>Ga0181358_1000728_pt1 | contig 14776 bp, 13 predicted proteins | sample Fa13VDMM110SD_FD_130096 | JGI IMG/M metagenome (GOLD analysis project Ga0181358, IMG submission 130096) | Freshwater viral communities from Lake Michigan, USA - Fa13.VD.MM110.S.D | ecosystem: Environmental > Aquatic > Freshwater > Lake | place: USA: Michigan | collected 2013-09-24
GAACGGCGCCTACCGGTTGGACTATATCCGTTATATAGAAGACGTCAACGGCACGGTCAAGACCATCAAAGAATGGACCCCCGACATGATCAAGACCACAGTGATCAATGAGCCCGCACAGGGAGAGAAACAAATATTAGAAGAGAAACAAGAAGTCAACGGATTGGGATATATTCCCGCGGTGTGCGTCTACAACAAGAAATCACCGGTGCGTGGTTTGGGCATATCGGATCTAGCAGATATCGCGGATGCGTCTAAGACCATTTATAACCTGATCAACGAATTGGAGCAGACCATACGTATGGATTCACATCCTTCGTTGGTATGCACACCGGACACCATAACAGGCAACGGAGCGGGATCCATCATACACATATCAGAAAACCTAGATCCACAGCTCAAGCCCTACATATTAGATTACAACGGCGCATCAGTGGATGCCATACTCAAGAGCATAGCACACATATCCGCATCCATAGAGAAGATGGCCAACATAGGATCCATCCGCAGCACCGAGGCTGCGAGGATGAGCGGAGTGGCACAAGAACAAGAATTTCAATTGCTCGCGGCTCGACTGAGCGAGAAGGCGGACAACCTAGAGCTAGCGGAAGAGGGCATTTGGCGAATTTTTGCGGATTATATGGACAAGCCATATGACTGTGAGATCGAATATCCCGGATCATTTAACATCCGAGATGTTCACAATGAATATGCACAACTAGAATCAGCGAGGAAGGCATCGGACAATCCTGCAGTACATAGATTGATCGATCGCTCTATCGTTGAGCTGTTGGGCTATGTACCGGACGAAGTGTTATCCGAGATGCAACCACACGTGATGCAGGACCCCGCAACGGGCACCGCTCAACTGGTCAGCACCGAGGAGCAACATGACGCCCTAATGAGCAGGGGCTATATCCACCCGGAAGAAGTGCGTACAGAAAATACCACGGCTAACGGTTTAAATAACAACAACTCCTAAGGAGGCACGCAACGATGAGCGATCAATCATTGGCAAATGAAGCAACTGTGGCTTCGACACAAGCAACACAGGAAACAAAAGAAAGCAAGACTTACACCAAGGAAGAATTTGACAATCATGTGGCGGGGTTGAAATCCAGCCTAGCTAAAAAATATGAGAAGCAATATTCTGAATTGGGGGACTTGAATGAACTCAAGAAACTCAAGGCAGACTCGGAAAAACAAAAGACCGAGGAAGCAATCAAGAGGGGAGAGTTCCAAAAGACCCTAGAAGAACTTGCACAGAAGAAAGACGCAGAGATATTGAAACGCGATGAAGTCATTAAGGAATACAAGGTGAACACGCCCTTGCTAGATGCCGCGGCCAAATACAAGGCCATAGCACCAAAGCAGGTACAACAGTTATTGTTCGCAAGAGTAAAACTTAATGAGGACGGAGACGTGGAAGTGTTGGGTGCGGACGGTAAGGTACAGTACGATGACAAGGGCAAAAAGACCACCCCAGAAATGCTCGTAAGGCAATTCTTGGATGAGAACCCACACTTCGTAGGAGCCTCTCCGGCGACCACTGCAACGAAATCGCAGGTAGGAACTGGCCTCACACCAGATAATTTTGATCTAAAGAGATTGGACATGACCAATCCGGATCATAGAAAACAATATAAGCAGGCCCAAAAACAAGGGCTTGTATAACAAGGAGAAAATAAATGGCGTACAATGCACCATACGACCTAGATTCATTGGTCGTGAATACCAAAGCCGCTACAATCTACGCGGCGCACGAAGCATCTCTTTACCTAGGCGGTAATTTGATTCCTTTCGTGAACGTACCAGCGGGTTCGCACACAGCACAAGTGCCTGTGTTGAAACCGTCTGCTTCCGGCACATATGCCGCAAGGACTACAAAACTAACATCTAGCGATCATTCAGGAACCGATGACATATCGGCCACTGTGATAGCAGATACAAAGGTGGAGATACCAGCAAACATCTACGCATCTAGAACTGTGTTAAGAGATCTAGGTGGCATCGACACAAATGAAATTGGTAGAATTCTTGGAAATTCAATCCAATCTAAATTTGACACTGATGTTTCAAATGCTTTCGCATCTTTGACAAACCAACAAGACGCAACAAACTCAACTCTTAAATTGTCCGAGATCTACAAAGCTATGGGCACAATCAGAGAAGCGGGCGAAACTGGTCCTTTAAAGATCATCATCGCTGCCAGCCAATATCAGGCCATCATGTCTGAAATTGGAGCACAGGCGTTCGCAGGTGGTGATTATCAAAATGAAGCCATGAGAACTGGTTTCGTTGGAAGAATCGCTGGAGCGGATGCGTTCGTGTCTGCTTACCTAACAGCAACAAACACGGGATTAGTGAATCCTACTGCTGTTGTGTTCGCGGCGGATGCGTTAAGAATTGCCATGTTCAAGAACGTTGATTTAGAAATCGCGAGAAGAGCAGAAGCAGTTGGTTTCGATATCGTAGCAAACTTACACGCAGGTGTAGGTGTAGTGGATGCCTCAAGAGGTGTCTTCATGCACTTAGACTCGTAATAGAGGATAGCAATGGCTTTCGTACAAACTACGACTTCGGTTATAGCACTAGCGACATACGACGATTTTGTCGATAGGGATAACCGCATCCTAGTGGAAAACGAGGCCCTTACACAGGCTGTGGTTGAGGACCTTTTGGTGCGTAGCACTGAGAGGATCCTCACACAACTGCGAGCCAGCACGTGGTGGTATGAACTGCAAACAACTAAGAATCAAAGTCTGACTATCAATTCGAGAGCAGACCTTCCCGCGGTGGATGCGATGAGCATCCTATCTAGGAAGAATGATTTTACTGATTTGTGTGTGTATCACTGCATGTATGAATATGCCCTTCCCAGGGTGGCAGACTTCGGTAATGAAAATGATGCTGAAAGGCAAAAAATTGGATATTATCAACAGAAGTACAATGCCCTGTTCGAAGAGCTGATATCAGATGGTTCGTGGTATGATTTCGATGGCGATGATGTGCTAGAAAGCACGGAGTTCAAACCAGCGACTGTGTCTCCTAGGAGATACAGATAATGAGAGCGACTATATTGGAAAAATTGCAGGCTATATCAGAAGCGGGTTTCACGGTTTCGACTGTGTTGCCGTATGATCAAGGCGACACGCCCTTGTATCTGCAGAACATAAAAACAATATATGTCGATCTACCACAAACTGAACAAGATCCTCTTGTTTCTACACTAGATGGAAACGGTGTTTACAATGAAGTAATCACCGTGAACGCAATAGTCGGAACAGATGCCAAAACTTTACCTAGCAATTACGACAGCCTAATATCCAGCATGAAGGCCGTTGCTTTGGATGACACCGTGAATGGTTTCAATCGAAAGCCGGTGGCAGTCAGCACTGCATATGAAGGCGATATAGTGATCACGACAGTGAGTTATTCATTTGTAAAGACACAACTTGACACATAAGGAGAAAAACATATGTCATATATCTACCCAGCCCCAGGAGTATCAACTAAAGAGATAGTCCTGCGAGTTGCAATCTATGAAACTGGTGGCGTCTATACCCAGGCAGGTGATGTTTTAACCATTCCGGCTTTACAGGACATAACTGTAAATGCGGCGAATGATATATTCACTTGGACACAATTAGATGCACAAGCCAAAAAAAATATTGCAACAACGGCCACAAACTCGTTATCAATGAACCTTGTCCTAGACCAGAACAGATTCTTTGGTAGCACAACAAACGAAGATGGTTCCACAGCCAACGTAGCGTTATCAACAGCTGCCAAGGGCGTTTTTGGACTATCCACGGACAAAGATCTTGTTGTATTTGACCTATACCTAGGAGATACATCAGAGGGATCAGCAGGCAAGTTCATTACCGGTACTGGATACATTACCGGCTTGGCTCCTACTGTATCAGCTGATGCTCCTGTTTGGGTATCACCGATCACTATCACAGTGGACGGTTCATACACAGTGGGCACAACTGCAACACTAAACAAATACGGAACGTAGTAATAATTCCGCGGCACAGGGCCTCCGGGCCCTGAGTCAATAACATGATCAACAGATAATGGATGTTATAAATACAAAGACAGAACTAGAATTGTACAAGAGTCTATTGGCAGAATGCGCCAAGGCACAGAATGAAGTCAACTGTGCGGATGGCGATCTAAGGAAGGCCCGTAGCCGCTTGTCGTTCTTGGTTGCTGTATTAAATCAACTGATAAACAGAAAAGGATAAAAAGATGCAATTAAATAAATTAGCCGCAAAACCGCAATTGATAAAGATCACTATCAACGATCCCGCAATAGTTAAAACTTACGGAGAGCCCGTGGAGTTCTATTGTTATGATAGACAACCCATGTCCACATATCTCAAGCTGGCACAACTGAATCAAAAGGACATGACAGAGGTTGTAAATACTATCAGCGAACTAGTGTTGGATGACAAGGGTGAACCGGCGCTGGGAGCGGATCATTTATTACCACTAGATATCACTGTCAAAGTGATAGAGGGAGTGGTAGCTAAATTGGGAAACTTAAAACTGCCGACTACTCCAAGCCCGATCCAGAAGTAAATTCTTGGATAACATTGGACTTTGTGGCCAAACGGTATGGATGCTTACCGAGCCATGCGTTAGCAAGTGGTTGGAGTATCGATGCACAATGTGCCATTAGAGGCGCAGAGTATGAGGCATATCTGCAAAAGGTTGCCCGGGGAGAAAAGCCTATCCCCAATTACAGGCAAGATGAATTGCAGGCAATGATAGAAAGGGTCGAGCATGCGAGTGTTCCTAAAAGTAATAAGTCGAGCAATAGCCGCCAAGTTAAATCGCCGCCAACAGCAAGTGTCAAAGATCCCGCAAAAGGCATACGAATTTTTCAAGGGCATAACACCAAAAAAAACCGGTAATGCCCGCAAAAACACATCATTACAGAACAAGACCATAATCGAGGCAGATTATCCATATGCCAATAGGCTGGACAAGGGATGGTCCAAACAGGCCCCAGACGGCATGAGCCAACCCACCATTAAATACATACGAAAACTGGTAAAGGAAGAGTTTAAATAGCATCCATGGCCACGATTGACAGATACAAGATCCAGGTAGACACAGAAGCGGCACAGAAGAGTGTCATAGGCCTCAAAGGTGCAATAGGTGTCCTAGCAGCCGCATTCGCGGCATTGAAAGTGGGAGAAGCACTTAAAGATGTCATACTCATCACAGCACGATTTGACGACCTAAGGGCCAGTTTGAGAGCAGTGGCTGGATCCGCAGAGGGCGGGGCACAGGCATTCCAAGCGATACAGAATTTTTCAGCCAAAACACAATTCACAGTAGAAGACCTAACCGAGGCCTATATAAAATTAGGTGCGGCGGGAATCAAACCCACGGAGCGATTATTCAAAGTATTCTCAGACGCTGCCGCAATAACCACGGACCAAGTGGGATCATTGCAGGCCATGACAGATCTGTTCGCTCGAACCACAGCGGGCGGATTGGGGCTGAACGACCTAAAGAAATTAGGCGATAGAGGCGTTCCCGTATTTGACATATTAGAAAAAAAGTTAGGCCTTGTCCGTAGCAAGATTGGTGAGTTTGGTCAATCTGCCGAGGGAGCCAGGATCATAGTCAATGCTCTAGCGGAAGGCATAGAGGAAAGATTTGGTGGAGCCACAGAAGAGCGATTAAAGAACCTATCCACGCAGATGTCCAAATTTGGCGTGGCGGTCAAAAACTCCGCGGATGCCATGGGGCAGGGATTGGGACCGGCCGTGGGTATGGTGCTCACCGATCTAACCAAACTGATATCCAGCAATACTGAATTTTCACGTGCCCTAGGAGAGGGGTTGGGACGAACGCTGGTAGCCACAGCGGCGACCATACAATACATGAGCGGCATAATCATTGAGCTAGGCGAGGATATCGCTGACATAGTGGCCACACCATTCCGTTTATTGGCGGGTGCTTTGGACACCGTGGCCAGTGCATTTGGATATTCCGGCACTGCATCACAAGACTTTGCCAAACTGGTGGGCGAGGCTCTAAACTACACCGCCAACGAAGCCAAAAAATGGGGGTTGGTTGAATTCGTGGGATCCAAACTAGATGAATATGACCAAAAATTAGCCAAGGCCGCAGAGGCCACGAAGAAGTTCGCCGGCACGTTGGATGATGTAAAAATAGCAGGCAAGGATGCACTGGGTGGGGGCAATCAAGGTATAGCTTTTGAATTCAAAGAGATAGACAAGGCCATAAGGGAGATAGAGAACAGCACACAGGATCTTGCTTATGAATTGAAGACTGTCAACATGAACAGCTTAGAGAAACAGATCAACAAGATTGAACACACTTTAAGACAAAAATTAAAGACACAGGTAGAAGAGCTACAAAAGGCAATGATACCAGGCAATGCCGAGGCCATATCTCAACAGATAGAACGTATCACGACGGCCACGGAAGAGGCCATAGCCAAACAGAGAGAGATGGTGGAAGAAGCATCTGCCAATCAAAGGACCTTTGGATATGGATGGGAAGAAGCATTTAAGAAATATTCGGACGAGGCCACCAACGCGGCACTCAAGGCACAGCGGGTGTTCGAGATCACCACAAGGGGCATGGAAGATGCCATTGTTAATTTTGCCAAGACAGGAAAATTCAGTTTCAGAGATTTCATCAACACCGTGCTGGAAGAATTATTGAGGAGCAACATCAGAGAATTGATCGCCGTGGTGTTTGGGGGGAAGAAGAGCAGTGGCAGCATATTCAGCAAGATCAGCGACGTGTTCGGGGGATTCTTCGCAAACGGTGGATTCCTACCAGCTGGCAAGATGGGCATAGCGGGAGAATCGGGACCTGAATTGATCAGTGGGCCAGCCAACATCACGCCGTTGGGCATGGGCAGTATCACATATAATATCAACGCTGTGGATGCCTTTAGTTTTAGGCAATTGCTGGCAACGGAGCCCGAGTTGTTGTTCGCGATAACAGAACAAGGCAGGAGAAGTCTGCCGCAAACAAGGAGATAAAAAGGTATGAGTTTTCAATACGTGATAGACAACGCCACTTCCATAGGCATCAGCAAGAGGAAGAAAGTGGCACAGACAGTGAGCCGTAGCGGCGTGGTGCGTAGCACCAGCCTAGGTGGACAGGTCTATGAATTCAGCGTGGAATTGCCCAACGGCATACGCTGGAGCGACAACAGGAGATTGATAGAATTAGTAGAGGCGCTGGACCGCACAACAGAAGACACCATAGCCATCGACAAGGAGAGCCATTCTTACATAAACGGTTATCTCGGCAACCTATCCCTCGACAGCACTGCTATCACAGTGAGCTATGCCAGTGGCAACACACTTACAATCACAGCAGGCACCTCGGGATTGACCAGCGGACAATTTAAATTTAGGGCAGGAGATTATATCCAATTGCAAGATTCTCCCGGCAGTGTGTACACAGTGGTCGCCGATGTTGATCACAACAGCAATACCATCACAGTGCATAGGCCCATAAGGGAATCCGCAGGCAACTACACCTTGTCGGTGGGACAGAATGTCAGCTGGAGGGTGCTATGCGTCAGCATGCCTACCTTTACCATATTTGGATATGATCAAGTCAGTTGGAGCGGACCCTTTGTTTTTGTGGAGGCCATCTAATGAGCATCGACCTATCCGCCTATAGGAGCATACAAACTAACTTGTTTGTGAAACTGGTAGTGCCCGGCTATCAAACATTGACATTCAGTGATTATCACAAAGATTATACCATCGATGGCACCAACTATCAGGGACTAGGTGAACTGCTCTCCATCACAGATACCACAGACGAACTGAGGGCCAATCCCAAAGATATCAGTGTTGTAATCAGCGGCATCCCGCAGGGCAACGTGGCAGAGATACTGGACAATAAAATTAAGGGGTCTGACATCTTGATAACCCGGGGCTTCTTTAATTCCGAGACCGGTGCACTGTTGAACATTCAGGGCAATCCAGCTGGCAAATTCCAAGGCATCATCAGCAATTTTAACATATCAGATGACCTCATGATGGGGGCTGACACCGGCAGCATCACTATCACTCTCACCGCTACCAGTGTGGTAGAATTATTGAACAACAAGATATCCGGCCGCAGGACCAATGCATCAGATTTCACTGCGGGGGATATGGATAGGGTAAGTGCCCTTGCCAAATCAAACTTTAACTTCGGGGCACCCCTATAATGAGCTTCCTAAGTGGCATCATCGATGCGGGCAGGAAAGCAATCTCTTTCATAGGTGGCAGTTCCACAGCCAGCACACTGCTAAAGACCGCCGCATTGGCATATGGTGTGTACAAGATGTCTCGCAACGTGAACCGTGAGAACAATTCAGGCACGGAGAACATAGACAAGGGTGTTAGATTACAACTCAATCCAAATGCAGAGAGCAAGATACCTGTGCTGTATGGCACGGCATTCTTTGGCGGCAATTTAACAGATGCCGCAATGACAGACAACAACAAGACCATGTGGTATTGTTTGACCCTGTGTGAAAAAACAGGCACGAGGTTATCTGATTCTTCTGCAAGTACATATACATTCCATGACGTGTATCTAAACCAACAGAGAGTGGTGTTCAGGGCAGACGGCATCACTGTGGATTACACAGTGGACAGGGAAGGTACCATAGACAGGAACGCCAGTGGTCTCATCAAGATATATTTCTATGCTGGTTCAAGGACAGCAGGCCTGATACCATCGGGCTACACAGATTCAACTGCCGTGGTTCCCAACGCAGAAACAATATTTCCAAACTGGACATCCAATACAAATGCCATGAACAATTTGATATTCGCACTGGTGCGAGTGAGCTACAACAGGGAAAAGAACATCACAGGTTTGCCGGATGTGCTATTCGAAGTGGAGAACAGCATGAAATTACCCGGAGATGTGTTGCAAGATTATCTCACGTCAAGTACCTATGGTGCCGGCATTGAACACGGTGAAATAGACACTGCGAGCCTTGTTGAGTTGAACACATTTTCGGCCACATCATTTGGATACATCGAAGAGGACAGCACCGCACAGACCCTCGCGGACAGATATCAGATCAATGGCTTGGTAGATACCAAAGAGAAAGTTTTAAAGAACGCGGAACAGATCGTCAGCGCCGCGGCGTCATGGTTGAGCTATGACGTGCATACGGGCAAGTGGGGAGTGATCATTAACAGGACCGGCAATTCGGCGGCCAGTTTCTCTGACGACAACATATTGGGGTCGATCAGTGTGTCCGGCACGGGACTGCAGGATCTCTACAATGCTGTAAAGGTCGAATTCCCGCACAGGGATCTGCGTGATTCCGCGGACTTCATCAAGATAGAGATACCCGACGCAGACAGGAATGCCAACGAGCTTGACAACACCCTCGAATTACGATATGACAACATAAACGAGCCAGTGCAGGCGGAGCTGTTGGGATTCATCGAATTGAAACAGAGCCGTGTGGATCTCATGATAAAATTTGACACAGACTTCAGTTATGTCAATCTCAAGGCGGGTGAACTGATATCCATAACCAACAGCCGATATGGGTTCACTGACAAAGTTTTTCGGATAATAGCCATCACAGAAAAACAAGGCAATGATGGCGCACTGTCCATAGAGATCAATGCACTGGAATATGATGCTGATGTGTACAACACGGGCAACATAACACGATTTACAAGAACAGACGAAGATGGCATCATAACATTGGGTTCAATAGGCACCCCGGGCACTCCGCAGATTACAAAATACGAGCTGTCCAGCCGTCCGCGTATAGAAGTGCAGACCACCGCGCCCACTGGGGTGGTGGAGGGGCTGGACTTTTGGATCACGTTTGATGACGAACAGGCCGTGGATGCCAACAGGAGTTATACCCTTGTGGGCACTAAGAAACCCGTTGGCGGGGGTGTATATACCAGCGGAACAACAGTGGTTTTTGAATATGACAACCTCAATGCCAGCAATTTCCTTTTCAAGGTCAGGGGCTTCAACAGCAACACAGTGGGTCCGTTCTCCTCTCCCTCGGGCTTGGTGGAGTTCGTTCCCGAACAGGTGCCCGATGCCATCACTCCCAACACCGATATAAAAGATTCCGGAGGAGCATTAGCAACAGCACTGGGCATAATAGAATTGTTAAAATTATTAGATGATCTAAAAAATGGCAGCACAGCGGTAGGTGGTATTTTTGATAAAATATTTGACATATTTAAAACAGAAACAGGTGTAGACATCCTAGGTCAGGCCGATGGTTCCACGTTGCTTGTGGCCAGCCCCATTACAGTAAAAGATGAGGGTACTAACATAACAACAGGATTATCAACAATAAATTTTACTGGCGACGGTGTTGTTGCAACAGCAAACGGAAATGTTATTACCGTTAATATCCCCGGCACCGGGGGTGGAGGAGGTAATCAAGATTCTTCAACCGCGGCACCAGTTGATCCGGCAAGCCCGGTGGTTTTACCTACAGGTCTTTTTTTTAACACTTTTTACCCACAAGATCGAACTACATATGAACCAGGAGTTTCAATAACATCACCAAATTTGGCACCTCGCACAGGCAGTTATTTTGTGAAATTTGGATTGACCACTGGCGGGTTTTATGGGCCTCTTGCAAAAGGAGCCGGTGTAGCAAGTTTGTATGAGTCAGATGGCACATTGGTTTCTCAAATAAGTGCAGCCAATACCACTATTGATAAAAATGTGTTGGGGATTCCTTTTCCTTCTAGGGCCAAAGGCACCGATTATTATATTTTAATGAGCGCGGGATATGTAAATTATTGCGGGCTTGATAGTCCTGCAATTACATCGCCAACCACATGGAATTTTAACACACCCCAATATGATACCACAGCATTCAACATTGCCGGCGATGCTTTTGCAACTATTTCTATCTACGTCAGTCCGTCAATATCGACATGTAGCCGTAAATTAACAATTACAACTAACAATAATGATGTGGCCGCCGGCAGTGGAAATTTAACTATAACCAGCGCCGATGGATCCACGGTGCCTTACAGTTTGCCTGCATCTTCATTTTCCATAGTGGAAAATATTTTAACCTATCCAGCGGATTCATCCACACTTAGTTTGAATAATGGAGAAACATACACAGTGGCCATACCGGCCGGTTGGATCACTGCCCCCGGAGATCCTTGCGGCAATGGAAGTGGATCAAATGCGGCATCTTCCACACAGATCACGACAAAAGCGGCGCTGGCGTTAACCAGTTATGCGTTGGATAGTGGATTCCAAGAACCCGGAGATAGCACAACCAACATCAATGTTAATATTCAATCCAATGTTAAATTGTTTTTCAATCAAAGTTTTACAATTGGCACAGGAGAGTTCCATATATATAAATCTAATGGTACGTTGCATCAATCATTTGATGTGGAGACCACATTTGAAGATGATCAGACCAGTGAAATTATTTTCTATGGTAGCGATAATAGTGTAAGTTTGAATCCAACCGTAGACTTAGAAAGAGATACATCATATTATGTTCTTGCTGACTCCGGAACTTTGAAAGATGTGTGTGGAGACAATTGGTCGGGCATCTCATCCACCGCGGCTGTGGTTTGGACAACAGATGTGGGGCCGGGGTATACGGCCACACCTATTGATGCCTTGGGTGCTACCAGTGTGTACGGAGCAACCGGCAGTGTGAATGATGCGGGTATAACATTCAATACCGATCGAGATGTGTCCGCGGGGCCGGGCAACATAATTATTAGAGCATCGGATTCAACTGTGGTTGCAACAGTGGCAGCTACTAACGCAATTATAACTTATGGAGAATAATAATGAAAATTAACATAGATGTATCCGGCTTGGGCATCAATTGGCAACCAAATACGGTTTACACAATCGAGACAGGCAATGATGCATTGATCGATGTTGATGGCATAGGAAATTTGGCCGCAACAGTTGGAACCTTTACCACAAACGCAACCGGACCGGCAATTCATTCCACAGATCCCGCTGACGATTCTGCCGCAAACACAAAAGAATACGAAATAGAAATACGTTTTAACCGACTTATCCAGTTGGCCACGGGTAATGTATATCTTTATAACAGTGATAGTACATTGGTTAAAACTTGGACGCAGGCTAATATAAATGTTCACGATGATAAAATGTATTTGGATGCTTTTGGTTATCTGCAGCCAAATCAAAATTATTTTATACTGATGGATAGCGGTTTGGTCAAAGACATCGATGGTTTTATTTTTGCGGGGATCACTTCTACCACCGCGTTGAACATCATTAATGGTTCTTTTACCGCACCATCGGAATCCCTTATCACAAAAACTACCGGTCAGGGCATTTATAACACAACCACGCCCACGGCCATTACAAATAATCCCACAGTGGCAGCAGAGCCTCACCTCAACAACACGGTAGTGGTTTCAATTGAGTCCAACGGCCAATATTTTAACAGTTTTGAAGATAATGATCATGCGATATTCAACACAGTGCAAACATTTGTTGCACCGGATGTGGACGTTAACAGTGGTGCCTACGACGTCTACGGGTATGCGGCAATGATGTCTGATAATAATTTACGTTTGGTGGTAGTGGAAGCGGGAGACAAAGACGGTGCAGGCGATACTAGTCTAGGAACGCTATGGACCTATGTGCGAGATAGCGAAAATGTTGCCTTTCCGGTGGACGGATCCACAGCGAGCTCCAATCAAGAAATTACCTGTACTCTCGAATCCGGAGGAATTGAAAGTTTTGCTCTGTCCGGTGATGGCAACCGTTTGATTTTGACAGAAAATAATCAACTTTACAATAATTTCAACGCAAGAGCAAGAGTATTCTCATATGGTGGTAGTGGTAGTAAATTTGCCGGCAATCCATTACAAACAATAGATTTAAGATTTAACAAGCACAATCTCATGCTGACCAACCAAGGGGGGCCCGCCTCTCTAGTGATGAGTATATCCAACAATGGAAATTATTTTGTTGTTCAAAACAACGGACCCATAGAGGCTCCGCGGTTGAAAACGCACATATTTTTTTACGATGGATCCACATATAGTCAACAGCAGGTAATTGAGGACACCAACATTTCATATGTAGGTGGCAGCCTAAATGCAGATGGTTCGCTGTTGGCAGTGCAGGAACGACATGAGGCGGGGGCTAACAATGGCTCATTTTATGCCAGTGTCTATGCTAGATCCGGAACAACTTGGACATTGGTCAATAAAATTCTTCAAGGGGCCGCCCCCAGCGGACAGTTGTACCCGGAGCCACCACAGATAGGCGGAGATTATATCTACATCGATGATAAAATTTATACCACAGATGGATCTAGTTTAACGCTCCGAGAGACAGTGTCTTTTAATGGGGGGAGAATGTGCAAAGATGGCACCAAAATTTTTAAAAGCTCGTCAGATATTGTTTTAACTGACAATTCAGATTCTACCGGTCCACAATTTGAATCAGGTGATCCACAAGGATTTGATTTTAATATTATGCTTGTTAGTCCCGATGGAAATTACGTAGCTCAACAACCTTCGGCGTTTGGTGGTGGGTTTACTCTAAAGCGATTTGTGGATAAACCGGCCACAGCCACAACTGCCACTTCAATCACGTATGTTGGGCCAAAAAATTACATCAACGCTAAATTAAATTCATTAAAATTGAATGTGGATGCAGATATCCCAACCACTGACCCATATACATATGATGGTGAAATGAAAATAAAATATACATTTTCTGTTGATGTCAATGACTCCACTACAACTACACTGTATCGATACCAGCGAGTTTACAAACAATAACAACAGCAAGGCAAACGCCGATGCATATAGACCCCGAGGCCAAGTGCGAACAGTGCGGAGGCACTGTGTTGGAATTTGACGATCTCGATAATTTTTGCGACCACTGCATCACAGAGATGTTGTTGGACTCCATAGAGGGAACCACAGCGGACAGCACTGTGCCCTTGGACACCCGCAGATGTCCCCAATGCCAACAATGGAACGATATCAATTGGTGGTGGCATTCACAGCGGATGGATCGATGGGTGTGTTATCCCTGCGGCATGGGTCGCCGTGAGGAACAAACCCGCATAGACAGGCCCCGCAAGAAATAAACTGTGTTATCCACACAAGATATTATGTTAAATAACCCATAACAACAACACAACGGAAGAAACAACATGCCAAAAAAATCAGGCAGGAGACAGTCGAAATCCTCGGGGCGTAGAGCACCAATGAGGAAATCGGGCAGAAGAAAATAGCTGACATGCGTGTCAACAGCAAGGATGTCTATGAATGGATTGAACACAAACTTGGCAAGAAAGATCCTATTGTTGGAGAAAGAATCTGCCCGTTTGCGAAAAAGACTGTTGAAACAAAGACAATCCAAGTTGTCCATGGAGTACGTGATCTTGGTCCTCAAATTGACCACTGTTGTGATCTCTTTGATACTCTTGCTTTGGAGTGTGTCGTCATCTATATTCAGTATAAGATAAGCGAAGCCCGATTGTCGCAGATCTGCGGCCGAGGCCACAAACAAAATCCCAACTATGCGGTGATGTATGATCATCCCAGCAACAATGGCCTGCACCGGGGCGTTTCATTTTCATTTGGCAAGTGTCCGCTGGTGTTCATCCAACCCCTAAAAGAATTAAAAGAGGCACAGGGCAAATTACGGAAAACTGCCTATTATGACAACTGGGGCATGACCCACGACGACGACATGTTTTATTAATACTGCCATACAACACCCC
>Ga0181358_1000729_pt1 | contig 14761 bp, 22 predicted proteins | sample Fa13VDMM110SD_FD_130096 | JGI IMG/M metagenome (GOLD analysis project Ga0181358, IMG submission 130096) | Freshwater viral communities from Lake Michigan, USA - Fa13.VD.MM110.S.D | ecosystem: Environmental > Aquatic > Freshwater > Lake | place: USA: Michigan | collected 2013-09-24
ATAAGTCAACATAGTTCCCAAATAGGACAGTTTGTTGATGTCAAAAAATCAACTATCAATCCCTGAGATAGCAATGTCATAAGGGCTGACAACTATTAAAACCTTCATTTGTACATAATATGGCTAAAGAAGGGAATGTAGCTATAGGCATCGCAGAATGTAGTGATCAAAGCTACCTCTGATCCATAAGTGCGATGGCCCGTTTACTGCTGAGATCGCAGTAAAATTTGGAGTCAAAAGAAAAGTTGGATTGATAATACATAACTTCAGATATAAAGAATCTGGAGGTAAAGCCCTTTTGGATATCAAAGAAAAGTTAAATAATTCAGAGAGATGTATTAAAACCAAACTTCATTATGTATAACTCTTAATACTTTAATCCAATCCTGTAGGTGTTCTGATACTTGTATTTTATCTGAATTTTCAAATCCATCTTTAGCAATGTTATAATAGATTTTCTCTGAAGGGTAAGCTCTTCTTGGTTTATTTAAGCTTTTATAAAAAAATCCTAAAAAAACTAACAATGCTCTTGCTGTTTCTTCATCTTTCTTAAGTTCAAAGAATGATTTTTCTGTTATTGGAGACTCTATCAGATCATAAAATTTATTGCCAACGCTCTCTGAAACATATTCTTTCTCTTCAAAAGAAAACTTTAAATCTTTTGTATATTTTATAATTGTTATTTCTGCAAAAACTGGAAAGCTTATATCAACTATACCATCTACATTTTCTTCTGATATTTTATTTAATATTTCTGGTAAGCAGTCTGGATCTTGAATTAATAAAAAAGTTTTTTCTAAAGAAAGTCCTAGTTTTTTAGCAAAAAAGTCTATATCTCTTTCTGATACGATCACAAGATATATTACATTAGAAAGTATATATATAGAATACGCCGTATGCTTTTACCATCAAGCACCGATTATCTAGATCATCTTTTTACTTAGAGTATCCTTATTTTAATGAAACCCTAGTGTAATTTGTATTATGTTTAAATATATACTTGGATTATCAGCTTTTACATTAGCCTCCTGTGCTGCATTTTTTTCAGTTAAAGGAATAGCTCTTCTTTTTTCAGCTAGTTTTTGGGGTGTTGCAGTAATGGCTGGAAGTTTAGAAGTAGCTAAACTAGTTAGTGCAAGTTATCTTTATAGATATTGGTCGTCAATACATGATTTATTAAAAAAGTATATGTTATCTGCCACTATGTTACTTATGTGCATAACTAGTCTTGGAATTTTCGGTTTTCTTTCTGATGCATTTCAACGTAATTTTTCTCAATATTCTTTAAACTTAAATAAGATTCAAAGTTTAAAATCTCAACAAAATTTCTATATCTCTCAAATAGATTTTAATAAAAATAAACTTAAAGATCTTATAGAATTACAAAAGACATATCAAACATCCCTAGATAATGCCGTTAAGCAAGATGTTACTACAACTAAAACTACTGGAGGAGGGTTCTTTAGTTCAGCTAAAACTGAAAAAGTAACAGATATAAAACTAGTAGAAAGCAAGAATAAGATAGTAGAAGGGTCTCAAAGTAATATCAATAACTTATTTTCTCAAATATCCACAGTAACTTCTGATCTTCAAAATTTAGAAAAACAAAGTTTAGAGAATAGCCAAGAAATAATGAACCTTGAAAGTGATAATACTAAAGGTGAAATTGGCACATTTAAATTTGTAGCAGATGCATTTGGATTAAAAATAGAAACTGCTGTAAGAATATTTATTATATTAATTGTTATTGTTTTTGATCCACTAGCAGTATGTTTGGTTATAGCTTATAATTCAATTATTAAGAAAATAGAAAATCAAGAAGAGACAAAACCAAACCAAAAGATTAAAAGTATAATAGATAAACCATTAGATACTTTTAAAGTATTATACGAAAACTTGCATAAGAATTTTAAACGAGGAACAAAAGTTAAACACGATCCCACTCTAGCAGACCCAAGTGTTAATTAATATTTTTTAATTTTATAATTTTTATTAGAAGGGTCTATCTTAAGAATATAAGCTTTAGCTTTTAATAATCCTTCTTTGGACGGAGAAAAGACTCCATGTAAAAAGTTATCATGCTTACTACAAACAGCATAATATTTAATTCTTTTTTTCTTTTTCATTGACTATTTTTGTAAGATAATCTTTTAAACTATCTCTAGATTTTTCACAAAAGTCTTGGTTAAGTTTACCACAGCAGTGTTTGAATTTTTTACCAGTAGATGGACAAATTGAATTTCTTTGTATTTTAGGGTATATTCTTACTATAGGGCTAAATTCTGTAGCTCTAGCATATTCAATTGATGTTAATTTATCTATGTTCATTTCAGTATTATAAGGTGTTTATTAATTTAAATCAATTATTTTCCATGAGCAAATCCCTCATACATACTATTTGGGCTATTTCTAACAGCTTGTATAGTATTATTCCATAGACCACCGCGCATGTCTTGCAGATTCCTAAATCCAAGATAACTCATAGAACTTCTTAAGCCATTAGTGAAATCATAAACAATATCTTCAATAGTTTTATTTTCAATAATTGGAATCAAGGTATTATCGCCCTCAACAAACAGATTTTTTTTAGTTCCATCATGCAAGTCATAATCTTCAACAACATCTTGACTAGCCATTCCTCTATATTTAGCAAATCTTTTACCATCTATCTCAATGATATTTTCATCATCAACAACATCAGATAGTCCAGCGAAAATTCTACCACAAATAACAGCATCACATCCACTAGCAATAGCTTTAACTAAATCTTTTGGATATCTGATACCACCATCAGCAAGAATGCTAGGTCTATGAGATGGGTTAGGTTTATCTTGTTTAAATAAATCAATTTGAGAAAGCTCCCAATTTCTTACAGCTTTCCAAGCGTAATAATTTCCAGTTAAACTAGGACATCCGATTCCAGTTTTAACTTGAGTTAAACACATAGATCCTGGACCGATCAAATGTCTAAATCCATCTGCTTTTAAATTAGCAAGTCTATAAACACTTTCCTTAGTCAAAGTATTACCCACGATAACATCTTGAGAAAATCCAGCTGTCTTATACCATCTTAAGAAATCTTCTACATTCTTAGCTAAACCATTAGCTGTGTCCAAGAAATAAAGATTAGTAAATGTATTCGTAGCTCTAATTCTTTCTTCTGCATCTTTAAGGCCAATTGCTGTAACACAAAAATCGCTAGCATCTTTAATAAGTTTAGCTTTAGCTCTTTGATCATCAACAGACATAAACCTATGCAAAACTCCAGCAGCACCAAGTTTATTCATCTTGATACACGATTTAACAGAAGATACTGTATCCATTGGCGAAAGCAATATTGGAATTTTTATATTGCAGTTTCTTGATATCTTAGTAGTGGTGTCTACTTCTTTTCTGGAAGTGATGTCTGAAAAATTTGGCAGTAACGAAATATCATCGTAACTTAAAGCTTCTTTAAATTCTTGTTTTTGCATTTATTTATATTAAACTATTCTTTATAAACAATCAAGAAAATAATTGACTTCAAAATAAAAAACATTTAATATATAACCTTATGATTCAAACAATTATATGCATGGCTATAGGAATTGGAATAGCTATAAAGTGGCATTTTTTTCAAAATGAATAATAGAATATCATTTATAGAAGCCGCTATTGAAACAGCCAGAATTTGGTCAAATAGATCAGAAGATCCATATAAAAAAGTTGGAGTATGCATTTTAAATAAGGATGGTAGGGTATTATCTGTAGGTTACAATGGGTTATTGTCCAAGTTTAATATTAATGAAGACTTCTTTAGTGACAGAGATAATAGAAGGAAATATATGATTCATGCTGAAATTAATGCTTTATCTTTAGTCAAAAGAGGAGATCAACCACATTTACTAGCTTCTACTTTATTACCTTGTTCAAATTGTGCTACTAATATTGTTGCATATGGAGTTAAAAGTGTGGTATACTCAGAAGAATATGAAAAAGATTCTACTGCAAAAGAGATATTTAAATTCTACAATATAGAGTTAATTAAAATATGAAATATATAATACTATTATCATTTATAGCTAATTTCGCAGCTGCTCAATCTGGCGCGGTATATGAAACATACAAGACTACAGGTGGCGGAACAAATCAATCTGATGGTACAATTTTTAATAAACCATTCCAAGAATATAATTATGTTAAAACTGCTAGAGGAATAGAAGTATATCAAACATACAAAACTAAGAGCGGAAATGGAACCAATGAATCTAATGGAACTATATTTTCAAAACCATTTCCAGAATATTACATAGTTAACAATAAAATTTATAGAACATACAAAACCGATTATAAATCTACTAATGAATCTCGTGGTACAATATTTGCCCAACCATTTGAAGCAAAAAATATCGATCCAAGTGTGAATACTAAAGCTTTAAAAGAAAATATACAAACCCAAGTCCGAACCCAACAAATCCGCACTGGACAAAATTACCCAAAATATGACGGAACTGGGGATATATCTTATGGAGAATAACAAATGATTGGATTAACTGGAGTAGCTCGATCTGGAAAAGATACTTTTTATTCTATCTTAAAAAGATATTTAGAAGAAAAAGGAATAAAATCCCAAAGACTAGCTTTTGCTGATGCATTAAAAAATGAACTATACGACTTTACTAAAGATAAATTTAAAATAGACTTACTAAATTGCAGTCCAGAAAACAAAGAAATAGTAAGACCACTTATGGTTGCTTATGGAAAATGCAGAAGAATACAAACAGAAGGAAAATACTGGACTTCTACGATTCAACCAGAAGTAAATAAATTAATTGCTAAGAATATTGTTCCAATCGTCACAGACGTAAGATATATAGAGTACAAAGATGACGAATACTCTTGGATAAAATCCCATAATGGTATTTTAATACATATTTCAAGAAAACTAGATGATGGTTCTTTAGTTCCTCCAGCAAACGTAGAGGAAAAATCTAATGACAATAAGCTTAAAGCTGTATCTGATATAAGTATAACTTGGGAAACTTGTCAAGATGTTAACTTTTTGTATGAATTAATGCAAAAACATTTAAAAAACATATACGAAAAATATTTAGGATATAACAAATGAATTTAAATATAAATTTAGATGACGCAACATTAGTCAAAAATATACAAGAAAATAATGATGAAAACTCGCTTAAAATACTAGTAGACCGTCATTCTCCGCTTTGCCATTCGTTGTATAAAAAATATACAGCTCCAATGGTAGCATCTGGCGTTTACGTTAAAGATGTAATAGACCAAAAAGATTATATTGTCTACAAATCAGCAATATCATTTGATCCATGTAAAAAATCAAAATTTTCTACTTGGCTATATAATCAAGTAAGATATCAATGCTTGAATTGCATGAACGAAAACGGTCATTATGTTACTCTTGAGGCAGATAAACTAAATTATTTAATAGAAAAGAATAGTTCAATTCCAAAAGAATATAAAAATATAAATGAATACATTTCTAATATTATAAAATCTTGCTCAGATAAAAGAGTTAAAAAAATATTTAAGTTAAGATACTTAAGTGCTTCTAATAAAAAAATGGCTTGGAATAAGATAGCCAAAAAACTAAATATTAGCACTCAAACAGCTATTAATATACATAATAAAACCGTTAAATTACTAAAAAATAAAATACAAAGCAAAAATTCTTTTGACAAAATATAATAAAGGAGCTACAATACTAAAATGAATAATACAAACACAAACACAAATACAGTCGCAAATAAAAATCAAAACGAGCTAGGCGCTCTCTGGAAAAAGAAGAGTAAAACAGGCTTGTCATTCCTATCGGGTTATATTAATGACCAAGACGGGCAAAGAACAGATATTGTTGTTTTTGCTAACAGCAAAAAAACTAATGAAAGAGCCCCAGACTATAGGCTTTACATCTCAAAGCCACTAGAGACTCAAAACAAAACAGCTTCTTTACCTGAAGTAAAAGAAAATACTGAAGTAAAAGAAAATACTGAAGTTAAAGCAACAAAAGTTAAAAAACAACAAGTAGTTGAAGAGGATGAAGATGACATCCTATGAGTTTAGCGTTTAATTTGCCAGTAAATTCAGTAAGTTTTGGTCAAATATCTACATTAATTCTTAGAGAGCTTTATAACTCTAAGGTTGATGTAGGTATTATACCTATTGGTAATATTGATGTATCTACTCAATCAGATTTAACTCAAGAATTTGGAAATTGGTTGCAGCAGTCAATTAATTCATCACTAGAGACATTCAATCGAAAAAATAAAATATTTAAATTATGGCATCTTAACGGATCATTTGAAAGTTATTCTAACGAGCAAGTTTTACTTAGTTTTTATGAGCTTGATCAACCTACAAAAGTAGAGTCAAATACTGTAAAAAATAACTATAAAGTACTTTTTTCCTCAAAAGAAACAGTAGAAATATTTAAGAATCTTGGGTGTAAAAACGTAGAATATATTCCATTAGCATTTGATAAGCATAATTTCAACAGAATAGATAAGTCTTATTTTCTTGATGATAGAATTGTTTTTAACTTAGTTGGTAAATTAGAAAAAAGAAAACATCATTTAAAACTAATTAAACTTTGGGCTCAAAAATTCGGTAATAATAAAAAATATGCCTTACAATGCTGTATCTTTAATCCGTTCATAAAATCAGAAGATCAAAACGCTCTTATTTCTCAAGCATTAGAGGGTAAAACGTATTTTAATATTAACTTCTTGCCATTTATGGGACAAAATAAAATTTATAATGATTTCTTAAATAGTGCGAATATCGTATTAGGCATGAGTGGAGCAGAAGGATGGGGACTGCCAGAGTTTCATTCTGTAGCAATGGGTAAACATGCAGTTATTATGAACGCTCACGGGTATAAATCTTGGGCCAATCAAGAGAATAGTGTACTAGTTGAACCCAACTCAAAAGTACAAGCATATGATAATATATTTTTTCATCAAGGTGCACCATACAATCAAGGTAATATTTATGATTTTGATGGAAGCGATTTCATATCTGCTTGCGAATTAGCTATTAAAAAAACAGAAAATCAAAAATTAAACCAAAAAGGTCTTGCTCTCCAAAAAGAATTCTCTTCTGAAAAATTTTTACAGAATATATTAACTCATTTGAAGTAAATGCCTTTCTATACTTATATAAACCCAGACACAGAAGAAATGATTGATATATCTCAATCTATAAATGAAAACCATGTCTATATTGATAAAAATGGCTTAGAGTGGAGGAGAGTTTTTACTGTTCCAGAGGTAAATACCCATGGAACCTTAACAGCTGACGCAACAGAAAAACAATTCTCAGAATATACTAGAAATCAAAAAGGCTCTATTGGCGATCTTTATGATAGGAGCGCAGAGCTTTCAGAGAAAAGAAAAAAAATATACGGAAAAGATCCAGTAAAGAAAAAATATTTTAATGACTGGTCTAAAAAAAGAAAAGGCAAAGTACACCCCAAAAGTCATTTAGAGTAAATTGTTTATAACATTTTATATTTCTCTTTCTTTATCACTAAAAAAGATGTAATATAGAGTCTAATCAACTCTATAAAATGAACGTTAAAAAAAGAAATAATACTACTGAAAAATTTGATATAGAAAAAATTAACAAAGTCATTAATTGGGCTATAGATGGGTACGCTGGAGTAAGTTTAACTGATATAGAAATTAACGCTAAGATCAATATAACTGATGGCGTTCACACAAAAGAAATTCATAGTTTATTAATTGAAAGTGCAGCTAACTTAATCTCTATAGAAAAACCAAATTATCAATACGTTGCGGCTAGACTACTCAATTATCAATTAAGAAAAGATGTTTGGAAGGGTAAGCATGCCCCAAGGCTTTCTGAATTTATAAATAATGGTTTAAAAAATAAAATATACTATCCTATCATCCTAGAAAAATATACAGAAGATGAAATAAATAAACTAGGAGAGATCATAGACCACGAAAGAGATTTTATTTTTACATATGCTGGTATAAAACAATTATGCGATAAATATTTAATAAAAAATAGAACTACTCAACAGATTTATGAAACTCCACAATTTGCTTATATATTAATTTCCGCCTATGCATTTATTAATTACCCAACTGAAACTAGATTAGTTTATGTTAGAAAATTTTATGATGCTATCAGTAAACATAAAATAAATTTACCAACACCAGTTATGGCGGGAGTAAGAACATCTAGTAAAAATTACGCAAGCTGTTGTTTAATTGGCGTAGATGATACAAGAGAAAGTATTACTGCTAGTGCCACAGCAGTTAGTATGGCTACAGCGAATAGATGCGGTATCGGAATTGATGTTAGCAAAATTAGAGCCATTGGTGCACCAATTAAAAACGGCGAAGTCGTTCATACAGGTTTGATCCCATTCTTAAAAATTTATGAGAGTAGCGTAAAAGCTTGGCAACAAAACGGTTTAAGAGGAGGAAGTGCAACTTGCAATATTCAATGGTGGCATTACGAAATTGAAGATATCATAGTATTGAAAAACAACGCTGGAACAGACGATAATCGTGTTCGTAAACTTGACTATACAGTTGGTATGAGTAAATTATTTTATGATAGGGTTTTGAAAGATGAAGATATTATGCTATTTAATACCGCCGAAGTACCAGAGCTTTATGAAGCTTGGGGAACAAAAGACTTTGATAAGATTTATAAAGAGTGCGAATCCAAGAAGCTAAAAATTAAAAAGAAAATTTCTGCGCGTAAATTGTTTTCTCTTATAATAAAAGAAAGAGTTGAAACTGGAAGAATTTATATCTTAAATGTAGATCACGCTAATAATCATGGAGCATGGTCTGATAAAGTTACCATGAGCAATCTTTGCACAGAAGTTATTCATCCCACAATCCCACTTAATGATTACCACGATAAAGACGCAGAAATTGGTATGTGTATTCTTTCAGCAGTTAACATGTTAGAAGTTAAAAATTGGCAGGATCTAGAAAGAGTTTGCGACTTGATAGTAAGATTCCTTGAAGAGATTATAGATATTCAAGATTATTTTAATTTTGCAGCAGAAAATTTTGCCAAAAAACGTAGAAGCCTTGGAGTTGGAATTACTAATCTTGCAGCTTTTCTTGCTAAAAATGAATTAAAATATAATTCAGATAAGTCTCTTTCAGTAATAGATGAATGGATGGAGCATTTTCAATATTATCTTTTAAAGAGTAGCTGTCAACTATCTAAAGAAAAAGGTAGATGCGAAAAGTTTGAAAAGACGAAGTACTCTAAAGGCATCCTGCCAATAGATACATATAAAGATAAAGTAGACGAACTAGTTAAAAGAAAACTATCACTTGATTGGGAGAAGCTAAGAAAAGATATCAAAGAATTTGGATTAAGGCACTCTACATTATCTTCTTGCATGCCTTGTGAGAGTAGCTCTGTAATTCAATCATCCACAAACGGCGTTGAACCTATTCGTAGTCTTATCACTTATAAGACAAGCAAAATGGGTAAACTCCCAGTTATGGTTCCAGGAATTGGAAAATATGATCAAAATTATGAATTAGCTTTTGATTTTAAAGATAATTTAGGTTTATTAAAAGTCAATGCAGTAATTCAAAAATATATTGATATGGCTATTTCTACTAATGTGTATTATAATTACAGTCACTATGATAACCATATATTACCAGATAGCAAAGTTATGAAAGAAATAATGTATGCTTATAGCCTTGGATTAATTAGTTTGTATTATAATAATACAGACGATGGAGATAAAGAGCAATCTATGACGCAAAAAGAAGATGACTGCGCTAGTGGAGCATGTAAATTATGAAAAGTGTATTAAATTTTAAAAATGTAGATTTTACTAAACAACCATTGTTTCTTGGCGAAGATTTAAATTTACAAAGATACGACAGGTTTAAGTATCCAATATTTTTTGAGCTATTTAAAAAGCAAAACGAAAACTTTTGGTGGCCTCATGAAATAGCGCTAGGAAAAGATAGAAGCGATTATAAAAACTTAACTGATACAGAAAGATTTGTATTTGATAGTAATTTAAGATTTCAAACTCTTGGAGATAGTATGCTTTCTAGAAGCATACATTCTCTCAAAGACTACGTTACTAATCCAGAACTTGAAATATGTATGAATACTTGGGCTCAATTTGAAGGTATTCATTCTTACTCTTATTCTTATCTTTTGAATAATGTTCATCCAGATCCTACAAAATTTTTTGATAGCATCATGGAAGATAAAGAAATAACAAGTCGCGCTCAATTGATTAGAGATAATTTTGATAAAATTCTTGGTAGTGATGAAAAGAAAGACCCTAAACAAAAGATTTTTGATGCTATTCTTTCTATTAATGTAATGGAAGGTCTTGTGTTTTATGTTTCTTTCGCTTGTTCTTTCTATTTTGGATATCGTGGAAAGATGGAAGGTAATTCTAAAATCATAAAATTCATTCAAAGAGATGAAGCTCTGCATTTTGCTACCTCTCAAAATCTGTTAAAGATACTTCGTGATGAAGATAAAGAAGGTTTTACATCTATTGTAAAGAAAAATGAAGATAAGATATATGCTTTCTATGAACAAGCCGCTAAGAATGAAAGTGAATGGTCTCAGTATCTCTTTAGTAAAGGCAGTTTACTTGGATTAAATGCTGACGTTCTAGATGGCTACTCTAAGTGGCTTTGCGACAGTAGATTAAGAAGCTTAGGGTATAAGAAGATATTCAATCAAAAAGACAACCCTATTGCTGGTTGGCATGATAGCTATTTAGATAGTAGCAAAGTACAAGTTGCACCTCAAGAAACAGAGATATCTAGCTATAAAGTCGGGGCAAGAAAAACAGACATAACAGATGATGATTTTGATGATTTAAAACTATAATAGTATATATAATGTGTAATTATCTATGTGAATATGGATATTACACTTATATTTAATCTATTATTAGGAGCACTATCTTTCTTAGGTGGATGGTTATTTACTAGGGTATTTTCTCTTTTTGACAAACAGGAAAATTTAATGAAAGAAATTAATGATAAAACATTCAGTGATTTTATAACATTAAGAAAAGAAATGGAAACAGAATCCAGAAAACATCAACAAGAAATCGCAGATTTAGCATTAAAAATTAGCACCACATATGTAACAAAAGAGTCTTTTGATGATTATTTCGACAGGATAGAGCAAAAATTAGATCGTAATTTTGATGTCATACAACAATATTTAATTAATAAAAAATAATCTTTACATATTTCTAATATAATAGTATTATATTTTCAGATGGTAAATTATGTAGACATTATATTTGGATTGGCTTGGGGTGATGAAGGCAAAGGCAAAATTAGCAATGCAATTAGTAAAAATTACGATATAGTATGTCGTTGGAATGGTGGACCAAACGCTGGGCATACAGTATACTTAGGCGATAAAAAATACAAAACTCATCTTATTCCTTGTGGAGTTTTCCAAAATAAACTTAGCATCATTGGTCCAAATTGCGTTATCAACATTGACAAATTTTTTGATGAAATAGATTATCTTAAAAAAGAAGGATTTGATACATCTTTAATCAAGATAAGCCCAAAAGCTCATATTATTACAGAAAGACACATTCAGTACGATCTTAAATTTTTAAAACCAAAACTTGGTACAACTGGTCAAGGTATTGCTCCTTGTTATGCTGACAAAGCATTAAGGGTTGGTAAACTTGCGAAAGATTATTTAGATAAACAATATGTTTGGAATGGTGAATTGTATGGAAATATACTTTGTGAAGGTGCTCAAAGTTTTTGGTTAGATTTAAATTATGGAGATTATCCTTATGTTACAAGTAGCGAAACGTTACCATATTCAGCTTGTTCTCTTGGTTTTTCTCCAAAGAAAATTAGAGATATTATTGGCGTAGCAAAAATTTATGATACTAAAAGCGGAGTAGACCCTATATTTCCAGAATTATTATGGCAAGATAAAGATCTTAATAAAATTATAGAGCTTGGAAAAGAATTCGGTTCTACTACTGGTAGAAAAAGAATAGTTAATTGGTTAAGATTGAATCATTTAAAACAAGCAATTAAAATTTCTGGTACAAATAAATTAATTATAAACAAATGTGATATTTTAGAAAGCATTAATAAATATAAAATTATTACAGATGATGAAAAAGGACCAAGTCATATTAACTTTAATGATTTTGATAACATGAAAGAATACATAACAAATGAACTTAAAGAATATTGCGAAGTTACTTTTTCTGGAAATAAATCTTTCATTTAGTAGTGTAAACTATTAGTGAGCAATTTAACCCAAGCATTAGCAATATGTTCCGAGTTTGCAGACGAATATGGAGTAGACTCTAAAGATAAAGAAAAAATAGTAGTTAGCATGAAAAGTAAATACATTAATGAATTAAAAAATATGCTTGAAAATAAAAATTTTAAATTGAAGTCTTTTGAAGTATATGGTGACGAAGCTGTGGTTTATTTCGTTCAAAAGAAAAAAAAGAATACTTAATAGTATTGACTTTTATATAAAAGATATATATTATATTAATATGAGATTTTTATTATCTTATTTATTATATTTTATTGGAGATATTATAAGTAGAACTACAATGTTTTGGGGAGATGGGTATGGATTTAAGATATACAACAAGGTAATGCTATGGAGCGTTGATTTAGATACTCAAGGAAAAATTTGGAAATATGTTGCAGCGAAAAAGAAAAAGAAAAAATGAATAAACAAACATTAGGATTATTTTATAAATATGTAAAATCTATACAAAGATATGATAAAAAATTTTTAGATGAATTTTATCAAACGATCAATGAAACAGAAGGATGGCTATGGCCCTATCAGGCATATACATTATACGCTGTGGCATCTCATTTAAGAGGTAAATTAGTAGAAATTGGTAGTTGGAAAGGTAAATCTGCTTCCGTTTTCTGTTTTGCAACAGAACCCTCTGATGTTCAAATATACTGCGTTGATACTTGGAAAGGTAGTGAAGAACATAAAGATTTAGATACATCTAATTTATTGAATGAATTTAAAAATAATTTACAAAAATTCAATTTATTAAATAGAATAAATATACAACAAGGTACATCTTTAGAAATTTCAAAACTTCACGAAAATGAAAGCTGCGATTTAATTTTTGTTGATGCTGCTCACGATTATGAAAATGTAAAAGCAGATATTTTAGCTTGGTATCCTAAACTTAAGAAAAATGGTATTATGATCGGTCACGATTATCCAGATCCATCTGCAACAGATTTTCAAGGACTAAAACAGGCCGTAAATGAAGAAGTAAGAGACAAAAAAGATCTATTTGAAGACTTTGGATATTTTGCTGGTATATGGGGAGCAGTTAAAAATAAATGAATATTATTAAAATATTAGACTTTATTGATGGAATCTTTCAAGAACAAAAAGATGAACCAATATTAGGTACTCTTTATAAGATTAAAGACGAAATTTTGCCTTTTAGATATATTAGATTTACTAACCAAATTTATTCAAATAAACCAGTATACCACTTCAAACATCATCAGTTAAAAGAATATAAATTCAATGATCTTTCTAAAGTTGAAAGAAAAGCCAACAAAGAAGAAGTAAGAATATATAATCTAATAAAAGATCATGTAAATGAAGTTGCAGAAAATAATGATTAATTTTTTGCCTAGTAACTCAATGGTAGAGTGTTTCCCTGTTAAGGAAGTGGTTCTAGGTTCAAATCCTAGCTAGGCAGACTGGAACGATGGCTGAGAGGTCTAAAGCAGAAGCCTACTAATCTTCCGATGGTTAACTCCATCCGTAGGTTCGAATCCTACTCGTTCCGAAAATATCATATTTACTAACAAGAAAATGCCAAATATAGTTGACAAAACCACAAGATTTACATATAATATACTAATATGAATAAAATTAAAACATTAGCATTAATCACACTATTTTCTGCCTCTCTAGGCTTATCTGATACTGGTTCTCAAAATGAATCTACTCCAGTAGCAGATGGTTTTCTAGCCGCTGGAGACCTTGTATTTGTTCGCCCAATCTCAACCGCAGCAACAATTGGTGCATTTGGAATTTTTGCAGTAGTAGCACCATTTACAGAGATGGCTGGATGCACAGAAGAAACCTACGAAGGTCTTGTAGAAAAACCTGGAAAGTTTTCTTTTGATCGTGATCTTGGCGATTTTAAAAAGTAATATTTGCTAACGAGATTTAGCCAAATATATACTTATATTTGCTAACGCGATATTTCCAAATATAGTCATATTTGCTAACAGAAAAAAGCCAAATATATGAACGAAAAAAGTTCAAATAATGGTGCTGGAAAAGGTGATAAAGCAAGAAATTGTTTCTCTAATAGGTTTAAAGAAAACTTTGATAGTATAAACTGGTCAGACGAAAGAGATAAGTCGTTGATTAAAAAAGAATTAAAAAACCATAATGGTTCATCTACATATATTTACAGATAATATATAGAGTATTGACAGATTCGACAAAGAGGAATATACTCTTACTATGAGAAAAGGAGTTTGTTGTATTGTATTAAGTCTAGCTGAACAAGATAACCCTATCAAGTTCAATACTATGACTTATGCTCGTTTCTCATCTATGGATAGGAAAGAAGCTCTGTCTACCTTATCTTCTAGAATATTAAACAATATGACAACTACATATCAATACATAAAGTATTGTGCAGACCATAATCATACTTATAGAATTTCTTCTGATCTATTTCCTCTTA
>Ga0181358_1000731_pt1 | contig 14755 bp, 20 predicted proteins | sample Fa13VDMM110SD_FD_130096 | JGI IMG/M metagenome (GOLD analysis project Ga0181358, IMG submission 130096) | Freshwater viral communities from Lake Michigan, USA - Fa13.VD.MM110.S.D | ecosystem: Environmental > Aquatic > Freshwater > Lake | place: USA: Michigan | collected 2013-09-24
AGCAACTGCATATGCTATTATGTTTCAAGAACAAACCGGCATACCAGTAAAGAATATTGTTATTTTAATGAGTTGTGAAGATGGTGCTACTGTTGTATTTCAAGAAAATCCTTTAAATTATACTAAACAACTTAAGGAAACCATCGAATCATTCATGATAAATAATTCATGAAATGGAACATAATTTTCCATCAGATACATGTGTCTTAGCCTGTTCTGGTCCTTCTTTAAACTCAGTTGATGTTTATAGTCTAGGATTACCAGTAGCGGCTGTAAGTACGGCTATTAGAAAAATATCACATCCCAACTATTGGTTATTAGCAGATTATCTGAACGAAATGCATGGGGAAGAAGGAAAGAATGCATACGCAGATCCGAACATAATAAAAATTGTTCCTGACAATAAAATATCTGCCAATTCAAACCCACAATCTCTTGTTCTTTGTAAATATGATACTTCCACACGCTGGCCAGATTTGGATAAACATCTTTTTAGTGGAAATCAACCATTTGTAAGAGGACCACACAAATCAGTTACATTTGGAATACAGTGGTTACATTTCATTGGAATAAAAAGAATAATTTGGGCTGGAAATGATTTAAGTGCTTCAAGTATGCGTGGTAAATATTGTTACGAAGTAAAAGATTTTGATATGAAAAAGGAATACAATTACCACAAAACCCTAGATCAGACAACAGAAGCATTGAGAAAGTGGTATCCGATAGCGTTACAAAGGGGATTTGAATGGTATTCTTGGAATTGTGGTCCTGTTTTTGAATCATTTGTTCCAAAATTTAATTTAGAATGGTGGAATGATGAAGGTCAACACAAGGTAGATAAAAAAAATTTAAAATTTGAGGTAAATGAAAAGGTAAAAATAGAAACAATAACAGAAAATAGACCAAAACCACCTAGACATTTACCGAAACAACACAGAGATCCACCTATAATACCACAAAAGCAAGAAACTGTAATTATAAATCAACAAAAACAACACGAAGACGATTTAAAAACAAAAATAATAACAAAAAGTGAACCAGCAAAAGAAGTGGTTTCTAATATAAGAAAAGATAGAAGACAAAAAATAGACATCAGAAAGAATTTAAGATCACTATGAACCAATTTAAGATCATAAGTTTTCATACAAACAACGGAATCTATGCCGAGATGGCAAAGAGACTGAAAGATTCTTGTAAAAAATTTAATTTAGAATATAGTATAGAAAAATATGATGATCGTGGTTCTTGGGTTGATAATTGTAACATAAAACCAGAGTTTATACTTAAAAAATTAAATGAAGATGTTGATTGTGTTGTATGGGTAGACTCTGATGCAAAAATAATGAGTTACCCATATTTGTTTTTAGATACACCTATGGATTTTGGTGTTAGGGGAGAACTAGGTGCAAGGAAAAAAACACCAGTTGGTAGAGAAGAAATAGAATTACCAAAGAATTGGCCAATTCACACAGAATTAATGTGGTTTAACTCTGGTACTATGCTTTTTAGAAAATGTAATAGCACAATAAGAATGGTTGAGAGGTGGTTAGAACTATCTAAATCAATGACAAGATCATGGGATCAGTGGAGTCTCCAACAAGCATGGGCAGATACACAACCCACAACAGAATGGTTTCCTAGAAATTATTGTCAGATAGATAGAATGCATGGACGAGACAAAGCAGTGGTTTTACATGATTTAGCATCAGTTATACAACGAGTGGACAGAAATTAATGTATCCAATAACAATAACTTTTTATACTCCAGAATATAAACAAGAAGCAAGTGAACTAGAAGCAACCTGTAAGGTATTTGGTTTGCCATATTTTTCATATGAAAAACAAAGTAAGGGATCATGGGTACACAATTGCACAATGAAAGCAGAAGTTATTCAGGATGCTCTTTATTTGCATAAGCAACCAGTTTTATGGATTGATGCTGATGGAAGATATAAATCACATCCAAAAGTGTTTGACTCTAAAGAATTATATGAATGTGATTTTGGTGCTTATTTTATACCAAATGTGTGGAATCAACCAAAAAATTCTCACTTAAGACCCTGGGGATTTGATAGAGGCAATGAAGCACTTGCTGGTGGAACGATGTTTTTTAATTACAATGATAAAACATTCAATCTAATTGATGATTGGAAAAAGGAAAGCCAAGCAAATCCAAATAGATGGGAGCAACAGAGTCTCCAAAAAGTTTGGGATAAATATGATAGAGAAGGGTTAAAAACATATTTCTTCAATCAAGCATATTGTAAAGTTTTTGATTGTAAATGGTTTGAAGAAGAAAAAGAAGTTGTTATTGAACACACTCAGGCAAGTAGAAGACTAAAAGGAACTATAAAATGAAAACATTATTTGTGAGTTATTATTCTGACATTCCACCAAATACATTTTACTCTGATTCTGCTAAAAAATTAAAACAAAAAATAGAAGATCTTGGTGGTAGAATTCATATTGAACAATTACCAAATCTTGGCAGTTATGCAATGAATTGTTTAAGAAAGCCAAAGTATATACTTGAATGTTTGAATAAATTTCAAGAACCAGTAATATGGATCGATGCAGATTCTGAGGTTCATTCTTTGCCAACAGAAATGGATGAATTGGATGCAGATATTGCATGTGTGGAAAAAGCAAATGGATGTCCAGAAAGTGCTTTAATTTATTTTAATAACACAGATGGATCTCGCTCTTTTATAAATTCTTGGTTAACTGGTTGTGCAGTTGATGCACCAGAATTAGATCATCCAGTTCTAAAAGAACTGTGGTATGGACAACCAAAAGAAAAAAGAAAATCATTACCAGATACTGTATGCTCTGTTAGAAATGATTCCAAAATAACTATTATTTTATCCAAAACTGATGGAAAAAGAGAACACACAAGACAAGTAATGAGCAGAAGACAGTCAGAGGGAAAGGTGCTATGAATCTTTTTATTGAATATTTTTATTTTAAGGATGAACAAAGAAACAAAGAGGTATTTGAAACAATAGAAAAGAATTGTCTACTAAATTGTATTGATAAAATATATGCTGTAGCACCAACAGAAACATTAAAATATTTGAATGATCAACCAATCGGAAAAAACAGTAAAGTCATTTCTATTTCTAGAGATGAAAGGTGCTCATTTCAAATGTTGTTTGATTTATCTAAAAACTATACATCAGATGATGATATATCTTGTGTTGCAAACAACGATATAATATTTACAGATGATTTTAATAAACTAAAAGATAAACTAACCAATAATGATTTTTACTGTATTTCTAGAAGAGAATATCATAAACAATTTACTATGGGATTTGGTAAATGGTCACAGGATGTTTGGTGTTGGAAAGGTAAATGCAAAATGGAAAATTGTAATTTTTACTTTGGTGTTCCTGGTAATGATAACACAATACCATATCATGCAGAACGAGCAGGATATAAAGTTAAAAATCCTTCATTGACATTCAAATCTTTCCACAACCACAAATCAAATATACGACCAAATCAAGAATTTTTGGAATCTATAAGACTGGATAGAACTTTCTATCGAGAAGTTATGCCATGTGAGGTATAATATGTTAAAAGCGATAGGTGCTCCATTTAAAATAGAATATTCTTCAAGTGGCAGTCTTCCACCAAAAACTTTTAAATGGTCTAAAGATTCAGGTATAGCAGATGTCTATATTGACAATGGATTACTTCGAGGAGCAAACGGATCAAAGTCAAAAAATAAATTTGGTTGGTTTTGTGAATCTAGAATAGTCAAACATAATATATTTACAGATATTAAAAACAATTTAGTTAAATATAAAAATTCATATAATAAAATATTTACTTGTGATGAATCTCTTATAGAATTAGATCGTGAATTGTTTGAATTTTGCTATTCAGGTAGTAATTTGCCTTGGACACCACTGGAAGATCAAAAGTTACATAATAAAACAAAATTAGTCTCATTGCTTGCCTCTGCAAACCAAAGCACAGAAGGTCATATCAGTAGAATAAAATTAGCTGAAAAATATAAAAACTCAGTAGATTTGTATGGTGGTATATTTGGTAGTAAAAAAGTTGGCACATCTGGAGTAGAGCATTATCACCACAAAAGCAAAGCAGAAGCACTGAATGATTATATGTTCAGTATTACAATAGAAAATTTTAAGTATGATACTTACTTCACAGAAAAAGTCACTGACTGTTTTGCAACCGGAACCATCCCTGTTTACTATGGAACTAAAAAAGTAAGTAATTATTTTGATTCAAATGGAATCATATTTTTGGATGATACTTTTGATATATCTACATTGACTGCAGACTTATATCACTCAAAATTAACTGCTGTTAAAAATAACTTGGAAAAAATAAAATCATTTGTTGGTGCTGATGATTTTATCTATAATAAAATAAAAGATTTAATATGAAAAAAATAATATCATTTTCACTATTTGGTAGCAATCAACGATACACAGTGAATGCATTGGTGAATGCAGATTTGTGTAAAAAATTTTATCCCGATTGGGTCTGTAGAATCTATTATGACAATACAGTTCCACCAACAGTATTGAATCTTTTAAGAAAAAAAGACAATGTTGAACTTGTGTTGGAGAATGGTTCAGGTCATTCAAGAAGATTGTGGAGATTTTTTGCTTATGATGATTCTGATATTTTTATCTCAAGAGATATCGATAGTCATATAACAGAAAGAGAAGTATCTGCTGTCAATGAATGGTTGAATAGTGGCAAATCTCTACACATAATGAGAGATCACCCACACCATAAAAATAAAATACAAGCAGGGATGTTTGGTCTTAAAAAGACAGACAAATTACACTCATTGAGAAAAATAACAGAGGAATATATTAGAATCAATCGTCATCATTTAGCAATGGATGAGGTATTTTTAACCGATAAAGTTTATGATACCTTTATAAGTGATATGATTGTTCATGATGATAAAAATTTTCATAATGATAAGACAAATAACTGGATTGTTCCCATTCTATATACTGATGAACATGGTCAATTTATTGGACGACCACAATTTCCAGCAAGTATAAATCAGGGACAGTTTATTGAGTATCAAAGGCAGATATAATAATGAAAATAGATTATGTAATAATGAGTTCCACCACAAATCCATATTACTTGGACTTTTGGCCAATTGTGTCAAAAATATGGAAAGTAAAATTCAATGTAACCCCAATATTATTTCTTGTTGGTGATGGGTCTATAACTCCAACAGAAGAATTTGGTAAAGTTGTTCATTTTAAACCTGTTGCCGATATTCCCTTGCATATACAAGCACAATGTTCCAGATATTGGTATCCCATAAAGGATTTAAATGCAACATGGATAACTTCAGATATAGACATGCTTCCAATATCCAAGAAATATTTTATAAATTCTTTGGAGTCCATTCCAAATGATAAATTTGTTAATATGAATGCCAAATGTATTGGTCTTTTCCCATGTTGTTATAATGTGGCAACGGGTCAAACATTTAAAGAAGTATTAAATTTACCAGAAACATATGAAGAATTTTTAAAACAAATTAAATGGACAGAATGTACCTATCATCATGTTCCTCAAAACCAAACTGAACTGATGATGCATTGGGGTGCAGATGAGCAACACTGTAATAAAATGGTAAATCTATTCCCAGATAAGAATAAATTTGTTTTGACAACTAGACATGGAAATAGACCAAGGGACACATGTAATCTAAGAGTAGACAGACAATACTGGGATAGATGGTCTATTGACAAGGTTGTTACAGAACATTACATTGATGCACACTGTCCAAGACCATATTCTTCACACAAAGCAGACATAGATAGATTGGTGAATGGGATATTAAAATGAGATTAAACACAATGCATAATTTTGGTGGTGGTAGACTTGGCAATCAGTTGTTTCAGTGTGGATTATTATTCTCCATAAAACAAAAAACTGGTCAAGATTTTTATCTAAAAAGAGGAAATGGTCATTCGCATCAATTTTGGAAATGTTTTGATGTTGATCACATTCCTTCTATTGGTGAGCATCTAGTAAGAAAGAATTATGGATGTCCATATGAATATTCTCACGATGTTTATAATAATATATTAGGAACGATATATGATGGTTATTTTCAAAATGTAAAATATTATGAAAATTGTAGAACTCAATACATTGATTTTTTAAAGTTTAAAACAGAACATAAAACATACGCAACTGAAAAAGTTTTAAACCTAAAAAACAAATATAAGATGCCAATAGTATCTGTTCACATACGAAGAGGTGATTATATGATAGCAGAGCATGTGTGGGGCAATTTAACAAAATCAAATTATTATAATGAAGCATTCAATAAAATTGGTTCTGAAAATCTTTATTTATTTTTTTCTGACGATCTTGAATGGTGTCGTAATAATTTTAATTTAAAACACATGGAGTTCATTGATGCTGATGAATTCAAATCCCTGTGTCTTATGAGTATGTGTGATATTAATATTGTTGCTAATAGTTCTTTCAGTTGGTGGGGGGCTTTTCTGAATCAAACCAGCACAGTATATTTACCAGATAAATGGACAGGATCGCTGGATAAAAACCCATGTAGGTTTCATCAAAATTTTTCACTACCCAATTCTAATAAAATAGAGGTAATATGGAATACTTAACAGAAGAACAAATACAAGAAATATATAATACTCATATCCTAAAACCAGAAACATATTTTACTAAATATTCTAATTTGGGTGATTTGGATGCAGATATAATAAATTGGGAAAAACGAGACTGTCCACGAATATTCTCTGTTTTGGACTTTAAAGAGTGGACATACAAATATGGTTTAGTTTCGGGTAAGAAATTATTCTACACCTGCAATGATGACTATGAATTACCATACATCACATATCTTGATAAACATTATTCAAATTATATTGAAGATAAAAAAAATGATTTACATATATTGAATTCTAAAAAAGTTGGAAATGATTTTGATTTTGTTTTATTCAATCATACATTAGAACATTTATATAATCCTTTAGTTTGCTTAAAGAATTTATACTCAATATTAAAACCTGGGGGATTTTTATATACAGCAGTTCCAACTTTAAGTATACCCCACGATACACCAATCCATTTTTATGGGTTTACCCCAATGGGTCTTGCAGTTATGTGCAAACTTGCAGGATTTAACATAAAAGAAGTTGGTTATTGGGGCAATAAAAGATACCTAGAATTAATGTATAAGAATACATATTGGCCAGATATATTTGATGTTGTAGAAGATGGAGTAATTAAAAATGACCCAGAAGCACCAGTTCAAACATGGATATTAGTCCAAAAACCGAGGTAATTTATGTCTATAATTTTATATCATACAAACACACCGATACCAAATCACTTAAAAGATTGTATAACAAAAATAAAACAATACTCTAATATACCAATCTATCTCCTTACAGATTCTTCTTATGAAAGAGATGGTGTTGTCACGATAAACACAAATAATTATTCAGAATTTCGGTGGTTAAAGGACTTGAATTATTTTAACAAAGACGATCATATGTGGAGAGGATCTTCTTTTAGATTGTTTTATATTAAGAGATTGATGGAAGAAAAAAATTTGAGTAATGTTCTCACATTTGATAACGATGTATTACTATATGAAAACCCAGAAAAAATAATAGAATTAATGTCTAGTAAATATAGTGGATTTGCAATAACTGCACATTCTCACGATGAAGTTGTTATGGGTATGACTTTTATAAAGGATGTACAGGCTATTACAGAGGTCACTAATCTATTTAAACAAGAATATGCACTTCCACCACAGACATTAAAAAATAAATATCAAGGTTATCCAACTGAAATGAGAATACTCGGTGTATATTCTGGTTGTCAACTATTACCAATATTACCAACAGGGATTTCAACAGAAAGATATACTAATAATTTTAATCATTTTAATTCCGTATTTGATCCTTCCTCATATGGTCAGTACATAGGAGGTCTTCCAGCAATACATGATCCACAATCAAAACCAGGATGGTTTTCAGTTGGTCAAGAAATTGGAAAGAAATTAAAAGAAAATTCTATACAAGTTATAATGGAAAATAATAATCCATTTGTCATCTATAATGGCAATAAAATCAAGATAAATAATCTACACATCCATTCCAAATTGACAGGGAAATTTATATGATATTAAATGATGCAATAATACCTTTTCATCCAAAAGATAAAGCAACAGTTGAAGCTTGCTGCAATTCTTTACGAGATGTAATGGGAATCAAAAGAATATTTTTAATAACCTCACAAGACCCAAAAATACCAAATACTACTTTTGTAGATGAAAATGAGATTAAAAATATTCTTTCAGTTGAGCAGATAAAGACATATTGGAAAAATTCTGGTGGTAAGTACTTTGATAGGGCTGGTTGGATCTATCAACAGTTATTGGAAGTTGGAACCGATCAGTTTATACCAGATTTATCCGAAGACTATTTAACATGCGATTCTGATATCGTGTTTTTGCAAAACCCATATGTCAATGTAACAGAAACATGTGTTTTCCCATATTCAAGAGCATATACTGGTGAATATCACGATGACTATAGAAAGCATTATGAGAGATTAATGGGAGAACCAACCACATCAGGTATTTCATTTATAAATCACAACATGGTATTAAATAGAACTTATATGAGAGAAGTTAGAAGTTTTATTGAAAGTAAACACAATAAAAAATGGGATGAAGCAATAGTACATTCATTGGATTTGAATGCTTGGTCTGGTTTTGCATCAGACGATTTATATGGAAACTACATGATTAAGTATAAAAAAGATAAGACTGTAAAAGTTGATATAAGAGTAAAAGACATCAAACACATTCCAACACAACAAGATATAACACTATTGAGAAGACAGGGATATCACATACTTAGTTCTCAACAATGGCAAAGAGGATATTAAAATGGTAAATTATGATGAATACATATGGGGCGATAAATTTAAACAATACTTTACGGGTAAATCTGGATTTAATTATTCAAACAATCCTGATGTTGAATTTGTAAAGAGAGCAATACCACAAAACGCAAGCATCATAATAACACACAACGGTGATACTCCTGTAAATTGTGATCTTGTTAGTCATTTTCCAAACTGTAAATACTGGTTTGGTCAAAATATTATGTGTGCTGATGATAAGGTTCATCCTCTTCCAATCGGTTTAGAGAATGACTATATCAGTGGTCAACCACAAAGAAAACTAATATTACAAGAAAAATCAAAAACAGAAACATCTCCATCGAGACTAGTTTATCTAAATTGCAATGTAAATACATGGAAACCAGATAGACAACCAGCATACGATTATTTCAGTCGTCAACCTTGGGCTACAGTAAGACCACCCAATCATTCAAATTATCATGCATTTTGTGATGATATAAAGGATCATCAATTTGTTATATGTCCAAGAGGTAATGGTTTGGATTGTCATAGAAGTTGGGAAGTACTATATCTAAATCGTTATCCGGTTATGAAAAGATATCATGGGTTAGAAAAGTTATTTACAGATCTTCCGGTTATATTTGTTGATGATTGGAATCAAGTAACAGAAGAGTTTTTAAAAAATAAACTACAAGAGGTCAAAAACACACAATATAATATGGACAAGTTGAAATTTTCTTATTGGAAGAATTTTATAGAATCTTTGGGGGTATAAAATGAAAGTCGGTATAATATGCTACATGGATTGGAATAGAAGTATAGTAATTGAAAATTATTATTATGCTATAAAAAATTTATACGGTGATGTTAAATTAATAAAGCAACCATCCGACGCAAATGGTCTTGATATAATTTTTATAGGAAATGATCATTTTGGTCATCATGTTTTAGTTTGGAATACAAATGAATTTATAAACATCTGCAATGATCAAAATATTAAAGTTATCGTTATAGGTGGGGAAAAGGTTTATAATACAGTTTGGAAACATAATGTACCGCAATTTGAAAAAATAACTAAAATAAAAAATATTAAATACTACATGTGGGATGTGGAAGATCACAAACTAACAAATCGTAAAATGCTAGGTTATGCTGTTTCATCTCACTATAAAAATTGTGTAAATACGGAAAACAAAATAAACAAGTGCATTTTCATCGGTCAAACCTTAGAAAAACACTATCAAGACAGAAGAGATGCTCTGAACAAAATTGGTAAATATATCGACATTGATATAATATCATCGAAAGATTACTATAAAATAAATGTCAAAGAGCATTGGAAAGATTATATGCAAACCATTGCAAATTATAAATTTGTTTTCTGTCCAAGATCAGGAACAAGTAATGCAATACCATTTAGATTTTATGAGGGCTTATTGACCAATACTATACCAATTTTACAAGTTCATAGTGATACGCTCGATTATCATCCAGAAGAAGCTGCGATAAAGGATTGTATATTTTTTGAACAAGTAGAAGAATTGAAAGACAAACTTGCAAACTTCAACTACGACAGATGTACAAGCAATATTTGGTTTGAAGATAAAATTAAAAGAGTTTTAACAGAAGATGGTATTTTTGTACCATAATAAATAATAAGGAAAATAAAAAAATGGGCGATTATATCGGATATGAACATTTACCGTGGATTGACGCACCAAGCGATCCACATTCTATTTTAATACCGTTATTACCAGAAAACCCAACAATTCTCGAAGCAGGTTGTCATGATGGTGCAGACACCATCAGATTTAAACAACTTTGGCCAAACTCTACTATAATAGGATTTGAACCATTACCAGATAAATTCAATGAACTAAAAACAAAATTAGCAAGAACAAACAATTCAAATGTTAAAGTTATGCAAAAAGCATTAAGTGATCATTCTGGTACTATCACATTTTTTAGAAGTACATCTGTTCCTGGTGCTTCTTCACTATTTCCAGACAATTACAAAAATGTAACAATTCCGGATAGTGTAACACCAGATCCGGTATTGAAACAAAAAATAAAAGATGATGGTTATAAGGATACTGAAATAACAGTAGAATGTACAACTGGAGATGAAGAATTAACCAAATTAGGAAATCCTAAAATTGATATGATTTGGTTTGATCTTGAAGGTGGTGAGTTGATAGCACTACAAAACACAAAAGCAGCAGTAGAATCTGCAAAGGTTGTAATGATTGAAGTAAATTTCATACCGTTTAGATCTGGTATGTGTCATTTTGATGAGATTAATAAATTTTTAACAGATCAAGGATTTGTTTTAAAATCACTGTGGGGTAGATCAACTTGGCAGGCTGATTGTTTATATGTAAAGGATTAAAATGAATTTAGTAATAGGCAATACATCACAATTGTCTTATTATTTTCCAGAAGATTATATTAAAATTTCTTCCAGAAATATAGATGAAAACATATTCAATCAACACTGGGATTGTGTCTATATTTGTTTTGCAGAACAACGAACATTCAAAAACAATGATAAATTGTTCAATGATATAAATGTTAATTATACTAAAGAAGTTATAAAAAAATTAAATGCAAACAAAATAATTTACTATTCTACAGCAGAAATGTGGAACAACACTGTCGGTGAAATTGATTTAGATACTCCAGTAAATTATCACTACTCAGATTACATTAATTCAAAAAAAACTATAACAAATTATTTAAAACAAACATATAATAATGTATATGTTGCATATCCTTTTAATTTTAATTCAAAATATAGATTGCCACCATTTTTGTTTGGTAAAGTAATAGATTCAATAGCAAATAAAACACATATTGAATTAGGAGATACATATTACTATAGAGAACTTTTACATCCAAGTTATATCGTGAATGAAACTATAGATATGCAAAACCATAAGATAATAGGAACAGGTAAATTAATTTTTATTAATGAATTTATAAGAAAACTTTATCATGCGTTTGATATGAACTATGAGGATTATGTTACAGAAAATATAAAAGATTATTCAATCTATAGAAAGAATATATTTTATTCAAAACAAAAAAATAATTTTACAGAATTAAATTTACATAACATATTAGTGAAAGAAATAAATGATAAACAAAAAAGAAACAATCAATAAAATTGATTCAATATTAAATGAAATACAAAATGGACAATGTACTCTACCCACAGAGATAGAGAAATTGGAAGGAATGAGTGGTACATTATATGTCAAATTTACCAATAAAATTAGTTAAAGACACAATTTCCCATCAGGAAATTGATTCTCTATGTTCATGGTTGTCAACTTATCCACAATTAACCAAAGGAAAATTGACAGAACAGTTTGAAGAAGAATGGTCAAAATGGTTAGGAGTTAAATATTCTGTCTTTGTGAATTCTGGTTCATCTGCTAATCTGGCGATGATATATGCTTTAAAATTATCAGGTCGTCTTAGAAACAATAAAGTAGTTGCTCCATGTGTATCATGGGTTACTACCATAAGTCCTATAATGCAACTAGGATTGGATTTAATTCTATGTGATACAGATAAGGATAGTTTGGGATTGGATCCAAAATGTCTTGAGGACATATGCAAAACAGAAAGACCATCATGCTTAATAATGGTTCATGTTCTTGGCATTCCAAACAAAATGGATGAGATACGAGAAATATGCAATAGATATGATGTTTTGGTTATAGAAGATTCATGTGAAAGTGTTGGGTCGTTATATAAAGGACAGAAGACTGGTACTTTCGGTCTAATGTCTTCGTTCTCAACTTACTTTGGTCATCATTTTTCTACGATAGAAGGTGGTTTAATTTCAACAAATGATTTTGAAATGTATGAATTATTAAAATCCATTAGATCACATGGATGGAGCAGAGATCTTTCTATTGAAACTCAAAATAAATTAAAAGAAAAATACGATGTAGATGATTTTAGAAATCTGTATACCTTCTACCACCCAGGATTTAATTTACGATCAACTGATCTTCAGGCATTTTTGGGTCTATCACAACTGAAAACATTAGATAGAAAAAACGAAACAAGATACAGAAACTTATTAAGATATGATCAAAAAATAAAAAATAATTACTGGAAGATAAAATTTTCAGAGTTTAATAGTAATTTTGCATATCCAATTATACATCCCAAGAAAGATGTGATAGTTAGAAATCTTAAAGAAGGAAATGTTGAATGTCGTCCATTGATATGTGGAAGCATGTCAAGACAACCATTTTATTATGAAAAATATGGAGAGAAGATTTATAGTTTTTCTGATATAATTCACGATTATGGTTTATATTTACCGAACAACCCAGATATGAGCATGGATGAAATTGATTATATAAGTGGCATAGTAAACAGGAGCATAGATTGATATGAAAAAGACAGCACTCATTATTGGCGCAAATGGACAAGATGCATCTTACTTAGCAGAATTTTTACTTGAAAAGGGATATATTGTCCACGGTACTATTCGTAGAAATTCAGTACCAGAATCACAAACAACAAGAATAGAACATTTACACTCTAAAGAACTAATAACACTACACTATATGGATTTAACTGATACCATCAGTGTAGATTCCGTTGTAAAAGAAACACAACCAGATGAAATTTATCATATCGGTGCTCAGTCACATGTTCAGGTATCCTTTGAGTTACCAAAATATACTCTAGATGTAAATGCTGGTGGTACTCTAGCGATTCTAGAAGCAGTTCGTAGATTCTCACCACATTCTAAAGTATATCATGCAGCAACATCAGAAATGTTTGGTAATTCATGTGATCCAGATGGTCTACAGAGAGAAACAACACCATTAGTTCCAGTAAGTCCTTATGGATGTGCTAAATTATATGCACATACACTATGCCATAATTATAGAAATGCTTATAATATGTTTGTTTGTTCTGGTATCTTATTCAATCACGAATCTCCAAGAAGAGGTATAAATTTCGTAACAAATAAGGCAGCATTAGAAGCAGCAAAAATTAAACTAGGTCTTAGTGATAAATTAGTTCTTGGTAATCTCCATGCAAAAAGAGACTGGGGACATGCAAAAGATTATGTTGAAGCAATGTGGTTAATGTTACAACAAGACAAACCAGAAGATTTTGTTATCGCAACTGGTGAAACTAGATCTGTTCAAGAAATGGTAGAATATATTTTTAATAGATTGGGATTAAATTGGACAGATTATGTTGTTACTGATAAAAAATATTTAAGACCAGAAGAACTTCATTATTTAAGAGGTGATTCAACAAAGGCAAAAAATATCCTCGGTTGGAAACCAAAATATACATTTGAACAAATGATGGACGAGATGGTTGATTATTGGTTAAATGCTTTAAAAAAATAAATAATTTGCTTGTAATTTCCGTATGATATTGTATACTGCTTCGAAAGGAGATTCACATGATTATAGAAAACAGTGAAATTAATTTACAACAAGAAATTGAAAAGAGAGTTCTAAAGACTGGTGATTCTTATATCGATGCTATTCTTTATATTTGCGATAACCACTCATTGGATCCTGAATATATTGCAAAGCATTTACCAAAGCCAATTATTGAAAAGTTAAAAGAAGAAGGTGAGTCGTTAAACCTACTCCCAAAATCTTCTCGTCTACCCATATAAATACACTTGACTACTCCAGTATCCGTAGTATACTACTGGTGTAAGTCGTACATGTCGTACACTTAAAACATACAAAAGGAGATATCGTATATGTCGTTCAAGGATCTAAAGAAGCGTTCTCAGGAAAGCATTTCGCGTCTGACTGAA
>Ga0181358_1000733_pt1 | contig 14748 bp, 22 predicted proteins | sample Fa13VDMM110SD_FD_130096 | JGI IMG/M metagenome (GOLD analysis project Ga0181358, IMG submission 130096) | Freshwater viral communities from Lake Michigan, USA - Fa13.VD.MM110.S.D | ecosystem: Environmental > Aquatic > Freshwater > Lake | place: USA: Michigan | collected 2013-09-24
AATCATTCTAATTCTTTTTCCGATTAACTCGGTGTGTTTTGTTAGTGTCATTTCTTTTTGTTTTAATGTTCAATACAAATATATAACTAAAATTCCATTCCACCAAATTTACTTTCAACTTTTTTTAATTTATTTTCATTCTAAATAAGAAGAAAGATCTACCTGTCCTGGTATTCTAAACAATGATTGGCTCAGCCAAACATTTTCTAGTTGCGCAAGCATTTTTGCTTTTCGTTCGTCTTCAGTTTTGCCCAACACGAAAAACCCCAACACTTTTGATGTTGAGGTCGTTCTTGAACAATTAAAAAAAATAAAGGAACTACATTTTAACAGATAAAAGATTTAAAAATCTTTCCAAAGGACTAATCGACATTTCCATAGGAACAAATCCACTACTTGAGTTTCCTTGAAAGTAAGGTGTCGGTTCTTGATATTGTGAACTGACTTTGTATTTTTCTACCCACTCATTAAAAGTTAATTCACGTTCGTGATAACTTGTTTTTACATTTAATTTTGTTTCTTCTTGATACATAACTAATAGTTTTATTGTTTGTGTTCACAAAGATATAACAATATTTTGTTTCCACCAAACATTAGATGATTTATTTTTTGTCTTTCAATAGGTAAACTGAAACGATTGGACTACCAAAGAATATGATAATAAAACAAATAGGTACCCAAACTGGTGTGTCTATTGGTGGTGTATCAGTAAACGTTGGTTCTCCACACATTAATAGTACTAAGAGTAACCATACCGATAATAATAAGAAACCCATAAATTTTTTCATAATGTTTTTGTTTTGTTTACACAAAGATATAACGGATAATTCATTATACCAAATTTATTTTGAATCTTTTTTCTTGATGATCTGGACACCGTCTACGTTGTAATACTCTTTGGCTTTTGACTATTGATAGTAAATGGTAAAATGAATTCACCGTCCAGGGCACCTGAGAGAAAGTGATTGGCTTCACGGATGTAATACCAAAGCCAAACATTATAGAACAGCACACCGTAATCCAGGATGGTCTATCAAAAAAAATCCCCCACCGTAATACGATGAGGGATTAAAACTAAAAATGAACCACAAAACTAAAACACATAATCTTTTACTCGTTCAATTCGATTGTCAATCGTTTCGGTTAACAAGTCGAAATAAACTTCTTTGTACTCGTTCAAAATCTTACCACGATTGTTGAAGACATACACACAATAGGTGTCGTTCCAACCCAATGTGATTAATACACTTCCCTTGTGATGATTTCCGTTTACTTCTAATAGTAAACCTTTATCATTAAGGTTAGTCTTTTTACTTACTCCCCAACTCCAATAGATAGACTTGTTATAGGATAACACTTCCATTGTTTCGGTTAAGTTGAACTCTCTTTCTAAAAGAGGAAAACAAACTTCGATAATTTTTCTACTTGTCATTAGATTAATTTTTTAAGTGATGAAACTAATAAAGTACCCATAATGTAAACGAATGTAGAATAGAATAAAACTACACATACACTCCATAAAATTAGTAACCCCTTAATGTGTAAAGGTGAAACCATAAAGTCATTTAATAAATTTGTCATTTTTTCTTTGTTTTAATGTTCGATACAAATATACAACTATTTTCTTTATACACAAATTTATTTTATCTTTTTTTTTATTTTTTTTCTTGAGTCGATTTTCCTGGAGGAAGATGATCACCGGTGTATAATGTTTGGCCAAAGCCAAACTAATTCTAAGAAGACGATCTTAAATTTTTTATAGTGAACCCAAAGCCAAACAACATCTACCAGACATCCAGGAACCAAATCTTCTTGGACATAAAAAACCCCCACATTTCTGTGAGGGTTAGATTCTCTATACCAATTTAGAATTGAATTGTTATCAGTTCCAAATCATCCAACATTTCGGTTATTGAAGTTTTTGTACCTCGATGACTTGTTGTTGTTTCTTTTACTTTACAATCAAAGATTGGTGAGTATTCTCCTTTCACGAATAAATCATAATAGGATAAAACCATTTCACCTTCAACATCATTAACGTAAACTAAAATTTTACAATCACCCGTATCAAAGATTAGTGTGTTATCACTCCAACCCGTTTCGGTACCCAATTCAAATTCGATACCATTTTTGTTTAATTGATTTTTTACTTTTTCTAAATGTTTCATAATTTTTTTTATTTTATCAAAGATATAAATGTATTACCATTCCACCAAATTTATTTTTATTAATCAAATACATAAATGTCACGTTCGTAAACAACTTCTTCCTTACGACTTTGAATCTCTATCATCCGACTAACTTTATCCCCCGAAAAAACTTCCATCCCTTGTTCCAATACTATTTCATCGACATCGTTAAGAATAGAACTTATTCTATCCTTAATTTCCAAATAAACTAACTGGTTTATCATCCATAAATCTTTTTTGGGAATTTTACCGAGGATTGAATCAATTTGTCGGTTAACTAACTCTTCGAGTTTTTTTGAATTGATAATAATGTTTTCCATTTTTGTTTTATTTTTTTGGTTTAGAATACAAATGTATAACACTATTTTTATTATACCAAATTTAATTTACTTTTTTTTGTTAAAGTTTTGTGAAAGGTTTTTTCACCCGTGGATCACCTGGTCCTGGAGTATTATGTTTGGCTCCACCAATGTAATACCGAAAGCCAATCATTATCTTGGGATGATCAGAATCTGAGAACTTTTTCCAGTCACTCCAAATTTATTTTAAACTTTTTTGTAATACCGAAAGCCAAACAACATCTACCGGATACCCAGGAACCAGATCTTCTTGGACATAAAAAAACCCTACCGAATATGGTAGGGTTTGTAATACTAACTTTCAATGAGTTCTTCTATATCTCGAATACATATACTGATTTCATTCATAACTGAACCTCCTTCTTCTATTTCATCTAAACAAAGAACGAATAAGGATTTAATTTCATTTTCAAATGTTGGGTGTGATTTAATTGATTCCCTAACAAATGACTTCAAGTTTGATAGTTGTTGTTCCATTTTGATTTTAGTTTAAGGATAAGTAATTAGTGATTTCAATAAATTCGTCATACGTTCCGTCAATCATTGTAGGTTGAGTTCCGTTAAAATCGTGGATAAACCTCTCACGAGAATAGTTACCTCCGTCATTGATACACTTCATCATTAACCCCTCACGGATTAGTAATGATTGTTCAATTACATTAGTAGGAATGTTACCCACCAAATCAAAGGACATTAACTGAATGTCTACTGATAACAAAGTCAATTCTCCGAATGACATTGTGTTTACTGATTTACCATAGAATGTGTTCATACGTTATTTTGTTTTAATTGTTCGGTACAAATATACAACTATTTTGGTTATACAAAGAATTATTTTATTTTTTTTTGTTAAAGTTTTGTGAAAGAAAACTTCACCCTGGACGGGAAAACATTTTGTTTGGCTTTGGAGGTTAACTCCTAATATTATTGTAATACCGAAAGCCAAACATTATTTTTCTGGAAATTACAACCTTGTAATTTTTCTTGGTCATAAAAAAACCCCCGATAAAATCGGAGGTCTTTAATATAGTAAGGAGATTTTACTCCCCAATGTTTAGTTTCAACACCTCACCTAAACGTGTCACCACACACTTATATGAATCATCCGACCACACGTCCTCATTCCAATCCTCACCAACTTGAGTACAAGTCCTGTAGTTTAGGGTTGTAATTCCCGATTTGATTTGAATGTAACCTTCAGTTCTCTCATTAACGGGGATGATTCCCTTTTCCACTAGAAATAGAACTATGGATTCATAGACCAAAAATTGGTCGGTATTCTCCGACTCAACATATTCAACTTGACCCTGGAAGTCAATTGAGAATTCAAATTCCGTGTCGATACTCATAATTTCTCTCATTTCGGATAAGTAAGTAGTAGTCATAATCTTGTCCGTTCGGATAACCCGTCCCCGTCATAGTGTTAAACACCATTGTTTAACAACACTCAAATATAACTCTTTTTTGGTTCCAAACAAATTTATTTGATTTTTTTTTAATTTATTTTTTTGAAAGAAAACTTACCCTGGACGGGAAAACATTTTGTTTGGCTTTGGAGGGTACATATTGATTTTTATTAGGAGGGCCAGACATTATCTCGTTGATACAAATTCACCAACTTTTTTCCCAAGAACCAAATTTATTTTGTATTTTTATTTGGGGGCCAATCATTATATTCTTCGTCCCAGGTTAATCTTTTTTTTCACGGGTAAAAAAATAAATAAAAAATAATTAATCTTTTTTTAAATAAAATTAGGTGGAATGAAAATAATAGTATATTTTTGTATTCAACATTAAAACATAAATAAAATGAACACAAAAACACAAGTACAAGACATTGAAGTATCAATCAACGAATTGGTACAAGTAGTAATTAACGAAATTGAAACGAAGTTAGTACCTCCGTTTATCAATTTAACAATGGAAACTCCATTCACTAATTGGGTAAAGAAGTGTAAGGAAGATGGTACAATCAATCCTTATTGGAAAGAAGTAACAAAGGAAACTACCAAGACTTACTTACCTATGGTTAATTACAAGAAAAGAACCACAACCAATATGGGTAAGGAAGGTATCGAAGGGGAACACGAATTGGGTACATTGAAGGGTAAGAAACACATTAGTAAATGTATCTTAACTGACATTGAAACTGAAACAATCCTTTACATTATGGTAGAACAATTTCCCGAAGTTAAACCAAGTGAAACTATCTACCGACACAATGGTAACCAATTAGACAAGGGTATGTTTGACAAGTGGATAACCTACTACGATAACTACACCAACCAAGTACAAGAAAGAAAGGTTGAAGTCCTTACCCCGAAGTTGAGTAACATTAAACGAATGACTATAAATGGTCAAGGGTACAAGGTTAAAAAGTAAGTCCCCCCACTTACAAACAAGTCCACTCCGAAAGGGGTGGATTTTTTTTGGGTAACCACAGTGGTCCCCCTGGTACCTAGTAAGATAGTGTCTGGCCCTACCCCCCTCTAATATACTACCCCCCTCCCCCCTCAAACCCCCCCTTATATAGGGTGTTTTTGGTCATCTGTGGGAGGGGGTCAATGCCGTGAATGAAATTTTTTTGGGAAAAAAGTTGAAAAATTGGAAAACACCCCCTAAAGTGAAAAAAAAATTTTTGGGAATTTTTTGGAAAATTGACACGTTGTCTAAAATATTATATTTATAAATTATGAAACAAACACTTAACGAAGAAATTGGTAGAATAAAATCCATTATGGGTTGCTGTAAAGGTAAATTAAATGAAGATGAATCCAACTGTGTTAATCCAGAATCAGAAATGGGACAGAAGATATTAGATGATGTTGTTGGTATTGTAAAATACGACTTAGAACAAATGGGTGTTGAGGATAGTGATATCCAATATGACACTAATGAAACTCCTGAAATTGTAGAAGCTAAGAATAAAATTGCGGGTATGTTAAATCCTGTTTTACCTAACGCATCGGTCGATGAGATAAAGGTAATGATAAGGGAGATTAGAAAAACTATTAGACAAAGAAAACAAGGTAAGAAAGTGGAACCTCAACCTGTAAACGAACAGGGGGGTATTGCGGCATTATCTCAGGTTCAATTATTTTTAGCATCCATACCAACAGGTACTTTCATTATAATTGGTGCTTGGTTATTATTACGTCTAATTAAATGTCAAATTTACTATACGTTAGCAAAGATGAGTGGTACCATATGTGGTCTTGATGTAAACAGGAACTTATTGGTTAAGTTGATGCAATTAGGGTTCTTAGATTTTAGAAACCTATTCAACACTCAAGATGGTGGATTATATGGTTGTATCGGAATGAGAGATTAAATATAGAAACGAATAGATATTTATAGATATAAAACAATACCTATGAAAAACTTATTTCTAATTTTCGTACTGATTCCAATGTTATCGGTTGCACAGGTATCTACCTGGAGAACTAACCCACCAACACAACCATCATCAACATCTACTCCCTCAAATACTACACCAACAAGAAATGACAACTCAAGTTCTTGGAGAAACACACCACAACCCTCAACACCACAGTATGGTAATACACGTCAACCAAACAGAGGTAATATAAATTACCGTTATAACAATAGATTCAATCGTTATAATGATTTCGGTTGGTACTACCCTTCCTACTACTTTTGGAATGATCCATATGGTTTTAGAAATAGAAGTGAAATATACATCTATGAGAGTGGTAGAATGGATACAATTAAATCTACCCCAATAAGATTCTCTGTGGGTATTCAAAAGTCGAAAGATATGTTGGGTGCTTGGACAACTATAGGTAATGATGGATTTATTATTTTGGATTACCTTACAACATACGAACAAGATAACTCAGAGTTTTTTCCTTATGGTAAAATCACTCAAGTAGATTTCCCAATGGTATCTGATTATGTTCAAAGAAATGTATTCTACATTGGTGCAGGTAAAACCTTGGACCACAAATGGAAATTAAGTGCAAGTATTGGATTTGGACACGAGTTGGTGAAGTATAGAGGTAAGGATGATGTAGGTTATATTACCTTTCCAAAGTACTCAGGGAATTTCACCACAGTTAAGGTTGGGGTAATACGTCACTATAATAAAATTTCAGGTAAACTTGATTACGACTTAAATAGAAACTACCTTTCCTTTGGTTTGGGTTTAAATTTCTAACATACCATTCTATACATTCTTGGTATATGGTATATTTATATAAAAATATAGACGATGTATAAAAACTTTAATATAACCGAAAAGGAGAAAGAGCAAATCCTTAATATGCATAAGGACCACGGTTACAAAAAACCATTAAACGAACAATCATTCGAAAAAATGGATAAATCAAAACCTAAGACAGGTGGTAGATATTATTTCAATAATGGTGGCAGTATATCCATTCAAGGAAGTTCATCACACTATTGTGAACCAAGAGAAGATGGTGCAGTATATAATCAACTTGAATTAGGGTTTCCAACTGAGGATGTGAAACTACCTAAGAGTTTTTTAAAGTATCAGGAAGTACCTGGTGAAGATCCAACTAAAAGTGTATTTGGTTATGTACCAGTAGATGTTATACTAAGATTGGAAAAAATGAACGGAGGTTTCCGTAGTGAACAAAAATTACCATATATGATGCTTAACACTGGTATGGCAGATGAGAACGGTAAACCAAAAAAAGATTTTTGGAGTGGATACGTGGATGAAACATTAAACGAAGATGTATCCCGTATTAAAGAAATGATGGGAATAAACAAATCTAATGATATGAATTCAGATGAACAACCTGAAGAACTTAATATCGACCCATCGGTTAAGAGTGATGCAATGAAACTTGCTGATATGATTAAAAATGAGGATGATAGTATTATGACTCACGATTCTTATGATAACAAAATAAGTTTAGGAGTTGAAGATCTTACGGTTATTTCTTTAACATACACCTACGGTGTTGACGTTACTGAATACCCATCTTTCACAAGTGGTAGAAATTGGATGAGTAACGGTGACCCAGGATATCCTGATGAGGGTTCTGATGGTGAGGCTGATGTCTACGTAACAAATTTAGAAATAATGGACGGTGATGGTAATGTTATATACGACGGTGGGGATTTCACAGATATGGAATTACCATACAAATATACCGAAGATATAATCAGTTCTTATTTTAAAGACAATCCAAACTCTGGTTATTAAAATTATATACCCTAGGAACTCTTGGTATATGGTATATTTATAATCTATGACAAAAGATGAAATCATTTATAACGTCCAGTTATGTGACGTTGTATACAAAGACCAAAAAGATATTGACTTCGATTCACTCGGATTTACTTCCGTTAAATGGATTGATGATAAGAAATCAGACACACAAGCATTTGTTGCATTAAAAGGGAAGTCACTCTATGTGGTCTTCAGAGGAACGTCATCAAAGAAGGACGCCCAGAATGATGTGTCTATTGATAAGGTTCCCTTTATTAGTGAAGGAGACAAAGTACACGTTGGATTTAAGTCCTCTTGGGATGCTGTGAAGAACATCGTTCTAAAAGATATCACTAAGATGAGTGGGTACAATAAAATCGTCGTGTGTGGTCATAGTCTTGGGGCTGCAGTTGCTACCCTATGTGCTTATAACCTTTCTTACGTATTCGAAGATACCACCATCGAATGTTGTACCATAGGAAGTCCTAGGGTCGGTAATAAGACCTTTAAGAACAACTATGACTCCCGTAAGATTAAAACCCTCAGAATCGTCCATAATAACGACGTGGTGACACATTCTCCATTCATTGGGTACTATCACGTCAACTATATGTTACGTATCGATGACGAGGGTAATATTAAGAAATTTATGATTGACTGGGACCGAGCTTGGAATTATCTAAAATCCTTGGTGACTGGTAAGAATATTAAGGACCATATGACAAACAATTATATTAGTTCCCTTAACAAATGGTACTCTAAACAACCATAATACAGGTATAAAAATCGGCCGCCGCGTTAGGTTTACAACCTGATGGACCGACCGCCCCGCTTTTTTGGTGAAGACTACCGTGTGTTACTAAATTTTCATATATTTATATCTATGAGCAAACATACAGATAAAATTAACGCAATGAAGTCGGCAAGTAAAACCTTGAACGACGAGTGGGCCAAAAGTAAAGTCACTCCCGAAAAGAACGAAGAGAAATTTAAGGAGAAGATTGGTGAAATAATAACAAAGAACCGTAAGAAAGGATTTTCTTTCTTTAGATAAACAAAATATTTATAAGAATGTACAAGAATTTTAATTTAACAGAATCAGAAAAGGAACAAATCCTTAATATGCATATGAGTCACGGTTATAAGAAACCATTGAACGAAGACGCAATGCGTCAGGAAAGTGGATTATCCCTACCTAAAGAAGTTATGAGGATTTTCCAAAATGGTGGTTTTGAACTTATGGATAAAAAAAGATCCTCAATGACTGAAACGGGATATTCGTTGGTTTGGGATAATGATATTCCTTCATTTGATGTTAGTTTTAATGGTGGAATTTTGAGATTAATCACTAAGGAGTTTATGCCGTTAAAAAATAACCTAAAAAATGATTATACTTTTGAATTTATTCAAAATGATAAGAGTTTTGAATTGGGTTTACTGAGTGATTTCCTTGAAAGAGTGACAAACATTTTATTACAAAGTCGTAAAGAATCAAAGGTAGATATGGGTAGACCTATGTCGGATAATTAATTTAAACATTTTTTAATCTATTTTTATAAAAACCCTCCGAAGTATTGGAGGGTTTTTTGTTATATTTATATGAAAACACATATGAACACAAAACTACAAGCCTCAATTCTAACATTAATTACTTTAATCCTTGCCACAGGTTTGGGTTACATATTTTGGAATTATCACACAGAATCCTTATATTTTTTAATTGGAACAATTTGTTTAATATTTATTAGACACACTTACGTGGCTTTTAACTATTTATTAAACAACAAAGATTAATTACTATGAAAAATAAATTAAACGAAGAGTTGTCTCGTATTAAGGGAATGATGAAATCAATCACTAATGAGGATTTTGAAATATCAAATTCAAATGATACCATTATTGATTGTGAAGTAAGTGATCAAGATTCGGACACAATTGAAATTACAGTAATTTACGATGAAGATGATAAGTACGAAACATACTTAATATCGGTTGATTTTGATTATGAAGATGAAGAATCTCAGACGTATGATTATCCTGGTTCTGCGGGAGGAGCAATGGGAAGTGTAAACAGAATTAAAATGACCCACCCCGAAGAAAGAAAGTTAACCCCTGAAGAGTCTAGAAAATTACTATCCAATGAATACGTTGATAGATGTGTGTCTGGAGCTATGGAAGATATGGAAAGTAAGGCATATGAAAATTATAGAGACTCAGGTCCAGACCCAGATGACTACTACGATAGGATGAGAGACGACGATTAATGAAAAATAAAGTATTTATATAAAAACAAATATAGAAATGGCTAAAAAACTTAAAATCACTGAAGGTCAATTAAAGAAATTGATGGAAAGAAAACACAGTTATACTGATAATTCACCAGAAGGTGAGGTTGAAGAAATGGAATCTAATGGTCCAGAATCTGCAATCATTACTCTTGATAAAGAAAAAGAAGTTGGCGAATCTAAATTCGGAATGGGTGATAATGAATCACTTGATGAGATTGCTGACGATTTAACAAGATGTCATAATGATTTATCTGACTTATCTTCTACAATGGAACAATTAACATATGCAATTGATGGTAATTCAAAATTGGCGGATGTTGCTGAACAATTTGATGCCGCCTATGTTAAAATTACTGAAGCTCTTGACGACGTTAATAATGTTCTTAGTTTAGTACAAGAAATTGCCGAAAGAGAAGGTGAAGGTGATGACGACGATGATGAAGAAGGTAGTGAAGAAGACGAAATGATGAATGAGTCTATTAAAGCAATAAAAGCAAATTTTAAAAGATTCCTATAATGTCAAAAATTATTAAACTTACTGAGGCCGATTTAAGAAGAATCATTACTGAGAATTTGGAGGGTGGTGTTTCTGAAGGAGATGGTATTTTTGGTATGTTAGCAAAAAAAGCGGCATCAGCGGCAGCAGCTCTAACATCTTCTCCAAAACCAAAAGGATTTTCAACTGCATCAGGAGTAAAAACTGGATACGTTAGAATTGCTTCCACAATGAGAAGAGAGGTTGTGGACTTATTAGTGAAATCCCCAACAATTAAAATATCACCTAAAACATTTAAAGTACTAGATGAGCCTCGTTATAATGTAAGAGTTGCATATGACCAAATTAACGAATTAGCAACTGAAGGTTTACAAGGTTCAATTCGTGGTGAATTAATGACAATTGACGCTGCATTGGGACGTGTTAAGGGTGAACTTATGAAACCACCAGGACAAGTATTAAACATTAAAAAAATGATGGAAGACTTGTATATGGTTAAAGATGAGTTGGTTCAGGACCTTTTAAAACGTCCAGGTATGATTAAAGATGTGACAACATTACAGAAACCTCTATCTAAAGTGGTTGCAACAATCAATCACATTGAAACTTTATTTAAAACACCAGATAAACCTACAAGTTACTTGGTTAAAGAAGAACCTAAGTTATAATACTGAAGACCCACCCCATAAAGGTGGGTTTTTTATTTTTTAAGTATTTTTTGGTATATTCTAAATAATCATTATCTTTGTGATGAAAATACACATCACTATGAAAAAATGGTTATTAGTTCTATTGGTATTCACATCTTGTTCTAAAGATGAAATACCTGTACCAATTGTTACACCTCCTGTAGTTGTAACCCCTCCAATTGTCTCAACATCATCTAAATGGTTAGATAATAACAATATTGAGATGGAGGTTGTTGACCCACAATTAAAATCAAATGGTAAGGGACAACTTACAGTTCCAGTTATTATCATAAATTATCTACCAAAAACAAAGGGAGATAGTTTAGATATGAACCTTGCTTCAGACGGTTATTACCAATTAAAACATTCCACAATAGAACAATGTAAATCAAAAATTAAGATAGATAAAATTGTTGATAAACTATCAATTGATGAGGGGTCAAGATTTAGAGATTATGGTAAGGACGTTGTTAATCAATATATTTCAATAGACGTTATTGAATACATTAACGTTTATAAATTAGATTATATTATAATTGGAGGGGTGAGGATGATTGATTACACCAAACTATTCGCTAAGATTAATATGAAAAATTATGTTGAAGATAAAGGGGTTAAAGAGATTTGGTTTACGATATTTGCTAAAGGTGACGCAAATATGCCGTCGATTAAACTTGAACCAAAATATTACAATGACTCTACCGTTTATGCTCAACCCGAAACAAATATGTCGAGCAAGTATGGTGACGTATCGAATAGTAGTAAAATAACAACAGATTTACCAATATACAATAACACCTATGTTGTTTATGGATTTGAAGGAACTAGAGGTTCCGACACGGATTTACATAACAGAGGACATCAAATTGAAGCTCAAATGACTCATATTGATAATAGTGAAAAGATAATGTTTGGGGGTAATAGATTGGTCCCAATGTTTTTTTGGAAAGAATTTGTGGGTTGGGATCCTATCGTTGATAGACCGTTGGGTAGGTCTGGTTGTACACATATGCCACCGAACACAACTAAAGATTATGACTATTCAAATAAGACGATGGTTAAATCTGATATAATGACTTGGAAACCAAGTGGCGGGGCTTTGGTTGATGTCAATTCGGATACTTGGACAAATATTAAATATAAATATAATTTGGGACCATATCTAAATGATTCACATTTGAAGTGGATGATATTTTGGTTTCAATCGATTCCTGGTAAGGATAACGGTATTACCTATGAAACCAAAAAATTAACTAATTGGTGGGATATTTTTTATAAATGGGATGAAACGATGGTTAACAAAAAAACTCTATACAATTGATTTATATATATTTTTTGAGTATTTATTGGTATGAAGATACTCATTTCAGAGGCACAATATAATAGAATATTACTTGAGGGTTCATTTGAATTAACCGAAGGTAATAGGAGACACTATGAAGATAGGAAGAAAAGAATTCAAGAAACATTGGATGTTGTGTTTGAATATGGTGGCCCTAAAAATTTGGTTCAGACGTTTGGTAATAGTACACCAAAATTATGGAACCCAAAAACAAGTACATTAACAAAATTCGTAAAGCCAAATTATAAAATGGCTTTGGGGGATTCTTATGTCGTTGGAAAATTTAAATTAGGTGATGATGAGTATAAATCAATATTAGACAGATTAGAATTTTTAGAAAATAATTTTAAGAAATTTTTAAAACATAATTCCGAAGATAGATTTATACTTAGAATTTACGAATATAATTTAAACCCATCAACAAGTAAAGGTCAACAATCTAACTTTGATAGAATTGAATTTTCAAACAATGAGGTTAAAGAATATCTACCTATATTTTTTAAAAAATCAGACTCGGTAAATTTATTCATAGCGAACAAACCTAAAGAGGATGATGAAGATGGACCTTCGGTGGGAGATTGTATTATAGTTATAATACAATTCAACGATTTAGATACTTTAATTAATGATAGAACTAGAGATCAATCAACTAAATTTTCTGATTTTAAAATAATGGGATTCTCTGAATTTAAAAAAGAAATTGAGAAGATTGAAAAATTGGAGAAGGAAGATGAGATAAAAAATATTAAAATATCTCCTATATTTTCAAAAGATAATTTAGAACCAAAAATAAAGGTAAAATCAAATCCAATACCTAGAACTATAGAAGGGTTTTTTAAATTATTACCAGGTGAACTTGAAAATGAAATAAAAGGTGCGTATAATTTATTATTAAATGCAAGAGAATTGTCCAAAGAAATTATTGCAAGATATAAAGAAATGGGTAAATACCCATCGGATGAAATGAAATCAGAAATCGCAGAGTTGGGTATTGTAGCGTTAAAAGGAAAAATAAAGGCTATAATGTCTAATAATGTTTCAAGTAAATTTATAAATCCATTTATCGATTTATTTGATCAAAAACCATTAATGAGAGAGGGGTTTGTGTACCTTAATACCGAGTTTGGTGTGTTAAAATTAACAGAAGAACAGTTAAAGTCAATTAGTTATTTATTATAGTAGATTTATGGAAAAAAATAAAATTTGGGAAACAATAGGTGAAATCATAATTAATCTTGTGGTATTAGCGGTTGGTACTTTAGTGACGGTTACGGCCGCGACATTTATGTATCAAATGTTTTGTGCACTATTTGATTAAAGATACCCCGAGTTTGAAGACTCGGCTTAGGACCGGAAAGTTATTTCCGAAACCCCGGGACAAGAATTCGCTACTCTTGTCCTTTTTTTGTTATAAAAAAGGGGAACAATTTGTTCCCCTTTTTATGACCTTGTGATTATGTTTATTTAGAATTTAGTTCCACATTGTGGACAGAACTTATGTGTGTCTTTTTTTCTCTTACTACCACACTCAACGCAGTAAGTAACTAAATCGTCCTTAGTAATAACTTGAGTTGATTTAGGTTTAATTTTCCACCAATTTGTTGTTGATGGGTAACTATTAAAAGATGAACTATCATATGTAAAGGATTGGTTTGAATCTGATCCTTTCTCCACCCTACCCGTTTCAATTTGTCTTGATGATTTTTTCACACTATTACTATTAACAGATGAAGTATTACTGATACCGCTTGTTAATGTGGAATTATAAAACATATTTGTTCCTGATGTTGTAAATGTTGAGTTACCATACCACGGACTACCAGTTGTTGTAGTCCCCCACCCAATGTTTGGGTTGTTAATTGTTAACGTACTAACCCCATTTATATAATAACCGATGGAGTTCACTTCATCATAAAATTTAATAACAACATCACCATTGTTGGCAATTGCATTTTTAACTTCCTCACTATTCCCATTTACAACGTATGTATCGAACAAAAACTTCTTTGCCTCATCAAGATACCTTTCGAGGAAGATGCGTTCACCAGGACGAAGTATGATACCATTACCAATGGAATTACCATTCATCTCGATTTTTGCTAAAACTTTATTTTGTGTGGGATTGTAAAGTTCGATTTCGAACTCATCACCGTCATTAAGATATACGGTATCAATTTGCTGT
>Ga0181358_1000734_pt1 | contig 14747 bp, 19 predicted proteins | sample Fa13VDMM110SD_FD_130096 | JGI IMG/M metagenome (GOLD analysis project Ga0181358, IMG submission 130096) | Freshwater viral communities from Lake Michigan, USA - Fa13.VD.MM110.S.D | ecosystem: Environmental > Aquatic > Freshwater > Lake | place: USA: Michigan | collected 2013-09-24
TCATCCCGATTTTATCGGATGTTCATCAGATTTAGGCTTTCCAACCAACACAGCTCAACAGCTTGATGGACAAATGGCTGAACTTGCCGTTTGGAAAACGGAGCTAAACGCCTCTGAGTTTGCCTCGCTCGCCAAGGGATTTACTCCGAATCAAATCCGCCCTCAATCGCTCGTCGCGTATTGGCCGATGACTGGAAGTGGAACCAATATCCAAGAAATTGTCACCGCCAACAATGGAACCATCACAGGCAGCATTCCAGCTGCCGATCACCCGCGAGTTTACGCATGAACACCTATTACCACACCGTTACTAACGAAGTTCGCGACTTTGACCCCGCATGGTTTGAAGCCATGACAGCCGCAGGTAATCCAAAGGTGGAAGGCTGGGTTTTACGCCCCAACCCGCCCAGCCACGAAGCGGCCACTCAGAATGCACCTCAATGGATTGAAGGAGCATGGGTCATCAGCGACAAGACAATCGAACAACTCGCTGCCGAAACCCGCAAAGTGTGGCCCAACGGAGAAGCATTTCTCAGGGGCATGACCTTGGAGGAGTTGGCAGCTATTTCACTCAGCACCGACCCAACCATCGCTGCCCTCCGGCTTTTGCTGGTGGCGCGGCAAGCGGAGGTTTGGAGTGATGATCAAGAACTTAATTTGGGGCTTAATCGACTCGTGCAACTCAACCTTCTGACAGTTGAACGCAAAACATCCATCCTCACCCAATGACCCGCGCCCTCCAGCTCCTCTTCGTTCTTCTCGCCGCCCTCGCGTGCGCTCTTTTTGCGTCCAGTTGCAATCTCATGGAGGGCATCAATCAAACCTCCCCTAACTATCGCAACCCAGTGCCATTCTCGACTTCATGGTGGGATGCCATGAAGATTCGGCAGAAAAAACGCGAAATCCGCCGTATCGAGCGCGACTGGGGAGTCCACAAACCTGACCCTTTCAACCCCAACAACAAACCATGAGTGAGCCAATCGACATCGCACTAGCCTCACCAGTCTCTCCAGGCATCACCGCCGCTGTGTGGCAAGCCCACGAAGAGCAGTTGCAGCGAAGCAAGACAGCGCAACCAGCGACGGTGCGCGGAGTGCTGAAGGTAACAGGTTCACTTGGTAATATGGTGTTTACCCCATTTGATTCTGAAGATGGGGATAGGATTTATGAGCGCATTGACATGGAAAAACTTTATGCTGGAGTTCAAGTCACACTAAGGCTATGAGTATCGAAGACGAAGATGGCAACGAAATCATTCATCTCAACTCGATTTGGAGTGCGAGCTTCAAGTTATTGATGCTGATGGTTCCTTTTTTCGCTCTGACTCTCTTCTCTTGGGGAACGTGGGTGACGATCACCATTTTTGACCACCGCGCTCAACTGAGCATCATCGCAGACAGACACAACAGAGCCGACACCCGTTATGAGCTTCCCAACACCACCGCATCTCGAAAGACTGAACCGCCGAAAACCAAACCCAATTAAGCCCATGAACCTTGTCCTAACGAAACTCCAAGAACCCTCCACCATTCGCGGCCTTATTGCCATTCTAGCGGCATTTGGCATGACCATCCAGCCCGAATACCATGAACACATTGTTGCGGCCTGCTTGGCCCTCATTGGTTTCATCAATGTGTGGCGCAAGGAATCAAAAATCCCCAAAGCGGAGGTCGTAGACTAACATGAAAGAGTTTCTCATCAAACACCTCCTCGGTTGGCTGGCTGGCATCACGGCGAAGCAGTGGTCAACCGCACTCTATTGGGTGAGTACGGCGGCAAAAGATGTGATGCTGAAAGACGGCGCAAACCGCAAGGATGCTGTCGTCAAGATGCTGAAAAGTCTTTGGCCTGAACTCCAAGGCTGGGCGTTGAACCTGCTTATCGAAACCGCAGTCGCCTTCCAACGCAAAAACCCATGACCTTGAAAGCTCATCGCCGTCACAGGCTCACCAAGATCAAAGCCGCTGCAAAGCTGGCGTTTATCTTCGGCATCGCAGCAGCGGTGTGCGGGCTGGTCATCTACATCTGCTCGATCATCATGCTATGTCCGCCATGAAAGACCAACCTACGACAGCCATTTTTGACTTCGGTACGTGAGTAACCCGATTCCCATAAAATGAAAAAACCGAAAGAAGCCCCACGCCTTGCGGTCATTTTGTCCGACCTTCATGTGGGTTCTACGGTTGCCATTTGGCCGGAAGGTTTCGTCTCCAGTGAGGGGGTGCCGATTGGGTTGAACAAAATCCAAGAGTGGATTCTTGACCGTTGGAATGCAACGCTTGCCGCGATCAAACAAATCACCAATGGTGATCCCTACGTGCTGATAATTAACGGAGATTTGACCGAAGGCATCCACCACAAGACGTTGCAGGTGATGAGCGCAGACATTGGTGATCAGGTCAAAGCGTGCGCTATGCTACTCGCCCCCGTTGCAGCGGATGCCCATGCGCTATACATCGTGCTTGGCACTGAGTGCCACACTGGCAACCTGGAATACATCATCGGAAAAGAACTTGGCGCGGTGAGAAACCCAGAGAATGGGCTTCATGCATTCGATGAACTTCACCTCGAAATCCATGGCACATACGGCACGGTGCGTCACCACATTGGCACGGCTGGAAACCCATACCTTGAGTCGGGCGGATTGGGGAGGGCAATGAATACAGAGATCATGGAAGCGGCAAGGTGTGGCGCACGGATACCCCGATGGATGATGCGGGCGCACAGGCACAAACATGGCATGGTGAACGACGGCAACTCCATGCTGGGGGTCACTGGCGCATGGCAACTGCTCACACGCTTCGGGAAGAAAGTCGTCCCCGCCGCTCTTTGCCAACCCTCCGCGATGATTCTTGATTGGCGTAACCGCGAGAAAAACACATTGCCCCAAACACATGAAATCGTCATCAAACCAAGATCAAAGCGCATCCTCTCTGTGTAACACGGTTATGCTACCTGCACCCCCTATTCCGCTATGGCTGATGGAGCAAACGGGGATAAGGGGACTGGACGAGTTTACGGCGAAGGAATACGCCAAGGCAGCAAGCATTAGCCATGCAGCGGCGGCTAAACGACTCAATAGAGAGGTTGAATTGGGGAAGCTATCGGTTCGAATGGGCGTCAGCATTGGAGCATCTGTTAAATTCTACAAGGAGATCAAATCATGAACATCATTGGAATTCAAGCAATGCAACGTAAGATCGGTACAACCCCAGACGGATTCTGGGGGCCAAAATCACAAGCCGCCTGCCGTGCCTACCTGCGTTCATTGATGCCAGCACGTAACCCTTGGCCCCGAAGTGACCGTGCCAGCGTGGAGGCGTTCTTTGGCAAACCTGGGGATGAATCCAACCTTGTCATTTTTGACTTTCCGTTCCCCACTTACTATGGGGGCAAGCGGGTGCTGAAAGGACGCTGCCATCACAAGGTCAAGGATAGCCTGCTGCGGATTCTAATCGAAATCGGCTCCAAGTATGGCGGGGATCGCGGCATCATGGAAGAAGCCGAAGATTATGGTGGCATCTACAACTATCGCCCGAAGCGCGGCGGATCGTCGCTGTCTCTGCATTCTTGGGGCATTGCGATTGACCTCGACGCCGATGACAATACCTTTCGTGACTCATGGCCGATGAAGTCAGATATGCCTCTGGAGATTATGGAGTGTTTCGCCCGCGAGGGGTGGAAGTCTGCTGGGGCTTTTTGGGGGTTCGACGCGATGCATCATGAAGCAACGCAGTAACCCTGTGTGTAGCCAGACCTTGACTTATCCACGGTAAATTCTATCATTCTCTATGGCTTCTGAACTTTATCTAATCCGAAAAGACGGACGCTTTGCCAAGTTCAGCAAAGTCGAATCGGTGGAGTTGACCTCTGGTAGATTAGAGGCAGTATTTACTGGCTCCATCAGCACCAACGTCCTCACGGTTACCGCAGTTTCCAGCGGGACAATACGAGTCGGGATGAGCCTCACAAGCAGCGGCACAATTTCTGATAACACCACTATTATCTCTTTTGAAACTGGGACAGGCGGAACTGGCACTTACAAAGTCAGCACCAATCAAACCAGAAGCTCGGCAACATTAACTGGGTCAGGAGACACGGATTCGATGATGGTTTGGTCGAGCGAATACAGAGACCTTGGGTTTACGCCAACAACAGGTACTAATGGATTTCAAGATGATGGCTACCTTGCAGTAAGCCCAGCGTATATGGAGGAGGGATACCAGGTATCTGCCGCAAGTTCTGGGGTTATTCCATCCAACGTACCGCAAATGTCCCCTGAAAGAGCGCAAGCCCGAGTCCCAGATAACATCTCTCACCACCCGCTTCGTCAGTCGTTGCTATTCCGCACCCACTGGCAATTCGACAGAGGGGCTTCGTCTGCACCTCGGTATCTCTTTGCCACTTGGGAGCGTGGCGATGTCATCGCAGATAATCCGCCTTCACGCTAATGGCAGCACCCTCCAACCAGACTGGTGGCAAATACACCATACTTGACACACCAAACCCCGAAGAGTTTTCATTTCGGGTTTTGGTCGATGCGGCTCGTATCAAGCCGTCCGACATCCCCAGAAGGGAGACGCCGTATATTGACTGCAAGTTTCCAGTGAAACCAAGGTTTCTGCTGGACTGTGAGTATCGTGATTATATTTACTCCTACGCCAAAGCTGAAGGCGAGGGGGTGTGGTTCCATTTTGCCAAAAACAAAACATACGAAGAGCGCAACACCCCCTTTGATGTGTATTCGGATTGGAGAGAGTTTCCTTGGCCAGCTATCCTTGAGGACTTGTATTTTGTCCAGACAACGACATTTCCCCAAACGGTAGGCACAGGGGGGTCAGCGGTAGCCACAGCCCCCCGCATCTTCCCAAGATTCAAGCATATCCCCCAAACAAGAGTTCCGAGTGAGGTCAAGGTGGAATTGTTTTTGTCACCTATTGCTTGGCCGGAATCCGAGCTATTTGTCAATCACCCAATCCCGACAAGTATCGACGGTTCGTACTTGGGCGTGAGTGTGAGCTTTCCGAGGTGTCTCCACCAAACCGTTATATTGGGCGAGCAAGTCCCTGGCGCATCTGTTCTCTTTGGATCAGGTGTCGTTGACCCCCCACTAGATCGCAACCTTGAGAAGATGATTTTTCCGGCCACCAACTATGAGGATTGGGCATCCTTCATTTTGAGCGATGGGCAACAACTCACAAATGGGGTATTCCTTCGTGAGCGGATAACCATTTACCCCCCATACAAACCAGAAGCCATCGTCCAATGATCAAAACCACCGCTGGCGAGTTTGAATCCACCAGCCCCTTTTTGAGCCGCAAATCGCTCTATGGGATGGGTGAGATGGATGCGGATTCAAATCCAGAGGTAGCTCTTGATTCAAGTTCAATAAGAGCGGAATCCAGAAACTCGTCGCGTCCCCGCATAAAACTTGACAGCTTTTCGTTTTCCTATCAGACTTAGACATGATCGGAGCAACGGTAGTCAGCCCAGCATACAGGCACCTCGAAAAAGAGTCAGTAAGCAGATTCAAAAAGTCCACAGGCATCACGGAAGTCGAGGTGGTGAGATGCAGGGACAAAGATGGGTTCAACCCAAAGCTTAACCTCGACAAACTATTTGGGCGTAAGAAGATCGTGTTTTTCGATGTCGATTGGTGGGCTGTTCAACCTATCCCAAGGCATCTTTTTGAGTCAGGCACTTGGGGTGGAGTTCAAGATTCTGCCGTCTGGAACCCAAAAGCATACCCTGGAATTGACTGCGGATTGTTCAAGCTCGACAAAACGCGATACATCAACAGCGGATTCATGTCGTTCGATCTCAGCAACCCGCTGCATCGAAAAGTGTTCCAACTTGCCCGTAGGCTGTCGGTCAAAAAAGGAGGCAAGGCGGTTGACCCAACAGATCAAGGGTACCTGAATGTCGCGCTTCAGCGACTAAACGTGCCGCAAACCATGTGGCCGATGAGCTTTAACTTCTACGTCCTCGCCGCAGTGTGGGGGCAGGTGCCATACATCCCACGGGTGCTTCACGGCATCCACGCAGCAGGATTTCCTCTCAAGCATAAGAAACACGCCCTCCAAGCCCAAGCTGCAATTTTTGACATGGTTCCCGCACCGATGTGCATCGAAGCCGTAAAGTTCCACCACGCCTGCCAATTTGAACTAGCATGAGCAGAGTATCACTACTTAACCAAGGGGAAAAAGATCGCAAGGCGGCGTATGATGCAGCTTGGGGGCTGCTCCTCAACCAACTGCCAGGAGCTATGGACTTTGAGCGGTGTAGGGCAAAGTGTTGGCTTAGTTACAGGACGATGGACGGCGAGGTTCCATATTCTGACTATGTATCACTTATCAAACCCATTCAGCCCGACACTTCGGGGATGGGTGAGGCCGACAAGGAGCGATGGGAAGTGTCCCTGATGGCTGCTGATGTTTTTGCCACGCTGCCGTATGAGCCTTCCCAATGGCAATCAAAAGCGGCTGAAGTAATTAAAAGATGCCAAACGAATGAGTGGAAGTGGCCTCCGACACTGCTGACAGCCCAACGTATGTTTGCGCTTTTAGCGTACGATGCATGGCTCAATGATACCGACAGCCCTGAAAAAATATGCAAGCGGGGGTGGGGATACTGGAAACAGTCTATCTCAAAATTGGACTGGCAGAAGTTTCCATTTCATGTTCAGCATGACAACTGGCCGCTTCACATCCTGATGTGGGTGAGTATCAAATGTGGCGTATGCAAGCCGGAGGAATCATCCTGGATGAGCGTCAACCCACTCACCAAAGCGAGCATCAAAAATGTCCAGTTGCTCCGATGCGTCAGTGAAATGAACAAAACAGCCAAGCATCCAGAGCGCGTGATATTTGCGTCTTTAGACGGGGGGTATGTTCACGGCAGAGTCAGAATTGCAGATGAAGTCCCCAATGGTGGCTTGTTTGTCGAGCTTGGGGTGGCATCGGCAAAGTTTGCAGAGCAGGTGTTGAGCCGAAACAACACGATGAACTACATCGGGGTGGACGCATGGGCTGACCACCATGACGATTCCGAAATGAAGTATGCGTCAAGTAAGTTGCGCATATTCGGGAGAAGGGTTAAATTGAGGAGGGGGTTCTTTCACCAAGAAGTAAGCAGATTCCAAGATGAGTCCTGCGATGTTATCTATGTCGATGGCTACGCCCACACAGGGCAGGACGATGGCAAAACCCTGCGCGACTGGTGGCCAAAGGTCAAAGCAGGCGGGGTTTTTTCAGGCCATGACTACGATGAGAAGTGGCCAAAAACCATTGCTGCTGTCGATGAATTTGCTAAAAGCATTGGCCTCCCCGTGGAAGTCATCAAAGATGAACCTTTTTCAAGCTGGGTCATCCGAAAGCCAGCCAAACCGCACCCTTGATTCGTCGGGCACAGGCGTTAATGTCAAAGCATGATTTCCCGCATAACTGTCGCGGATGCCCGTGAAGCTCTCTATCCCTACGTGTGTGGGGACGACAGGAACTCGTCCCGATTTCTGGAATACCTGAATCAGGCTAGGGAGCGAATCCTGAATTCCGGCAAGTGGAAAGGCACTGTCCTGAACGTGCTTTTCGAGCAGTTGGACGGATACATCTCTTTGCCGAGGGAGGGCGAAGCACTGCTTGGGTTGCACATCAACAACTTCATTTTCCCCGTCAACAGCAAGTGGTATGAGTACAATGTCAATGGCCCTGGCAAAGTGCCAGACTCCATTCAGTCGATGAATATTGCAATCGACCTTGGGGAGAACTACTGCACCATCGAGGACATTGATGAGCCTGTTGAGATCATCTTGGAAGCGGTAAACGCAGAAGACGCAGGACAAGTGATTCGCCTTTTTGGCAAAGACGAGAACGGCGAAGAAATCTTTGATGCTGATGGGGTGAGGGGAGAGGAGATTGAACTCAGCACTTCACCTGTCACATCGACGAAAACCTACTCAACGCTTACTCAGGTAAATAAAGGTCTGACATTTGGCTACGTCAAACTCTACGCAGACGAATCCCCCGACAGACTTTTAGCCAACTATGCGCCGTCCGAGTTCAATCCGCTATACCGCAGGTATATGCTCAAAACCAAGGATGATGCCTCGATCACGGGCAAGATGAAGCTGAGATATTTTCCGCTTTGCTCTGAGAGCGAGCCAGTGGTTCCTGCAAATCTGGGCGCACTCAAAATGGCCCTGCTGGCCCTCACTTACGAGGACAGCAACGATCTGGCATCTGCCCAGCAATACTGGGGGAATTGTTATTCTCTCTTGGATGATCAGATGCGAGAACACCGTGGTAGTGTTCGTGCAACCCCAAATGTCAGTCTGTTCCCATCTGGGAGAGGAATCCCATCACTCCTATAACCTTATTTTGAATTATGGCATCACCTTATATGTATTCCAGCGGAGCACTTAAACCCAACAGTGGTGGCGTTTACCCCAACAGCGTTGCAGGCATTAACCAACAACAGCAGTTGGCGAACCAGACCCCATACCTAAACTCAGCCGGAAACTACGGATGGGATCCGATTACGGGAGCACCCATCACAGACCTGAATATGGCAAAAGCCTTGAACGATCCAAATAGTGACGCATTCAAAAGCACAGCGTTTGCTTTGAAACAAGGTTTTGGCAATGCGGCAACGCTCCCGCAGTACACCCCTGGAGAAGGTGAATACCGAATGGCACCCCGAAACAACGGTGGCCCCATGACCCCTGTGGGGCAAACCCCATACACCCCTGGGATGTCCGGCTACCAACGGACGGGGTTTCGAGCACCGATCAAGTCAGGGCGCAGCCGCCTTGACCCCGAACGCATCGCCGGAAAGATGGCCCGTGGCACCGCCCGCCCAGGGGAGGTTGCCGCTGCCGAGATGATGCTCAAGCTCCCTGGTATGCAGGCAGAAGCAGAGCAAGCCCGTTTCATGAACTCCACAATGGCTGACCCCAAGTTTCAAGAGATGTTGCGCAAGAAAATGATGGATGCGATGGGGACGCAGGATCAAACGAACACAAATCAGACGAACACAGCGACCCCACGCACCACCGCTGACTACACGGCACAGGATGGCGGGTTAAGCCCACGGAGGCCCAGCGCACTGGATGCAGCATACAAAAGCGGGGCTATGACCCGACCAGGAACTATGGCAACACGCGCAGAAGGCGGCGAAATGGAGATGGAGGACGAAGATGAGGGCGGTGAAGAGGACGCCTACCTCTTGGGTGAAGAAGGGCCGGAGATGGTCATCAAGCGCGACAATGGTTCCATGTTCGTGTTGCCAGCCGATGTCACTGAGAAGATCATGGCAGGTATCACCATGGAGGACACAGAGGATAATCAGGACGCCATGGCTGCGGCGATGAAGCGCATGGGCATGGAACCCAAAATGGGCGGAGGCAAGATGAAGCCGTACATGAAAGGGGGTAAGATGGGTTCGTGTATGTGTGGGGGCAAGATGGGTTCGTGTATGTGCGGCGGCAAAATGAAAGCCCGCATGGGCGGTGGCCCTATGGGTGGAGAGCCTATGGTTTACCGTTCTCCTGGACCCATGGGCAAATACTATCAGCTTGACCCCAATGCAGCTTACTCAATCAATCCGCTAACTGGCAAACCCGAAAGGGCAGAGATGATATGAAAAGCAAAAGCTCCACCAAGACACCGCGCAAAACGGCGACCAAAGTAAAGCCTTTGATGGGCGGCGGGCCTATGGCGACTGAGACAGGCCGGATGGCCCCGATGAGCCGCACAAAAACGCGCAAGAACACTCTGTTCGACGCCATGAAGAAACTCGTTTAACCTATCCCCAGCAACACTATGCCCTCCATCTTTGAAAAACCCTCGCTCCTTGGCTTCCGTGCGGAAGGTGGGCGCGTTCAAATCCCGCGCAATCAATATAGCAGCATCCCAGCCCAAGACGCAGGAAGATACACTCAGGCAGCTGGAGAAGATTGGGTGGATATTGCAGGGGATGACCCAAGATACGCTGCCCTTTTGCGGGCTGCGGAGAGTGGGGATATAACGGGAATGTTCAACCCAACTCAGTGGGGACAACTCTCGTCCAGTGTTGGATTCATGCCTGGGTTTCCTCAAGGGTACGCCTCCCCTGGAGAACGGATAAAGGGGGATCGGGCGGCTATGGGGAGATTGGCGCAGCTTGGGCTTATTGAGAAGGTGCAGGACATCTCTCAACCTGGCGCACCTGTGCCAACTTTCCGCGTTCGGAAATCATTCTTGGAAGGCACTGATGGCCCCCCTGCTGATATGTCGTCCATGTTTGTCGGCCCGCCCGCTGCGCTTGCAGACGCCACCCTTCCCGCTCGCCCCACAGCACCCGCCGCAACCCCGCCATCCGCGCCTGCACCATCAATGTTTAACACCCCATCAGTGGAGACATTTGCATCTATGTTCCCAAACACTGGTTTGGGGCTAGCACTAGACGCCCCTGTCAGCAACGCGCCTTCGTCGGCACCTGCACCCGCAGCGGTAGCAGCACCCACGGGAACCCGTGCAGAACGTGTCAAAGCCGCTATGGAATCCGGCGACTTCGGCGCAAAGCAAAGGCAGTACAACCAAGAGGCGATGCGTATGGGCCACCCGTCCAAGATGGACGATCAAGGCAACATCGTGGGTCGTGAGCTTACGCAAGAAGAGCAAATGCGCGATGCGTTCATGCGCACGGGGGGCAACACCCCGTTCTTGCAGACCAATGACCCCATGCAACGGGCGTTGCAGAATGAGATGATGAAGCAGGCCCGTGGGCAGATTGCAGCCAACACCTTTGGATTCACGCCAGAGGAACGCCGTGCTAATCTGGAAGAGGAGGTGAATGCTCGCAAGATTCTGGCGACACCACTCGACAGTGGCGTTCGTGAGGTAGCCCCTGGCGTTCGTGGTGCATTCAGAAACGGCCAAACTGTCGGGTTCTCCACACCTGGGGATGGCGTCAATGTCCCCAATGGGACGATGAAAGACCCGATCACAGGCGAGACAATATCCATTGATCTCTACAATGAGATGACCCGCCAAACGCAAGCCACCAAAGGCATGACGGGCGGAAGCCCGATGGAGCGTGGCTTGATTGCGGCGATGGCGGCTGAAGAGGCGCGGAAGAAAAAACTGGCATCGGATGCGGCGGCAGCGGCAGTAGCAGCGGCAGCAATACCGCCTACACCCGCAGCACCGGAGCCTGGCTTTCGCACAAGCCCGACTACATTTGGGGTTACTCCACAAGGACTGCCAGTGGATACCCCACAAGCGGCATCCACTAATGCACGGGCGCAGTCTCCGTTTCTCCCCAAGCCCAAAAGGTAAGCTATGCCAGCAGCACTTCCACTCTCCGAACTCTCAGCACAGGGTCAGGTCATTCAGAACCTGTTTGCCCCGCCGCAACCGTCACGCTACAACACGGGCGACAACTACGAGTTGCAGGCACTTGGAGCCAGTGGATTGCTGGGGAACGCCGGAAAGTTTATCTCTCAGCTTTCGCGCATCCAAGAGATCAGGAAAGTGGAGAATGAGGCTAGGACGGCTGCGGAGGAGATCGGACGAATCCCACTCCTCGACCCTCAGTATCAGCAGCGCGTGATGGATGTGCAAAGCCGATTCCCGATGGCTTTTGGCACACAACCCGTGCAGAGCGCGTTGAGGAGCAACATGAGTGCGCAGGACGACATCGCCCGCCAGCAACTGGCACAAGATAAGTATCAGCGGGAGCAGCAGAAGCTCTTGGGCAGACAGTCCATCCGCAAGGCCAGCTTGGAGCAACTGGCGCAGCTTGAGGAGCAGGCTCCGCCCGAACTGGTGGCAGAGCTTGGCCCCGACATCGAGAAACGCGCCATGGCACTGGGTGAGGCCGAAACCCTCTACCAGCAACTGCCCCCATCCCTGCGCACCAGAGTTGATCCGAACAACCCCACCGCTGTCAAGAGTGCGCTGAACAAGCACACATCGCAACTGCCGCCATTCTTCTCCAAGATCAAGAACAACCCTGATGAGCAGGCCAATGCCATCATGTATGCGGAGCAGATCAAAGCTCTGCGGGACAAAGAAACCAAAGGTGCGGAGACGGATAAGCGATTCAGCCTTAGCGAGGATGAAGGGGCAACCCTGACAGCGGCACAGGAAGGGCTGGAAGCCTTGGTCGGGAAGAACCCACCAATCGACGCAATCATCAAAACCAAGCCCCTGCTAATGGGAGGCGGCGGTGGCGGAGGAGACGGGAGTGACTGGAGGCCAAGCATTATTTTGAACGGCCTCACCCCTCGCCCTTGACCCCCAGCGTAAGCGTGGGACAGTGACCCCATGCCAGCTCCACTTGATTGGGCGGAGGTAGAGTCCTCCCCTTGGTTCAACGCACTGACACCATCTGATAAATCCGCGACCATATTGGAATGGCGGGACACGGTGTTGTCGGAACAGGAGGACTTGGATGATGACACAAAAATCAAACTTCTGGCCCTTTCTGAGTCACGCGCCAAATCTTTTGCAGGTCAGCCCCAAGACCCCGAACCACTGAAATCTTTCTACGCAGAGCGCGAGAGGAAGAACAACGAGATCAGCCAAGGCTACGAAGCCTTCACCCAAGGGGAACTGCCAGACGATCCTGAGTTTGCGGCATTGGATGACACTTTCAAGGGGCGCAGGGATGCAGCCTTGGTGCGCGGCAACTTGTTCGTCAACCCGTCTCTGGTGCTGGACAAGGACAAGTATGAGGCGGCGGTCAGAGCATCGGATGCGCCGATGTCCGAGAAAGTTCTGGCCTTGACCCAGTTCAAGGATCGCAACGAACAGGCATCCCAGAACCTTGCCAACACGCTGAGTTACACGGACGAGGACTTCCGCACATTCGCCTCGGATGGATACAATCAAGGCAAGACCAACTCCCAAGTTGTCAGCGAGTGGAAGGCCAAGCAGAAGCTCCCCGATGGCATCTTCGGCAGCATCTTGGGTGCGGGGCGTCAGGCCAAGCTGGGATTCTCTGGTGGCCTCTCCGGCTTGGAACGGGCTGTCGGGGGTATAGGCATGGCCCTTGGCGTCGGTGGCGAGCAATACGCTGCGGAATCCGGCAAAGAAGCGGCAAGCTACGCCGCTCGCCGCGAGATAGCCGGAGGAACTCCCATCATTGGCGAAGTGGCGGAGGGTGCAACGAGTCTGATCCCCACTCTGGCCGTGGGTGCGGTGGGTGCGGCGTTGTCGCCCACCCCAGCCGCTCCTGCTGCGGTTCCTTTGACCTTGGCAGCGGGTGCAGCGGCACGGGCAACGCTATCCAGGGCTTTGACCAGTCTGACGGCTGGTGCGGTCACTGGAGGTCTGCAATCGGCAGGTTCGACGGTGGCAGATGCTTTCGAGATGTACAAGATGCGCGGCGACACAGACGCCGATGCCATCGGGCAAGCGCGGGTGGACGGTGCCGTGTCGGGCATTGTCACGGGTGCGGTCACAGGTCTATTCGGCGCACTGGGAACCAAGCTGGGTGCTGGCGGTGGTATTGAAACCCTGTTCCGGCGCAAAGGGCCAGAGGTGCTGGCAGCGGTTGGCGAGAAGCAGGTAAAGAACGCCTTCGTCACAGCCACCAAATCCATCCTTGGCAATGCCACTGAGGAAGCCATCGAAGAAGGCACAGACCAGTTCATCCAAGGTCTGTATGAGGCAGCAACCCGCAGCCCAGACAAGGACTTCCGAAGCATTCTGGAAGAGACGGCACACGCAGCCAAGATCGGTGCTATCTTGGGCGGCGGTATGCAGACCATCAAGGAGGGTCTGACTTTCAAGTCGATGGTAGAGACGGCCAAGACCGATCCCCAACTGGGCGATCCGACTCAAGCTGCGGCGGTTGCGCAAAGACTGGCTGACGCCAAGCAGTTTGAGCAGGATGCAAACGAAGCCTTGGAGGCAACGGTGAATGCGGACTTGGGGCTATCTCAAGAAAAAAGGGCAGCACTTATCGCCAAACGCGCAGCCGACCAACTCCGCACCATTGGCACCGCCCCGCTAACCACCACCGTGGTGGACAACATTGCAGGCGATGCGGAGAACCGCGTCAAACTCAACGCAGATGCCATCCGCGCCGAAGTGGTCGATGCATTCTCTCGCCCGACTCTCCCCAGTGCCGAACAGATGGTGCAGGGTGCGGGTCAGACTCTCAGCGGGTTGCCGAGCAGAGAGCAGATGGTGCAGGGTGCGGGTCAGACTCTTGCGGGGTTGCCGGATGCTGCAACCCTGGCAGCAAACGCAGCAGCACAGCTTCGGGCTGTGGCGAACAACACCGCTACGCCGGAACAGGTTGCATCTCTGACCGAACAAGGTTTGACCCGTGTGGTAGACGGGCAACCTGTAATCACGGATGCGGGGTTGTCGATGCTGCCCCAAGATCAGCAACCTCCGCTCAGTGAGGCGGAGAGGGTTGCCGAGATCAAAGCGGCACCACCACCCGTCGCCAAGCCCAAGCCCAAGCCCAAACCCCAGACCCCGTGGAAGGTGCTGTCCACCAAGGGCAAGGTGAAACGGCTAAAAGACACAGCCAACCCAGAACTGGAGAGCATCCTCTATGCGATCATTCGTGGTGGCGGTATCGGTAGGTACAGTGCCGAGCAAAAAAGGGAGCAGATAGCCGAAGGCAAGTATTACGGGGACACAGACAGCCTCGACACCGGAAGATTGAACGCTTTCTGGGACAAGGAATTATTCAACGTGGGCAGCAAGTCCACACTTGATTCGGTGGCACAGGATTTGCATGAGCAGGGA
>Ga0181358_1000736_pt1 | contig 14712 bp, 25 predicted proteins | sample Fa13VDMM110SD_FD_130096 | JGI IMG/M metagenome (GOLD analysis project Ga0181358, IMG submission 130096) | Freshwater viral communities from Lake Michigan, USA - Fa13.VD.MM110.S.D | ecosystem: Environmental > Aquatic > Freshwater > Lake | place: USA: Michigan | collected 2013-09-24
AAAATCCATCCCCGCTTCGCTCTTTTCTACCGGCACAAAAAAAGGGGCGCCGCAGTTTCCCGCGCGCCCCTTGCCACTCCCCAGCCCCTTGCCACTCCCCAGCGCCTAACCCCAGCGCCGCGCCCCCTACCATTCCCGCGAGATCACCCTACGCCCAGGCCTGTGCGCCGCATGGAATCGGCGCACCTTTCCCCTAATCCACAGCGAGTGCCAGCGGCGCGCGGCTGCCAGCTGCGCTGCGCGCGTGCGCTGTTCGGCTGTGTGCTGGCACTCAGGCCTGTGCGCCCATTGTCTCCACTCCAAAATAATCGTCTGAACCAGCAGCCCACAGCGGCAGATCTGCGTGATCCTTTCCTTGCCTGGTTCAAACAGCACTGAGCGGCCCCATGATCTCCCCGTCGCGCAGCTCTAGGTAGTCATGTTCTCTGAGCTGGCGCGCGCGTTCCCCCAGCCCTCGTTCGATGCTGTCCAGCCTGTCTAGGTCTACGCGCTCAGACTGTCTGCGGATTTGGACCACTTCACACAGCGCGCGCATTGTCGGCGGCAGGTCTACTGCGCGCTGACTGATCAGGTAGACGCACACCCTGTGGCGCGGGTGCCTGCCCACTCTTAGCAGCCGCTCGACAGGCTCGACAGCGCCAGCTGCGCCAGCGCCTGAGCGCGGGAACATGACGCCAATCTCATCAATGACAAGCGTGGTCCAGCTGCCGCGCGGCGCGCTGCCCCCCACCACTGCGCACACTCGCTCGATTGCCTCAGTGCGATCAGCCCTGTCCAGTTCGCCCGCCTGATACGTCGCCCTGAAGCTGGGCGGACCATGCTGGATCAGGTGAACCAGCCCCGCCAAGTTTCCAGCGCTGAAAACGTGCGACCATTTCTCACCAGGTCGCGCGCTGTGGCCAGCATAGGCGCTATCCAGTGGATCTAGGTAGACGACGCGCGGATGTGCCTCACAGCGCAGCCGCGCTGAAAAGCTCTTACCAGTGCCAGGCATTCCAACGAATGCCGCATTTTCTGGCCTCACGCTGCAGCCTCTGGGCTTACCGCGTCAGGCTCAGCAGCTGCGGCAGCTGCTGCCGCGCGCCGCTCTCGCTGCTGCATTTGGCTGAGCTGGTAATACAGCACGCCAACATTGAGCGAATGCACAGCGACCATTCCAGCGGCTACCCAGCGAGGGTCAAGCTCTGTACCGTCCAGCAGCACTGCCAGCCCCTCAATTGCGGCTTTTCTGGTGGTTTCCAGATGCTCTGGAATGTCCACAGGGATCGACAGATCGCCTGTGATCTTGACGTGCGCCACCTTGCCAGGGATCAGCTGGCAGCCGAAGATCTGCGGCTCCAGCATCGACGCAGGCAAGCTGAAAACCTGCGCCAGCAGCGCTTGGGCTTCCCTCTTGCTGAGCTTCATCGACTGCGGACCATGATCGCCTGGCAGCTCGACTGACTCAGGCTCAGGAGCTGGCGCCTGCTGCTGCGGCTGCTGGCTGGCCTGTGGCGCCTGCTGCCCCTTGCTGCGCTGGTAGCGCTCGCGCTCCCTGCGCCGCTTATCCTCGGCTTTTTCAGCCTCAGTCTTTTTGACGCGCGGCTTTGGCGCGCTGCCTGTGGGCGGCTGCAGGTCTGGCGCCTGGTATTCGTCGGCGGCTGGCTCGCTCATACGTCCCAGCCCATAGCGCGGACAATTTCAACCACGCGCGACTGATTGCGCGCCAGCTCTGCGACCTGGCGCGACAGCTCAGCAATGGCGGCGCGCTGGCTGGCGCTGGTGTCCAGCACCTTTCCAGCCAGCTTGCTGGCCTGCGCCTCAATCTGATCGGCCTGTTGCTCTACTGCCTGCGCCGCGCTTTCCACTGCGGCCTGATCGCCGTTTGGCGCTGCCGCTCCGTTCTCGTAATCCATACTGGCACCTTTTCTGCTGTGCTGGCGCCCCGCGCCAGCTGTTCCCTGATCGTCTGCACGCGCTCGGGAGCGCTGCCCCCATCTAGATACCACAGCAGATCGGCGCGTGGTATTCCCGCGCTGGCGGCTGCCGTTATTTTTCTGCCGATTCCGCGCGCGTAGATTTTGCGCCGTTCAATCCAGCACCAGTGCGGCAGGCCTCTAACGCTCCATTCGCCCAGCGCGTCACCTGTGGGCAGCTCAGCGCCAGCTGGGGCAGCCCATAGCAGGCCGTCTGTGTCTGCGTACAGCGGCAGCCCCCCAACAGCGCGCACGGCTTCAATCCGTTCGCACAGGCTGATCCAGGCGCGCGAAACCACAAAGGCCGTCCATACTGGGCAAGTGCCGCGCGGCACGTCTGGCGGCATTGCGCGGCGCACCAGCGCCCAGCCGTCTAGTGTGCCCAGCTTGCCAACATAGCCAGCCGCTGCCAGCTGTTCGCTGTCCATTTGATCTAGCTCTGCGGCGTCTATGATCAGCTCTGCTGGATCCCTACGCGCCAGCCCCCCTATCACGCGCTGCAGGCAGGCAGACAGCACAGCGCGCGCAGTGCTGCCGCGCGCGTGCTGCGCTTTGGCGGCTGCCAGCTGGCGCATCCCTGCTGCCAAGTAGGGCGCCGATTGTTTCCAGCCGTAAGCCTGAATCACTTCCACAGCAGCGCCGCGCGCTCGGCAGTAGCCGATAACGTCAGACGTGAACCAGCCGCGCCACTTTCCCGCGCTGGCTGCTATGTGGACAGTTTGCCCCCCAGCGTCTACGCGCACAGGCAGCGCGACGCCCTGCCAGCCGTCTAGGTCAATGTCTGCCAGCACCAGCGCGCCCCCTGGTGCGTCCGCGTCAGCGTATGCTGGACCATGTACGCTGGGCAGATTCCCGCAGGCCTCAGCAGCATATGCGCTAACCCGATCCTCATCGCGCAGCGTCCAGCCGTCCGGCAGCCGCTCTGCTGTGCCTATCCAGTCAACAGGCAGATCGGCAGCGTCGCTGATCGCCAGCGCCTCTGCGTCCTGCCAGATTTCGCACAGCCCCCCATGTATCGCCTCATACGCTGCCGCGCTGATTGGTCCGCCGTTCGGCTCAGGCCAGCCCCAGCGCGGCGCCTGACCTACCACCAGATCCACAGCAGCTGCTGTCAGGCTGCCGCGCAGCTCAGCGCCGCAGCTGGCCAGCGCGTGCTGGGCGTCGCAGATCGCCTGGTACAGCGCGCCAGCGTCACTTGGGGGCAGTTCGTCTAGCACTGCAGCAGGCAGCAGCGGCGCACAGGCGCACAGCTGGGCGCGTGGTCCAGCGTAAATGCGCCCTATGCCGTGCGGCCCTGGGGTTAGCTGATCGGCGCCCAGCTGGACGCCAGCCGCGCGCAGCGCTCGATAGACTGCGCACAGGTCCAGCGCATAAACGCGCGTATGTTGGCGCCCCCTGACAGCACGCGCCGCGCGCGCTATCTCAGGCAGCAGCTGTGCGGCTGTGCCTGCCCAGCCGTCAGGCCACAGATCGCCCACCAGACACACTGCGCCCTGTGCGTCGACTGACGCGGCAGCAAAAAGCATACGCGCCCCCAGCCCAGCCGTTACAGGTCTGTAATTCGCTCGATTGTGATCATGGCGTCCAGCTGCCAGCTGTCCAGCAGCTGCGACAGCGCCTGGACGTTTAGCGCCAGCGCCCCTTTGGCAGTGCGGCTGCCCCCACGCTTATATTGCTCAGGCACCACTGGATCGCCTTCGTCGGCGCGCAGCTGCGCGACAGCGCGCGCCGTTTGTTCCCAGATCCACTGCCCCAGCACGCCAGCCACGTCCCGCGCGCCGTTGATCGCTGCTAGTTCGAGCGCTTCGCCCCGCTGTTTACCGTCCAGCAGCAGCACAGCGCGCACAGGTCCAGCAGCCCAGCTGCGCGCGCGGCTGGCGTCCAGCGTATCAGCCACCAGCGCTTTGATCCCTGTCGTCGTCTCTCCGCTGCTGATTGTGCCCCGCACCTGGTACGGCTTAAGCCGTCGCGTTTCCCAGCCCTTGCGCGCTGCCGCGCTGCGGGCTTCCTTAGCTGCGGCACGCTCAGCGGCGCGCTGGCGCTTTGTCTCTGCCCCTTTACGCGCTGCCGCGCTGCGCCGCTCACGCGCTGCAGCGTCCAGCGCGTCAGCGCGCGCCAGCAGCTTTGCTGCGCCGCGCTCAGTCAGCACGCCAGCGCGCGCGCGCAGCTCGCTGGCGCTGAGCGTATCTAGCGGCGCGCGGCGTAGCAGCTCGCCCGCTTCGCGCTGCCAGCGGCTGCGCCAGCTGGCGCTGCGCGTATCAGCGGCGCGCGCCAAAAGCTCTGCCGCGCGCTGGCGTGCTGTGGTATTGTCTCGGGTCATGCGCTTTACTCGCTACTTGCTATGGGGCGCCCTGATCGGGGGCGCGGCTTATCTTGCGCTGCGCCGTCGCGTCGCGCTAGGCGCTGGGGGGCTGTCTATGGGCGATCTGTCCGCGCATTTTTCGGCGCGGGAGTTTTTCAGCCGTGGTCGTTCGCTGGCGCCTAGCACTGAGGCGCTTTATGCTGAGCTGGCGCGCAGCACGCTTGAACCAGCGCGCGAAATTGCAGCGGCTGTCGCCGGTGCGCCCATTAGCGCGCGCGTAACATCTGGCCAGCGGCTGCCTGACCATAACGCCAGCGTCGGCGGCGCTGTGAATAGCTACCACTTGCCCCCCAGTGATCGGCCTGACGCGGCGCGGCGCGTGCCAGCTGTCGCGGCTGATCTGCAGTTTGTGCTGTCCAGCACAGGCCAGCCGCTCACAGGCGCGCAGCATCGTGAAATTGCCAGCCGCGTGCGCGCGGCAATGAGCGCGCGCAAGATCCCAGCAGGGGGCGCCACCAGCTACCACAACGGCTGGGCGCCTGGGCTGGGCGGTAAAACGCCTTTTGTGCATTTGGACAATCGCGGACAGATCGTCGATTGGGAGTGAATGAAAATGAGCGCAGCCCCTTACACCATCCCTGCTGGCAGCTCTGATCCAGTGGATCAGCTGTATCTTTACGCGCTGACCACTTACAGCGCGCGCACTGGCACGCCGCTGGGCGCAATCATTGGCGACGATTGGCGCTATTTGGACGCTGGCGGCTCTGCTGTGCTGCTGGGCATGATTGGCCAGTTCGATTTGGACCCCAGCAATGCCGCAGCAGTGCTGGCGCGCTCTGGGCGCCCATTGGGGGCTGCTGTGCCCTACGTTACCACGCTGCCGCGCAATGGCGCTGGGCGGCGCGGCGCGCTTAAAGTGCGCTGGGACACCCTTTTCGCCTTCTACCCGCAGCTCGCGCGCGATGCTGGCATTGCTCGATTCTTTGGGGCTGCCGCGTCCACTGATCCCGCGCAGCTGAGCGCTGAAACAGCACAGGCCAGCAGCCAGGCGCAGCAGCTGCGCACTGACACAGCGCGCGCGAATGCTCAGGCTGATCGGGTTTCGAGTTTCCAAGCTGGCGACGTTTCTGCGGCTGCTGACGCTGTGGCCGATTGGCTGGGGCGCGGCGCTGCTGGTTTGGTGGGCGTAGTTGGGCGCATTGCTGGCACAGGGGCTGCGGCTTTTGTCGGCGCGCTGCCCCCTGCTGTGATTGTCGGCGGCGCTGTAGTTGTCGCGGCTGCCGCTGTCTACGCTGTGCGCCGCGCCACAGCCTAGCGCAGCTGCGCTGGCAGCTGTACGCGCGCGCCAGCCGCAACATCGGCGCAGCTGCAGGGCCAGCCTGCCTGCTGCTGGTGAATGCTGGCAGCGCTGCTGCGCAACCCCCTAGCGCCGCTGCCTACCACCCCTCGCACGTCGTATGCGCCGCTGCATACGTCGCACACCAGCTGGTGTGCGACGTAGCGCAGATCGTGATCTGCTGGCAGCAGCTCATAGCGCCGTTTCGCCTCAGCGCTCAAAAGGGGATCGGGTCGCTGGGCGCGTCGCTGGCCAGCTGCGCCACAGCAGCAGGCGCGGCGCGGACCACTTGCGCGGCATCGTCCAGCCAGGCTGCGCGGTAGTCGTCAGCAGCCGATGCCGCAACCAGCGCCAGCCGAAAGCGCGGGAAAACTTGACCGTCAGCCGTTGTCGCTGTGCCCAGGTAGCAGACGCGCAGCGCGCGCTGTGCGCTGATCTGGGCGCTCAGCCAGCCGCGCAGATCGCCCCAGCTCTGATCGGCTGCGCTTTCGTCGACTGGATCCAGCTTTGTCCTGTCCAGCTGCGCCAGCCGTTCCAGCTCGAAACGCAGCGCGCCAGCCTGGATCGTCAGCTGGACTGGCAGCCCTGAAAGCGCGTCCAGCCCCAGCAGCACAGGCCAGCTCAGCCGCGCGCTGGGGCGCGCCTGGCCAGGCAGCAGCCGCTTCGTCTTATTGTCCTGCGTGTCGACGCCAAAGGCGCTGAGCGTGATCAGCGTCTCAGGCACTGGCAGCGCGCCCAGGTGTTCTGCGGTGATGCGCACAGGCGCACTGAGCTGGTATTCACCAGCGGCACTTTGCGCGACGGTCCATTGATTCAGCCCCATTGATCTTCTCCTTCGTCGTCTGCGGCGCGCAGCTGCTGCTGCGTCAGCGCGTGGTTGTAGCTGGCTTCAATCGACGCCAGCAGCTCAGGCAGCACGCCATAGGCGCGCGCCAATTCTTCGCGTGTTCCAGCCTCAAGTCGCTGCTGGGTAGGGCTGATCGCCTTATCCAGCACAGCCCATGCTGCCCCATAGTCAGCGCACGTCTGGCAGCCCCCAGCCCCGAAGATCACCAGCGGCCCCAGGCTGCTGCTGGCGCGCCTGGGATGCGCTAGAATGTGGTTTCCGTAGCAGCCAGCGCGTAGACAGCGCCGCGCTGTAAAATCCTGATCGTCGAAAACTTCATTCGGCTTTGTGCCGCTGGTTGCGTACAGGCGCCGCGCGCGCTCGATTGCTCGCTGTAGGTCGCTCAGTTTCATGTTTCTCCTTTGCCTAACGCCGTCCGTTAGGGCCTACGGTTACAGCACAGGCAAAGGCGGCGCGCAACAGAAAAAACGCGCCCCTTGCTTTTCCACTTGCACTGGATTTCTAGTCGCGCTGTAATCCGCTCTGGCTGTAATTTCACGCGCTTAGGCGCCCATTTCTGAGGTGTTGCAATGCCCTTTTCTGGCAAGCAAATGGCTGTGATCGTCGGCCTTTCGGCCGTCACCAGCTTTTTCGTGGTCCCCATGATCGCAAAGTGGCTCGCCCCGAAGGACGCGCCCCAGCCTGAGACGGTGAAGCCGTGATCACGAATTGGTCCCAGCACATTCTCGAAAAGCGCGTGACGAAGATCTCCAGCAACTATCTGGTTGCTGGTCAGGCCTACGCACAAAGCAGCCAGGATCAGGGGCGCAACCAGATCGTCCACGGCGTCTATCTGCGCTGCAATTTCACGCTGGTTGGTTCGGCGTCGTCGATCACGATCAACAATGAGGATGCGCGCCAGAACCTGCTGAGCGCCTTTATGAGCCAGATCCAGATCACAGGGTCGCGCGCTGGCGTGCGCGGTGATTTGGTCCAGCGCATGAGCCTGGGCGAGCACTATCAGGCGCTGCGCGGCTGTGGCGTGCTGCCTGTCTGCCCCCAGCTCTTTGAGGCTGGTTTCGGCTCGCTGCCCCAGCAGCCCCGCGCCGGCGGTTCGGCTACGTCCACGCTGGTCACGCTCGTCTATCCGCTGGTTCCCGCCGATCTTGGCCCCGAGTTTGGGTCCATTTTTGCGCTGGGCAGCGAGCAGCTGGGCGGCCTCAATTTCAGCTTTACGTTCGGCTCGTTCAGCTGGACGGACTCGGCTGGCGCGACGTTCACAATTGGCGCTGCCGACGGCGCGCCTGGCGCGACCATCGACGCCGAGATCATCTATCGCTACCGCGTGCTGCCCGAGGGTCAGCAGGTGATCGGCAATCCTGTTCGATTCATTCGGATTCAGAACAGCTCCGCCGACCGCATCAATCTTGTCCCCGCTGGCCTCACGCTGGCGCACACCCTGCGGCTGGGCACGGCTGGAACGTACACCACGGCTGACAGCGCCCAGAACCTGCTGAACAATTTGATTTACGCCAACGGTGTCACGCTTGAGGCGTCGGACATCTACCGAGTGCGCCAGTATATCAACGGCGAAGATCAGGTTGACGCTGTTGAACGTCGGCTTCCTGACGTTGCCTATGAGGATGCTTTTCGTTCGCCTGGCCTTGAAGTCGATGAGGATCAGTATGGCCGAAGCGCTGCGCTGACGCCCACCACGCGCTTTTTCCAGGGCGGTCTGCGTCTCGCATCGCTGCGCGGCAAGCGGCCGATGTCTGGCATCATCCCTGGCGCCTATGACATCGAGGTGCCTGTGCAGTTTGATCCCGCGACCTACACGCGCACGCACCTTGTCGCAGCCGTGCTGCCGCGCGATGTGACTGTGAGCGGCGCGTCTATGTCCAGCAGCGCCACTGGCGCGGCTTACGCCCCGACGCGCGTGCGCGATACGGTCGAGGAAGTCGCTGGCATCGTGGTCGGCCTGTGAACACGCGGACTGTCCTGATCGGGCTGGGCGTCGCTGCGGTTATCGCTGGCGCCTTGTTCTATCAGCACAAAAAGAAAATGGCGGCAGCGGCTGCCGAAAATGAGCGGCTGCGGCTTGCTCTGCTGGTGAATCCGCAGCGCGTGGCCGACGTGCTGCGCGCCGAAACCCAGCGGCGCAACGCTGGCGGCAGCCTTTGGGCTGCGCTGAATCAAAAGGCTTGAACGCATGAAAACCGAAACGCTTTTGATCGTGCTGGGCGTCGCTGCTGTGGGCGCCTATTTTCTCATGCGAAAGCCTGCCGCGCAGCCTGCGCCGCAGATCACGAATGTCACGCGCGAAGCGTCCACCAACAAGTGGGACGCTATCATTGCTGGCACGCGCGAAGCTGGCAGCCTGGGGCGCTCTGCGATTAGCCAGCTCGGCGCCTGAGCTGTGGACAGCCGCGACCGCCTGATCCTAGCAGGGATTGCGGCAGCGGCTGTGCTGGTGCTGGGCGTCGCAGTGCGTCGGCGCCAGGAGCTGGACGCGCGGCGCGCAGCTGAGGCTGAGCGCTATCGCGCGCGCGCTGCCGCTTATTTTGCAGGTCCAGTAAAGCGCCCCACGGTCAGCACGGCTGGCATCCTGATCAGCGCCGGAATGGGCGCAGCGTCAGGCGCGCTGGCCTGTGCGAGCGCTGGCCCCTGGGGAATCGCTGCCTGTGGAATTATTGGCGCTGGCGCTGGTGGGGTCACAAACTACGCGCAGCAGCGCAAGGGCATAGAGGCTGGTCAGCGACAATGAAACCGATCATCTTAGGAGCTGGCGTCGCGGCAGCTGCTGGCGTGCTGTGGTATATGCGGGCGAATCAGCTTGGCCCCTGGGCGCCAGGCGAAAGCGGCTTAGACGAGGCGCTTGATTTTGCTGGATCTGGGCTTAGCAGCGAGGATCTAAAGCTGATCGGCGCGAAGTTTGGCGGCCCCAGCGTGAAAGACGATCAGCGCAACGTATATGCAGCTGGGATTCGTTCCTATATGGCCAGCTGGCCAGCTGGGGGCGTCGGCGCGTCCAAAAACATCGCAGTGGGGCTGGTGTACGGTGGGCGCGGCGCGGCTAACGTCGACTGCGGCACGGTAGAAGAAAGAACCCAAAGCGCTGTCCCCTGGTATCAGCTCAAGGAGACTGATCCAGCGAGCGCAGCAGCTGCTGTGCCCAGCGCGCTGCACAAAACCGCTGACGGTCGACGCTACAAAATCACGCTGGCGCGCGGTTTCCAATTGGACGCGCTCCAATACGCAGTCTACGCGCCGGACGCTGGGCGGCTGTGGTCCCTAGTGCAAGGGTATCGCCTGATCAGGCGCACTCCGACGCTGCTTGACCTGCGCCCCTTCATTTTTCGGCCTGTGGATGTTTTCGTGACGCCCAGCCAGAAACAGCCGATCAACGCCAGCGGCACGATCAGCGGCGCTGGGCTGGTGTTCGCTTGGGATCCCGAAGAAAGGCGCTGGCTAAAGCCTAACGAGTGGCTGATCTACCCCAGCCCCGCTGCGCGCATTCAGGATCGCACTAGGACCACGCTGCAGGGTCCACAGGCTGGCACAGAGCTATATGGGCTGGATCAGCAGTGCAAACGAACCACAGGCGCGAGCGTCCAGCTGCGCGCCGGACAATCCCGATCAAAGGCTGTGCCCTATGTCGCGTGACAAAATCATTCGGCGCACGGTGGCGCGCCTGATTAGCGTAGGCGCTGGCGTTCGGCTGCGGCTGGGCGACGACGTGCTAGGGTTTGTGCCCCCTCAGTCTGAGGCGGTCAGCTGGCAGATCAGCCCAGCGCCTGGCAGCACTGCCAGCGTCACCTGGGTTGCGCTCAATTCCGATCAGGCCTACACGCTGAGCGGCGCGCAGGTCGCTGGCGCTGTGCCGCTGGCAGCTGGCGAAGCGCTGACCGATCAGGCTGTGGTCCCTGGCCAATCGTGCGACGCCTTCCCAGCCTTTGTGCTGTGTGATACGGTTTCGGGGGGTCTGGTGCGCGTGGTTATCACCTACCAGGACAGATACCCAGGCGGCGCAGGAGATACCGGATGCCACTGACGCCCACAGATCTGCGCGGTAGCGCTGGCGCTGCTGGCCCCGCTGGACCTGCTGGCCCCGCTGGGCCACCTGGCCCACCTGGGGCGCCTCAGACGCCCAGCAGCGCGACGCCCCAGCCTATCGGCACGGCTGCCGCTGGCACGTCGACTGACTACGCGCGCGGCGATCACGTTCACAGCGCGGCGCTGGGGGATTTGTCAGACGTTAGCGCAGCTGCGCCCGCAGCTGCTGACGTGCTGACCTGGAGCGGTTCCGAATGGGCGCCCGCTGCGCCAGCTGGTGGCGCATCGCCCAGCAGCGCGACGCCCCAGCCTATCGGCACAGCAGCTGCTGGCACGTCTGCTGACTACTCGCGCGGCGATCACGTCCACAGCGCGGCTGTGACGGCGCTGAGCGACCGTTTTTCAGCGCTGCCGCTGCAGTCGCGCGCCCAATTCGCGGCAGCTGGCACGCGCGACATTCAGACGGCGATCAACGCACACACCACAGGCGACGCGGCGCTGATTCTGGCTGCGCCTGGCAGCTACCCTGGCGCCACGCTCAGCATTGCCAGCGGTTACAATAATTTTGCGGTCTGCGGCGCAGCTGCGCAGCCCTACGGCGGCACGATCACTAGCCTGTCTGGTGGGCGCGGCCTGAGCGTCAGCGGCAATGCGACGCGCATCAGGATCCAGAATCTGCAAATCGAGGGGCTAACCACCTGGGCAACCAGCGGCGCTGGTGTGCATCGCATCGACCGCTGCCAGCTGGTGGGGGGTCTGACCGTTGGCGCCAGCTGGCCAGCTGGCACGCAGCTGGTGATCACAGACTGCGAAATCAGCGGTACAGTGACCATTCCCGCTGGCTTTTTGGGCGTGGTTCTTTTTGACCACTGCACCTTTGTTAGCGGCTGGACGATCAGCAACGGCGCCAGCGCAGCCCAGGTAATCATTGGCAACAGCAACGGCGTAAACGCTGGGGGCGCCTACACGCTGCAGGGCTGGGTCAGCAATACCAGCGGCGCTGTGGCGGGCTACGCGAACGGCGCAGCGATCATTACGCCAGCGCTACAGGCGCTGGGCGCCACTACGCCAGCCACAAACCGGATCCCTTACTACAACAGCAGCAGCACAGCGACCACGGCGCCGATCAGCGCCACAGGGCGCGACCTGCTGACGCTGGGCAGCGGCACGGCTGGCCAAATCCTCACCAGCAGCGGCGCTGGCGTGTCGCCGGTTTGGGCTGCTGCTACAGGTGGATCGGGGCTGCCCACTTCCCAAAGCTGGACCGTCGATTTTAGGCCCACTTCGCTCAGCTCACCGACGCTGAGCGCGTCAGGCTTTACGCTGAACGGCTTTACCAGTGGCGGGCTGTTGGCTGATACGAACGGCAACATTTACGAGCTGCTGACGCCAACGGGTACCGCATACTTTGAGGCTACGGGCCTGCTACCCACCAGCACGCAACCGTGGGAAATCGAGTTTGACGCGGTGTTCAATGGAACCACGCTAGATGGCGTCTTTGGGGTCGCTGTGGGTGAGGAATCGGGCGCGGCAAACAAGCGCTGGCGCTTGTTCTACAGCACAGCGTCGCAAACCCCGCAGCACATAGGCGCCACAGGCGCGGCCAGCAATCTCAGCACGCCTTATGATGTGCAGGGCAATCAGCGGATCATCTTTGGGATCCAGTCTGAGCCGCGCGCCAGCCGCGCATTTTTTGTCAATGGCCAGTGCGTCGGTTTGGTCAACCCCGATCAGAATCAGGCAGTGGGCACAAACCCGCAGCGCTATCAATTCGGCAACGCCAGCAGCGCAGGGTCCAGCGTTCCGATCAGGGTTTACGGCGCGCGCGTGCTGCACAATGGGCGCGGCACTGCGCCACCCTACGCGCGCCAGCCGTGGCCACCTCAGCAGCCGTGACAGCTGGGCGCACCATACAGCGCGCACTGCGCGCGCTGGCGCTGTGGCTGGGCGTGCCACTGTGCGGCGCCTGTGGTGGCGCGCAGCGCGTCTATGTGTGCAGCATTGACGGCGCAGACGTTTGGGATTTTCGGGCGCCCAGTGAGCTTGGGCGCGTCCAAATCGTGCGCGCTGAGCTGTACGGCGAAACGCGCAGCGGCAAGGGGATCGTGATCGGCTGTGAAGGGTACAAGGCGCCGTGACTGACCATGTACGCGCGATAATCGGCGCCGTGCTGGGCGCGTCTGCTGCGGGTGTGGGCGCCACAGCCGCTGCGCCTGAGGCTGGGCCAGTGCTGGCTGTGTCGCTCGCTGGCGCGGGTGGCGCTATCGGCGCAGGCCTGCACCAGCTGGGGCGCGCGATCACGTCATGGATTGAAGCTGACGCAGCGATGCGCCGTGAGCTGACAGCGCAAATCGGCGCTGTGCGGGCGCTTGTCGAGCGATGCAACAAAGGGGATCAAGAATGAGCTGGCTAAATAAGCCTGTGACCTGGAAATGGTATCTTGGGATCGCGCTGGCCAGTGTGCTGATCGGCATGATTGCAGCGCCACGACGCGCGCCACAAATGCCTGATGGGGTCAAGAAATGAATAAGACCGGCTGGTGGGTTGCTGGAATTGCACTTATTGTGCTGTACGAAATGCGACGGCGCGCGAATCTGCGCGCCTATGAGCGCGCGATTGCTGCCAGTTACAGCGTAGGGCGCACGGCTGCGCCTGAGTGTAACTGCGCGCGCACAGCGCCCACCATTACCACGCTGCAGCCCATAGCGCCTGCGCCGATCACTGTGCGCGCGCCTGCGTTCAACATCGGCTCGCTGTGAGCGCTTTCGACGCGCCCCCAGCTGCGCGGCACTTGCCTGGTATAGAGGCTGCGCGCGCGCTGGTACATGGTGAAGCTGGCGCGGGCTGGGCTGTGGGCATTCATGTTGCCCAGCAGCTGCTGATCGTGGTCCCAGCATTTGTGGGCGCAGCTTGGCTGCTGGGCGTTAGCAAGCGCAATGCGGCGCTGTGGGGCGCTGGCGTAGTGGGCGCGCTGCAGGCGCTGAGCCTGTGGCACGCCAGCAACGAGAGAGATCAACATAGCGGCGCGCCAGCCAGTGCCCCGCCAAAACTGACGGTAATCAAAGGGGGTCTGTGATGCGCACTTTGCTTTTCTGGGGCGTTATGGGCGGCGCGCTGTGGGGCGCGTACAGGTACGGCTGCCGCATGGGAGAGAGAAAGGCGCTCGAAAAGCTGGGCGTTCCCCAGGGCGCGGCTAAGGCGATTGCTGAGGCGACGCGCCAGGCAAGCCCCGACGCTATCCAGGCTGTCGGCCAATAAGGGCGCGTGCTAGGCTGGGCGCATGAATTGCCCAGGATGCCAGCCGCGCGGCGCTGAGGTGCTACAAACAGCCGATCAGGTCCGCAGCTGCGCGACCTGTCGCGCGTCTGTGCTGGGCGTCGTCTACCGCGCCCAGCGCAACGGAAACCGCGTCACCGATCAGGATGCGCGCTGGGCTGCAGCCATAGACGCTGGCCACGTTGCGGCGCTGTGTCGAGTAGGGCGCGCGGCGCTGGTTGATATGGGGCTTTTGTGGCCCCAAGAAATGCCACCAGACAAGCTGATCAGCACGTTTGACCAGCTGTCAGCTGTCGCGCTGGGACCGCGCGCTACTTGGCGCGGCAAGGGGAGAAAATGAACGCATTCATTTTGGGGGGGCTGGCGCTCGCTGGCGTAGCGGCGTACCAGCGCGTAGATCGCGAAGTGATCCAGCCGGTAACGGCTCAGCTGTGGGTAGAGGAACGCGACGCGGCACGCGCGGCGAACAGCCAGGCCATTGCTGAGGTGCTGATCAGGCGCAGTCTAAGGAGCGGCGCGACGATCCAGCAGCTGCAGAGCGGCGCAAAGGTCGACAGCTACACAGGTCCGATCAGCGCCTGGGATGGTTTCGCAGACGCGCTGAAAGACGGCGCAGCGGCTGCGGCTGGGGATCCTCAGTTTAGGGCGCGCGCAGCTGGCGCTGCCTGGCGCGCCTATCTCGCTGTTCGCTGGGCGATTGGTCAGGAAGTAGCGCCGCGCGCGCTGTGGTATCGCCATGCGGCAGCAGGCGCGCTGCCTGAGAAGTGGAACAGGACGCGGCTGGCGCTGGTGCTAGACGCGCCCAGGAACAAGCGGCTGGGGCTGTACGTTCCCGAATGACGCGCGGCGCTGGGGTTAGGCGCTGGGGAGTGGCAAGGGGCTGGGGAGTGGCAAGGGGCGCGCGGGAAACTGCGGCGCCCCTTTTTTTGTGCCGGTAGAAAAGAGCGAAGCGGGGATGGATTTT
>Ga0181358_1000737_pt1 | contig 14689 bp, 7 predicted proteins | sample Fa13VDMM110SD_FD_130096 | JGI IMG/M metagenome (GOLD analysis project Ga0181358, IMG submission 130096) | Freshwater viral communities from Lake Michigan, USA - Fa13.VD.MM110.S.D | ecosystem: Environmental > Aquatic > Freshwater > Lake | place: USA: Michigan | collected 2013-09-24
TGGCAGATACACAACCACAGATAAATATTTCTTCACTAGATTTTACTGGTATTAAAAATTCATTTAAAGAATATTTAAAAACTATTCCAGAATTTAGTGATTACAGTAATGATGAAGGATCTGCTATAAATTTACTATTAGATGTATTTGCTTATAATACTTTATATTATGCGTATTACGCAAATATGATTGCAAACGAGTCTTTTTTAGAAACTGCACGAATAGAAAACAATTTTGCTTCTTTATTAAAACCATTAGGTATACTTCTACCAAGCAAAACGTGTTCAGCAGGAGAAATTACCGGAACTTCTATTCTAGGAACAACTACTACATTTGATTCTTATAGTGATTATTTAGTAGGAACTAATTCAAACGGTTTAACTTACAGATTTTATACTATTGAAGATATAGATCTAGATTCAACTACACAAACATTTAAAGTATATGAAGCTAAAATTATCGCTAATGATATAGTTGTTAGTGTTAATTTAAATGATCAAAAAGTTTTTATTGCAGATAAAGATGTAGATATAAACACCATAAGAATAAAAGTAAATAATGAAATTTGGTCGTTATACGATGATACTCGTGTAGGAACAGACGCCAAAGTATTTTTTATAGATAGAACTTCCTCTGGATTTTATGTATTATTTGGTAAAAAAACATTAAATGATCTTGCTAACAGTTATGGAAAAAATATTGAAGCTGGTGATGTTGTAAAACTTTCATATTTAGTGCCAACAGGAGCAGTGGCTAATGGAGTATCTTCATACGGATCTAATAATATTGTTGTTATTAGTAGTGTAGCTACTTCTTCTGGAGGTAAAGATTCTCCAGATTTAAATCTATATCGTTACTCTGCTCCTAGATTTTTTGCTGCAAATGATAGAGCAGTAACAAAAGACGATTTTTATGGATTATTATTAAATTCTAATTTTTTGCCGATAGATATTACTACTAAAGAACAAATAAACGTTTGGGGAGGTGAAGAAGCAACACCACAATCATTTGGTAGAGTGTTTATTTCTTTTGCCAACGATACTTTAACTGCTCAAAATTTTTCTGTGAAAAATAGTATTTCTTATTTAAAAAATAAATCAATTGTAACAATATTACCAGAATATTCTCAAGCTCAAATAATAACAGCAAATATCGATCTGGCTATAGTCGGTGTTAGCAGTTACGCAACAGCAATTAAAAATATTGTAAATGCTTATTACAATACAACTTTAATATTTAATAATAATATATTTATTGGAGATATACGAGCTGCAATTTTAGAACAATATAGTGTAACAGGTATTAATGTAAATTCAATATCTTTAACTTTAGAAGCATACGGTTCTGTGACTGATAGAAATCTTTACTTTAAAAATGAATTTGCTAATGCTGCATCTGGTTCTGATTATTCTGTAGTAAAATCTGACACTATAACATATAATGGATCAACAGTATTTTTAGGAGATACACCAACAGTTTTTGATGTGTCTGACAATTCTGTGGAAGGAAGTTTATACTTATACGATACTACTAACACACGGACAGGAAATGCAGTTGGTAAAGTAAATTATAAAAATGGAATAGTAACTGTCTATGGTGGAATTTTACCAACAACAACAAAAACAAAAATAACAGTAAAACCAAAATACTTAGATTCTTTATTATTTAACAATGAATTTTTACTTAAAGTAAACACAACAGTAAACGGATCTTAAAATGATTTTATGGTTCACTAACAAAAAAATTAAAAATACTCAATCACAAGTATTTGAAGAAATTACAGACAGTAAAATACCGCCCGTAACTGATCTTGCAGTAGCACCATTACAACAATCAATTGTTGCTTTTTTTGCTCCAAACGAACAACCAACAACCAGTTGTGCTTATCCAATGAGAGTGGAAGAATTGTTTCCGTATTGGTTAAGACAAAATGTACAAGGATCTTCAAATTTACTGTTAATGACTAAGAAATATTATGATTGGTTAAGTTGTGGCATGTCTGAAAATAGTGTGAGTTTTTTAAATTTAGAAGATTTGATTGACATAGAAACAATTCCTGATGAATTATTAAAGCATCAACTATTTTCTTACGTTAATTCTTTTCCTGTAGAAAATATAAAAACAGCAGACAATCCAAACGGAAATGTAGATCCTGCTGGTGTAAGAAAATTATTTGATAATGTTAAAATAAACCTGTATACAAAAAAGGGAACAGAAGAATCATTTAAATTGGTTTTAGAAAATTTATTTGGCATACCAGCAAATAAAGTTTCTATATCATATCCAAAAAGATATGTTATGCGATTGAATGGTGGTAGATTTGATTGGATGCGCGATGATAATTCAAAATCAGAACCTTATACTAACAATAAAAGTAGTTATAATCCACAATTAGTTGGCAGTTATTTAAATCATTCTATATTACAAGACAATAATCTTTGGCAAGAATACTCTTATGTTTTAAATATTTCTGGATTGTCAGCAGACGCGTATCAAAGCACTGTTAGACCGTTAGTGCATCCTGCTGGAACTAAAGATTTTTATAATGTTAGACAAGATATATTTAACAATATATTTAATTCTACAGGAGTTGTCAAATACGAAATTCCAACAATTAAAAATTATGCAGTATATAATTTATTAGATTCCGAGACTATAAATTGTGCATTTGGCTGTAGTGGAGGCACAGATAATCCTGGTTATCCATTCGAGTTTCCCAGTTGGGATGATGAAATTTCTGCTAAATACTATACTGGAATGACATTTGGTATGATAAATATCGGAGACTTTATACGTTTATCGTCTGCAGACGGTAATTATCCAAATGATGGAGTAACTTGCGGAGGATGTATATAACACCCAATGACTACAACACCATTAGCATCAACAAATATAAAACAAAAAACTGAACAATTATATATTGTGGCAGGAGGTCTTTGTGGTGCTCCTGATGGAGAATTTGCTCTTCAGCGAGACACATTTATTGCTAAAAAGATACCAGACTCACAGATACATCTTATAGCAACCAATAATCCGTGGCAGGCAGAAAAAACATATAATTATTACGTTTCTGAGCAAGATTACACCACTGTATACAATCAAGATAATGGTATTGTTTACCTATGTTTGCACAATAATGCTAATTTTAGAAATGATACAGAACCAGGTGAATCCCGAGTTTCATTAGAAGCTCCATCACATACAACCGGGAGACAAACTTACAGTGACGGATACACTTGGTTACCTTTATGGAAGGTTGATTTTACTGAATATGAGTATGTAACATCAACCGAAATACCGGTTCCAGATTTAAGTACTGAAGCAGATTACAACACACTTGCAGAAAAATATGAACCACTTTGCGGTACTGGTACCGGAGTAACTGCTTTTGGTTGCTGTTGTTTATATTTTAAAGAAAACAGCATAGATGAAATTACTGGAGAAGTTTACTCTGCAGGAGACGTTACTAATGAAGTAATTTTTTCTGATTGCTTTGAATGCCAAAAAATGGCAGATGCATTAGATAGAGATGTGTTATTCCTGAGTGGTGTGACTGCTGGGGGTATAACCTCTTCTCATCCTCTAGAAAATCCATTATGTCCTGCCACTAAAACAATTCAAACACTACAAGAAAAATTACAAGCAGATGTTTATAATTTAATTCCTGGATCCAGTAAAGAATATCAACTAGAATTACTAAACAATCATAATGAAACTGGTTTAATGGTTGTTAATATCGACTTATCTTCTTTAACAGACACACAAAGAACAATAACACAAGATAATCCTTATTTAACAGTTAGTGATGTTAGCGGTACTGGTGGAGTGGTTCAATTAAAAACTAATCCTATTGGTCTTAACAGCCATTACGTTTACGGCGTACAATTAGTAACCGAAGGTAGTGGTTACGGCAATCTACCAATATTAAGTGGTGTTAACAGCACTTTAATTAACGCAATTAATCTGTTTGTTTATCCGGAAAATTTTTACGATAATCCAGAGCTATTCACTCCAGTAATAAAAAGAAAAATAGAAACTTATCTAGAAGAAAGTGAAATATCTGCTGCTGTCAATCAAACCAGCATTCCAAAAATTGCTATCATGGCAGACGCCAAGCTGTTGAGTAATGGTGCGCTACCAAACTACACTAAAAACGATTCTACCGTGTTTGATTTACAAACTAAAGTGGTGGTGTATCGTCCTGATACCATTGCAGTTTCGATATTACCAATAAATCCAGCTTTAAATCACACTGCAACTTTAGGTACATTACAAACTAATACTACTAGCGGATATCAATACTACACTAGTTCATTAAGAAATAGTAGTATTGCAACACCATCTGATGGTAGTGTTTACGTGGGAGCAAATACTGCAAAAGGATATTATATTGATATATCCGATTCTCCAAACTCTATAGCCTTATCGGATATATTAACAATTAGTGGTATAACTCATTCTGTTTATTCAATAACCAAACCAACTCTAGACGTTACAACCGCTAAATTTTACAATTTTAACAGTATTGCAAGTAATCCTATAGTAATCAAACAAACTTCACAACAAACATCAAAAAATCGATGGTATTTTAACATTGATTTGGCAGTTACTACTTAATATAAATAATAAAAAATGACAATTCCAGCACCATTTTCAACCGGATTTCCTCTAACTCTGACTCCATTTAAGAGTCGTACAGAGCAACAGTTAGATATTGCCAAAAATTATTTTGCAGTTGCTTTTAAGCCAGGATATCCACTACAAGCATCCGAATTAAATGAAATTCAAGAAATTTTTTACATTCAACAAACATTAAATGTTCAACTTTTAAATAGCAGTAATAGTTGGACTGCTGGTACCACTCCATGGACTGGAGTAACACCAATGTCAAAGTCTTTAATTTCGTTTACTGGAGTTGAAGGTGAACCAATAACTATTAATCCTGGTTGGTATCATATAAAAGATCCACAAATTAATGGCGGTATTGGAGTATGGGTATACAACAACACAATCCGCACGGTAACTGCTGGAAATAATGAAAGCACTACTGATATCACAATAGGATTCACAGTAAAAACTGTAGTAGTAGAATGTACTAATAATAGTACTCCCTCATCCACCGAAGATTCGTATTTACAAGATCAATCAAATTTTAATGTGATTGGTGGTCCTTGCGGAGCAGCTAGAATTCAATTACAGATAATCAGTGTAGATTCTCAAGCTGGCGCAGACACAATTTTTGTTCCTATGTTTGTTGGCCCACGAATTGCAGGAAATACCAGACAAATAACATTTGTTAATTCAGATTACACACAAGTAACAATAACATAACACCATGTCAATAACACCATTAAATATAAGCGATACTTTTCAAACCTGGTTCACCACCACTAATTCTATTATTAGCGAAATTAATGGAATTACCATTCATAATTTAATTCCAGGAGACGGTATTAGTTTAACCAGTAATGGTAATAATGTTTTCACAATTAAGCACGGAACTTCAGTAGCCACACCAGTAACTTTTACAGGTCCTATTAATTTTACTAATACTGTATCTTTTAGTAGTGCTCCCTTAGTAAATACCATGGTTACTACAATATCTCCTAAAACCTCTGGTATTACTGCTGGTAATGTTGTTAGAGTAACTACAACTGGTTTAACATTAGCCAAAGCAGACACTGTTGATAATGCAGAAGTTTTTGGTGTTGTTATTAGCTCTGATGCGTCTACTGATACTGTTGCCACATCCGGTATTATTAGTAATACTAATTTTAGTGCAACTATTGGTAATATGCTGGGAATTGTTGGTGCAACATTAATGACCGGTTGTGCGTACTTTTTGAGCCCAACAGTGGCCGGTGGTATCACAACGATAGAACCAAATACTTACGGTCAAGTTTCTAAACCAATTCTTTTAGGTATCACAGGAACTCAAGGATTGTTTTTGCCTCATCGTGGTATTCAAGTTGAAGGTATTAGTGCTGGTATTACAGCCGAGCTTGATAACAAAGCAATAATTCAAATTGATTATAGTTCAGGACTAAAAAATGATGCTGCTGGTTTAAAAATAGGTGATGCAGTAATTTTAACGGACGGAGGAATTACTGATTATGGCACACTAGCAATAAATCTTTTAGGCGTGGGTGCTGGATTAAGATTACAGGGACAAATTAATAGTTCTGGAACAAATCAACTATTTATTGTTGGCGGTTCAGGATTTTTTAGTTTAGGTGCTAATGTATTCAGTGATAAAATTTTAGGTTTAGTTAGTAAAATTCTTGTTCACGACACAGTTAATTATCAATTAACTGTTGAAATAACACTTCCTGGTGGTAGTTTTAATACTGCAATTTCGGATTTAGATACTGTAATGTATCCATATACCGATAAAACCAGATCATATTATTATGATACAGGAAATACTACCACATGGGCTAAAGATATCACCGGAGCCCAATACAAAGATAAATTTTTAGATTTTATTCGATACAATGATGCAGCAAATACTGCAAAAATTGTATTTCATAATAACGTCAGACTTGAACCATCAGCAGAACTAACGTTTGTTGGATCTGGTTCTGGATCTGGTTCTGGAATGACTGCTTCTTTAGAATACGATAATTTAATACCAAACGGTTCGTTTAGTATATCGCAACGATCATTTAGTAGTTTGAATGGTGTAACTTTTGCTGGTTTATCTGGTTATAATACCCCTATAGCAGATCGTTGGTTTTATGTTGCAGACTCTGGTAACTTGTCTGGATTAAGTTTATCTGTAGAGAAACAATCATTTAATGCATCTCAAACTCAAGTTCCTGGATCACCATTGTATTGGGTAGATCTAAAGCAAACATACACATCTACAACTGGATTGAATTATCGTCCTCGTTTTGAAAACATTCAAAAAGGCGCAAAACTATTACAAGGCCAACAAGCCACAGTAACATTCTGGGCACTAGCTGGTATTTGTGGTGCCACCATGGATCTGGTTTATAATCGTTATCCAGAAGACACAGAAAACTATGCTACCGTTAATGATTTACAAGACGCACTTTCTGCCAGACAAATGATTCAATCTGGAATTCAATTGTCTACAAATTGGGCACAATATAACTATACATTTACTCCTACTGCTCAAGGAGTTGTTTCAAATTCCGAGGAAGGTTGGTTTGGTTTAGGATTTGAATTTCCGTCTAGAGGAGTGACTTTAAGTATTGCTCAAGTTAAACTAGAATTGGGTTCAGACGTTGCAGATTATATTTACACTCGTCCAGAAAAAGATTTAGAACAATGTGCTCCTTATTATTTGAGAACTTATGATTGGAATCAAACAACCGGATACTCTGGTTCTTCTAAATTGAATGAACAGTATATTCAATTAGGTAATTTATTATCACAAAAAATCTACACAATACCATTTACAACTGAACTGGTACAAACACCAAGAAGTGTAACTTTATATTCGTCTACTGGTCAGAAAGATGAAGCATTCAACGTTACAAAAAATATTGATATGCGTTATCCAACATGTGAAGGATGCCCAATTCATGTAAATCTGCCTTGGGATACATCAACAGTTAGAACGTCTCTACCGTCTGGCAACATTGCAGTAGTAGATCAAAGCAAAAATGGAATGCAAGTTATTATTAATAATGGAGCCACACATTTAGATCAACTTAAATTCCATTATGTTGCTGATGCCGACATAAAATTTGATACAGCTTAAAATAAACAAGGAAATCAGTAAAAATGCCATCTTGCAGATCAACTTCATCACAAAGCACACGAGTATTTGCTCCTCATGTAATTTTACAACAAAATACAACTCGTCTCACAATGACTTTAAGTTCCGGGCAAGGATACACTCTTGCTTCAGGTCTTACTGCTGGCGATGTTATTAGATATAATCCGGATACTGTATCTTATGTAAAATCACAGGCAGACAGTGAAACAAATGCCGAAGTTGTAGGTGTAATTGAGGGTGGAATCACTGGTCCATTTACAGTTGTACTTTCTGGTTCTATTAATTATCCGCAAGAAAAATTATCAAAAATAACAGACGGCGGAAATGGTGGTATAGACATTTTATTTTTGGACGATGCTGTTGCTGGTGGTTTAACCGGCACTATAGATGTTACACAAAGCATAAAAATAGTAAAACCTGTCATTCAACTTGCCAAAAATGGTCAATACAATGGAATTGTAGTAAATTATATTGGTTATAAAACAGGAAGTGCTTCACAAGCAGAAGACGCACAACAATTTACTGGATCTATCGTATTTGGTCCTTCAGGAATTGCCAGCAATGTTTATGTTTCTTTAGAATCGGATCAAGTATTAAATCCTGCAGAAAATGCTCAAATATTTTCTTTCTTTGGAACCACATCTGGCCCTTGGTTAGAAGCTTTGACTATTTCTTCTGGTCCTTCACTGAACACCTCATTAAAAACTAACCAAGCAAAAGTTTATCAAGTAAAGAATGGTATAACTGTTAACAATGGTTATGTTGAAGATATTGATCTAGTGAATAACATTCTATACGTGAGAAAAGGCGGAGAAGTATCTCCCATGGATAGCAGTTTAGGTGGAATTTACATTAACGGTGTTGCTTACGGGTATTCTGCAACAGCAGTAAAAGATTTCTTTGTTCCTAGAGTAAACTCTACAGCAATAACTCAAAACGGCGAACCATTAATTGCATATTTAAAAATTACAGATCAAGCTAATGTGACTCTTCCAAGTGATTTAGTTGCAAATTCTTTAACTGCAAACACTCTTTTGGTAGTTGATGGTATAGACGTTGAAGCAAAATTAAATGAATTAGAAGTAAAAATCAATTTACTAAATAACAGAGTTAGCGCATTCTAATGAACAATATAGGCTCCAGTGCATTAAACCTTTTAGGTATAACGCTAATCGGTATAGGGTCTACCGGAGCGACAGGACCTATTGGTATTACTGGCACAACTGGTGCCGGATTGACCGGTAATACTGGACCTAGTATTGTTGGTATAACTTTAATAAATCGATATGTTGTTACCACTTTCTCTAACGGAAGTACATACGCAACTCCATCTATAGCATACGGAACTACTGGTGCCGTAAATTATATTATAGATTATCAAAACAGAGGAACTGGAGTTTCTCTAGCACACTCGGTTAGTGGTACAGTATTAAATTTAAGACCTATAAAGTTTGTTAATAATACTGATGTTCCACTAACTATTCAAGACAATCCAACAAATATAACAATAAATTTTACAACTACTGCTCCATCCGGTATAACATTAACTTCACTGGACGATAAATCATATCTGCTAAAATTTAAAAATAAAAAAGCAGTAAGAGTAAATGGCCAAGGAACAACTGCAGCTAGTGGTACTATAACTGGACTTGCATTTTCAAATGCTAATATATTTGAACAAGTTCGTGGAATGGGATGGACCGGATCCACTGGTGCCGTTAATTGTGTTTATTCTAATAATGGTATAACCTGTGCAATAAATCCATTTATTGAAGAATACGATGCAGTAATGTATGGATCTAAATCCAGAATATACGTTGGTGATTTTAATGGAAATACGGGTTCTATAATAATACAAGATTGCCCAAGGGATGGAAATGCTTACGGTTTAGAATTACATATTCAAAATTGTAAAAATCCTAATAATTTAACTAATCGGTTTATTTCATCAGGCTCTTCTAATATTTACTGGCCGTTGAATAAAACTCCATGTTTTTCTGTAGATGGTGCTACATGCAGCATGCGAGTTTCGTTCTTTGGCATTGAAGGCAATTGGTATGGAACAGCAAAAAGCACAAGTTCTGCTTGTGTTGGTGCCACACTATTTTACACTAATTGTACTGTTCCACCTCGGTTTACTTTTACTGGCAGTCTAACAAATAATATTACAATTTTAGGAGCTTGTTGTAAAGCAGATGGAACTTGTTCTCTAACAACAGCAGATTTGTGTGATGGTTATTATCACGGTTATGGAACTACTTGTGGTAATACTTATGATTCTATTTGTAATAAACCTGGTGCTTGCTGTTTTACTTTAAATTATACAAGTTCTACAGATTCGCAAGTCTTAAATCAAAATCAATGGAAGTTCTGTAATTCTTTGAGCTGCAGTGACTGTTTAAATTTTGGTACACCTACTTCTCTTTACACTACTAAATTTGCTGGTAATGGAACAGATTGCACGACTACAAATTGTGATGATTTGCAATTAAATTTAGGAGCGTGTTGCGACGGTAAAGGTAATTGTTCAGAAATAACAAGAGAAGCGTGTATTGCAAAATCTGGTTTTTATCAAGGAAATGGTTCAGTTTGTATTACTTCCGGTGTTTCTGTTTGTGCTGGTGGAACAGGTCCGTGTTGTGTAAACGGTGATTGTTCAGAAACTTCTGCAACAAATTGTTTTGCCAACAATGGTTATTATCTAGGATTAGGACGAGCTTGTTCTGAGTTTACATGTCCAACCAAAGTTTCGTGTTTAGGTTTTATTGATGGTGTACCAATTTATCCAGGGCAAGAATATGGTGGCGGTATTGTGGTTGGTATTTTTGATCCAGGAACTACAGAAATATTAGGAGCAAAAGATTTGTTTTCTCCTGCTGGTGATCTGGCTTTATCTGGAATTACAACATACAATTCTGTTGCATACACTTCATTCTTAGACCACACTGCATACGGAACAACAAAAGAAAATTGTAATCTAGGATTTGAGTCGTACATTGTTATAGTATATCCACATGATTTGCATGAAAATGTTACTGTAAATAATAAATTTGCTTGGGGTGGAACTGGTTCTGCTTGGGGACCATTACTCGATACCGGTTATAATCATAACGATTTTAAATTATACGATACAGTAAACAATAGCACAGACCAAATTTATTATGCAAATACTCATTTGCTGTTCAATGAGGGATACTGGGGTATTAGTGGTGCCACTAGTATAAATGACGATCTGACATCAAAAACTTTTCAGACCTGCAGTTCTGCAAAACAATACGGTATTTCTGGTAAACAAAGAGTATTTTCTAAATCTCCATACGGTATGCATGGCGTCTGGCATCAATCTTGGGGATTATATAATACAGTACGCGCAATTAGTGCATATAATGCGTACAATTCTAACGCTTCGTTGGGTGGAGTTTATAAAGCATCTGATTTTACTGGAGTAACTGCAACTAATGCATTTATTGCTACCAGAAAAATATCAGATGGTATTACTTCTGATACTCAAGGCATAACTGCAAATACCGGTAAATTATCAAACTGGTATCTTCCAAGCCACGATGAATTAGCTTTTATTGCAGCAAGTACCAAATCTATAGCATATAATATCAATACACATCTACTAATGCATAACGGAGATCCTTTAAACGGAATTTACTGGACATCCACCGGTACATTTGATTACACTAAATCAGAAGGTGTATATAACGGCACAAAACCAACACCAGGTTCTGTTGCTGTTGCCATGCAAATTGATATCAATAGCACCGACTATAAAGTGTTTAAATCAAACAGACAAGAACAATATAAAGTTAGACCAATACGTTACGTGAGATGTGATTCAGAAACGCCAGAAAATCGTTACTTATGGTTGATTCCAACAGTATATTCCACAGCAATTAATACACCAGTTAATCAAAGAAATATAGATACAATTAGTTACGGATAATAAATGTATAAAGTATCATCTAGTGTCATAGCGATGGGTACAGTGGCCGTGGATTACGGTCCATTCCGTGGTCCTACAGGTGCTACAGGACCTACAGGACCTACAGGACCAACCGGACCAACTGGAGCCACAGGCGCAACTGGTATTGGTATTTTTGCATTTTTCCCAGGACAACATCCAGACGGAATTACTGTTTATTTAGATGACAGTTCTCAAATATTTTTAAATGGATTGTCTGGAAATACTTTTACGGATTTTTATAATGCTGCATATTTATTTGGAATTGCAGGAACTAGCGGAACAATTTTAAATAAAAGTTTTAATATTAAAGGTTCTGTTACCGGATTAACTGCTACATTTAAACCAATTATTGGCTTGAATGGTATGAGTTTAACGTACACTGGAAACGATTTAAAGTTTGCTGTAACTATACCAACAGGAGCAGCAATAGGAGTTTCTGGTTCTGCTTTACGTAGTGATGGAAAAACAGCAGGTACTTTTGATTCTAGTATATTTAAGTATCAAGAAAATACTGTAGGAATAACCACAGTAAATATAGCAAAAATAAAAGTAACACAATTTGCTCAAGCAAATACACAGTACAATAAAAACGTTCAAACAACACTTTCTTCTGCAAGTTCTATACTAACAAGTACTGATGGTAGAAAAAATACTTCATTTTATCAAATAAATCCGGATGGAGCAACTGTATCTACCGATGTGTATTATTCTACCGAATGGTCTAAGATTAACAATAATAATGTGGCCGCAGGATTAACACTACAGTTTAGAGATCAGTTAGTCTTTAATAATTTGGTTTCATACAGTATGGAATTAGGTTCTTGTTGTTTTTGTAATGGTTCTGCTCTTAAAGGGTGTATTGATTACGTAAATAGTTTATATTGTGCAAGTTTAAATGGTGGTGTATTTTCGTATAATTCTTGTGTAGAAAGAAAAATAACAGACTGTAAAGACACGGGAGCTTGTTGTGCAAACGGAAGATGTGCAAACACCGATGCAGCTACTTGTTCCAGAATTGGTGGAACTTTTTCTGCTTCTAAATCTTGTGCTGGAACGGCTTGTCCCCCTTAATCTATATTAATATAAATAATTAAAATGCCATCAATTATAGGAAGTAGCTTATTATCAGGAAACGTAATAACAGGAACCGGTCCTATCGGTTACTCTGGTCCTACAGGACCAACAGGGCCTCGTGGGGCTACTGGAACTGTGTTAGGTCCTACTGGTGCAACTTCTGTTTATATTTTTGATGTGATATCTAATCCCTCAGCAGATCGAGCGATAAGGTTTGTGCTTTCTGATGGCAACCAATACGCTCCATCTTTTAGGTTTACCGGACCAACCATATCGTATTCTGATTCTCGTGGATTGTGTGCAGAACATACCAGTACTGCATTTTCTGTATGGAGTGGTATTTCTGCTGGTATGACATTTCAGTTTAGAGGAATTACTGGAGACGGTCAATACATAACTCCGTCTTTAACTACAGATAAAAATGAATTGTTATTAACTATTGGTAATCTTTCTGCTGCAGGAACTCCTGCTTATGGAAATACGGGTGATGATTTTATATCGTATACCACACCAATACATACCGCAACAAACACTCAGATAAAAGTAATTAATCAAAATTTTGAAGAGTCTGCAAGTGGATTTGCTGGTTCTACAGACACTACTGCGCTTGAATTTGGTTTAACTGGAATTGCTGCTACTAGCGCAAGTAAAGTTAGAGTGTACTCAGATTTTGAAACACCTTATATTAATATAAGTCCTATTACACGAGGAAATTCAAGTAATCCTAATGGATACACTCTAGACTTAACAAAATCATCTGTGTTTAAAATGACCACTCCTGTTGGTATTGCATCTTTTTCGGATACCAATCTTACTAATGCTTATAAGAGCTGGTTATTTTTTATTGAAGGTTCTGATGTTTGGAATCTTCCAAATAATTTACTGTTTGATTCTGGTATTACTGGTATTGGTAATTACGGGTTTACACCCGGAATGAATTTATTACGAATAACTAAATCACCAGGTTCTAGTAACTATATTGGTACTTTTATTGACAGATTTATTGGTGCTGATGATACTGGTGGATTGCAATTTGGTGGAATAGGTTCTTGTTGCAAACCAGACGGCACTTGTCAAGATTATACAACTCAAGAAGATTGTGTAAAAATTACTGGTAGTTATTATGCTGCTTTGAAGTCGTGCAGTCAGTCTTGTAATATAGGATCTTGTTGTATTAATGGTATATGTTATAATAATATAAACCGAGACACATGTTTAGCTTTAACAGGAAATGCTAGTGCTTGGAGTGGTAACGCATGTTCTCTTGGAGAAGGTGAAATATGTGCACCTGGAACAAATGTATATCAGTTAACAAATTCGTATACAATAAATCAAAATCCTATACTATTAGAAGAAAATAATGTAAAATTAAATGATACTCTTACTTGGGTAAAAATTTTTGAATTTACCGTAAAAACTGATGATGCTACCGCAAAAATTAGTATAGATGATCCCGTAAATAATAATGGTGTAGGTTGTAAATTTACTTTAGATCCTAATAATATTGTATCACAAAAAACAGTTTCAAATATAGGAACAAGCATAGTATCTGTTTATTTTGCAGGATTTACCGGAGTGGTTTCTGATACTGCAAACAATCAAACAATTTCTTGGAATATTCGATTAACAACAGCTACAGGTAGTGTAACTAGTTATAATGCGGTACCAAATAGTTTAATTTATAATAATTTAAAAATAATAAAAAAACCAGTAGTAGTAAATAACATTCAAGCGTATTTTAAAGCACAACGATATTGTTTAGATTGTTATGGATTAAAAACAATAAATTCTGGTACATATGATGGTAATCATATTAATACCGAAACAAGTAAAAGAAAATACTATCCAATTCAAGAACAATACGGAACTTGTTTGTTTTCTTTAACAAGCACTAA
>Ga0181358_1000738_pt1 | contig 14673 bp, 15 predicted proteins | sample Fa13VDMM110SD_FD_130096 | JGI IMG/M metagenome (GOLD analysis project Ga0181358, IMG submission 130096) | Freshwater viral communities from Lake Michigan, USA - Fa13.VD.MM110.S.D | ecosystem: Environmental > Aquatic > Freshwater > Lake | place: USA: Michigan | collected 2013-09-24
ATTGTCGACCTCAGAATCGTCAAGGTACTTGTCGAACTCCTCGAAGTCGAACTTCACCATGTCGAAAGCCGCTGAAAACTCCTTCGAATACGGGATCTCCCATCTCCAGAGGTCTCGGTCCTCGATGAACTTGATCATCCGAGGAGCCTCCTTCCCTGGGTGGAAGAAGTTCCAAGCCAGCATCGCCCCGCTGTGGTTCATGTCAAACCGTGTACATGTGACATCGTGGAGCTCGACCATCGCTGTCTTGTGGTGGTCAATGATGAGGAAACCCTTCGCTTCCTTCATCAGCCGCTTTGTGGTGGCGTTGTCGTAAGAGAAGTCAAGAACCACCACATTCTTCCCACTCACTTCAGGTGGACTCTCGCCGTACTTCGCTGCGTGGTACTCAGCTCTATCGCCGAGAAGCTTCCACGCTGCATATGCTGCACCGAAGCCGTCAGTGCAATTTGCGTGATAGATTACAAGATTGATACTTCCTGGATCCATTCTTGAACTCGCTTTATCTAGGCTGACTTTGTCAATCCCCACCACTCAAGTGTCTTTTCAAGGCCATCCCAAAATGTTACAAGCGGCTTGTAGCCAAAATCTTCATTAGCAAGTTTCCAGCTGCCTTGTGTATGCATTACATCGCCGGCTCGCCAAGGTGCATTTTCCACTTGAGCATCTGGAAAGCGCTGGCAAATAGCGTCAAGAATCTCCTTGTTCGATGTTCTATCGCCGCAACAGATGTTGTATGCCTTACCCATAAACTGTTTATCAGAAATTGCAGCAAGAATGTTAGCGCTTACAACATTGTCAACATAGCACAGATCTCGCGTTTGTGATCCATCACCATCAGACCTTAGCGGCTTTTGGCTCTTTAATGATGTGCACCATGCAGATACAGCTGTTGAATATGGTGAGTCACCATATTGACCAGGTCCGAAGACATTGAAGTAGCGCAAATTAACTGTATCAAGCTCATACAACAATCCAAACATTCTTGAGTAGTCTTCAAGACAGCTCTTTTGAAGCGCATAAGGAGACTTTGGATTTCTAGGCTGATCCTCTGTAGTTGGCATCAAATCGGCACCGCCATAAACAGAAGAAGATGATGCTATCACAACACGCTTGACGTTATTGACACAGCTTTGAAGTAATTTGATGCTTCTCATCAAGTTCACGTCTGTTGTAAAAACAGGGTGCTCAACAGAGTATGAAACTCTGGGCACGGCTGCTTGATGGAATACGACATCGTACTCCTTGCGACAGATTCTACTCAGAATGACTTCATGAGAAAAATCACATTCGTGTACAAATACTGTGCCAGAATCTCTTCCATACTGCGCCTCAAAAACCTCAGCAAGACCTGGAAGAAAGACTCTTGTCTTGAGGGGAGCAAGAAGCTCAAGATGTCCATTTGACATATCATCAACAACATCAACCTGCCAACCTGCACTTACAAGAGACTTAACAATATTGGAACCGATAAAGCCTGCGCCACCTGTCACTAATGCTCTTTTCATATAAACTCCTCTAAATCATAGGTCGTTTTGAATTCCTACATGATGATGCCAACAACGAGGCTCATACATCTCAGCACCACCAACTACTATCTCAGAGAGGTCTGAGATCTTCCTGTGTGTATAATAAGCATCTTCGCCGCAAGATACACAGACTGCAGCGCATTTCTCGATCCTTGTTGCCCAAGGAAGCATTTTCTCTATCTCTACAAAGACATTACAAGAAGATGACATCTCAATTGAGGATACGACGACAGTGATTCCTGACCTGAAGAGACGGATTAAGGCATCAGCTGATCCGTCTATCATGAACGCTTCGTCAACGGCGACGACATCGGGCTTGATGATTTCTGAGTGTCTTAGAATTTCATCGCCAGAGCCTACGACAATGGCATCAATTTTGCCGCCGCTGTGTGTGCTGATCTCATGTGTCGTGTACCGTCTGTCGAGGCTTGGCTTGAAAGCGACGACATTCAAGCTTTGATACCTGAATCGATCGATTGCTGCTAGTAATCTTGTCGTCTTAGACGACATCATGGGACCGCAGAAAATTGTGAATGTGGGCCTAGTCAAGCGTTCTCCAGAATCATCTAATAATATGTGCCGAGCCGATCGTAACACTAAAATACACATCTTTGACGTAAGCACCGACCAGTGATCTTGCTATTTTTCCAAGATGAGCGATGAAATGAACATCATATTTGAATGTGTCTGACGTGTTTGAAGACCGACACACGACATGCATTCTAAGACGATCGTTTCTAGCGAGCGCTTGAACGAAAGAAATGCAGGTGTCTTGCGCAATGACAAAACGTCTAGAATCTACAGGCTGACATAGCATGTACTCGTTCAGGCCGTTGAGTTCATCACTGATTTTCTTGGTGAATTTCGCCTCAAGATCGCTGTAGTAATCAATTTCTTTTGGATTCTCCAACGCTTCTTCGCGAATTGTCTTGAATCGTTCGTCGGCCCATGTGAATGTCAAATTGACACTTTCCTGACCTGACGATGCGCTTGCATGAGATTCAACTAGCTGCCCTAGCTGGTCATATGTCTTGGGAACATATTTTTCAATGATGTCAACAAGCGTATCATAATCTACATGCTCAATTCTACAGACAAGCACGTTTGGAAATAGAGACAGCTTGCTGGATTCACGATCGAAAATATCGTATAACTTGCAAATCGAATCCACAGTTTGAAACTCATCTCCGCGCGCCTTTAGCCGGTCAATGATGACCCGAAGCGGTGGCATGAGGACAACGATCACATTGTTCAGATCGTTGATCTCCTCAAGCAGCCTCGAACGCCAATACTCAACATTTCTGCCGTACATGATTGCGTAGCATAACATTGATAGTGTGCTTCGATCGTGTATGTTCCACTTGAACTTAGTCTTCTTGTGAATAGTACTGAACGCCGTTGTTTTACCTGAGCAGTCAGGTCCTTCAAGTACCAGTGTCTTGAGATCAAATCTCATGTCAAACCTCAATTCTCTTCATTTTTGTTGCAGATGTTGACGCACCCCAGCTAGGATCCATCTCAACTTCAGCCATCCACATCGTGAAAGGCTCAGGGTCTTCCTTGAATTGTCCCCATGCGCGGAGTCGAACTGTCGTGTTTGAGTCGTCTAGCGCGTTGATAGAGATGAATGGCTTACCGTTCTTTGTCTGTTTCTTCACAACGTCCTGCGCACAGAACCACACAATACCACATTTTCCTCCAGGAAGAGACGTGATTGATGGAACCTGCGCTTTTTCCAGCTTTCTCATGATCTCAGGAGGAAATACAAGCTCTTCGTTGATGCCTGAGAGAATTTCATAGGCGTTCTTAATCTTCTCAACGCGAGACCAGTCAGGATTTGAAGCATACTCTGCAATGAGATCATCTACAAGAACACGTTCTTTTCCGTGCTCTTTGACCCACTTCTTGAGTGCCGTCTTAGTCATTCCTGACCGGCCCTTGCGTAGTTCATCATAGTGACCAATGATGATTTCATGCAAGATCTTGTGATTTGCGATCTTGCGCTGCTTTATTTCTTCAAGTGAAGAAAGACCTTCGACCAAGAGGAGTGCATCAAAGCAGCTTCGGTTGAGCTTCGAGTGACGCCAGACTCCTTCCTCATTGAATAGCAAGTCATCAACAGACACGTATGGACGATTCTGCAAGATCTCAGAGACAGCGGCATCTCCAAGACCTTTCAAGGACGTCAAGGGCGGGACAAATGCCTGAAGATCGTCAGAGAAAGTCCACTCTGTGCCTGAGTAGTTGATGTCCACTTGCGAAAATTTGTAACCGATCTGCTTGATCTCTGTGATTGTCTTTGCCAAACCCTTAGGGTTACCTGTCTCTGACTGAAGGATCGTTGACAGCCATTCCTTCTCGTAATGTGTGTGGAGCCACGCTGCGTAATATGAATCGATCGCGTATGACACAGAGTGTGACTTATTGAACCCGTAGACTGAGAAGGCCTCGATCGTATCCCAGAGCGGACCTGTTACAGACTCCGGTACGTTGTGGATCTTCTTTGCGCCATCAATAAATTGCTTTCTTGCCGCCTCTTTCTCAGAAGACTTCTTGCCCAAGGTGTCCAGTGACTTCTTCACCAAGGTCTTTCGGAGCTGGTCAGCGTCGCCGGGTGAGAATCCAGCAAGCTTTTGTGCCAGAAGCATGAACTGCTCCTGGAACACGACGTAGCCGAATGTCGGACCAAGCACGTCCTGAATGACCGGGTGCTCGTATTTGATCTTTCCAGCATCTGCTTTTGCTTTTACATAGAGCTTATGAACGTTTGCCTTTAGCGGGCCAGGTCGATAGATTGCAGTCAAAGCTGCAAGCTCACCTATGTTGGTAGGCTTTGCGTCTAGGCAGAACTTTCTCGCTCCGTCTGCTGTGAACTGGAAGACACCAACAAAGCGCCCTTCGTGGTAGACGTGCTTCCACACATCCGCGTCATCCTGCTTGACAGTTCGGCAGTTGAGATACTCATCAAAGAAGTCCTTTATCTGACTGAAGGTTGGGTTCTTGATCCCCTGTCTGATGAGAATTCTCTTGATGCAGTTTTCAACGTCCTTCAGGAGAGTGAGTCCTAAGAAGTCGAACTTCAGGAAACCATTATCCTCTAAGTTCCTGAAGTTCATGCCTTCCGTCCACGGCGTCTGGAGTTCACCTCGAACTCCAATGATTGGCATTGTCTGCTCCAACGCACCAGGTTCGGCAACAAGGACTCCGCCTGCGTGGCGCCCAATGGAGCGATTCTCCATGAAGAGCGCGTTAACGTGCTCCTCAACTTCTGGGTACTTCTCCATGAATGCCTTGTAGGCAGGTGAGTATTTCATGCAGTCATCATGCTTGAGAACGAAGACCGATTTTTCTTGATCGTCATCCTTCGCGTGAGGCATGACCTCGTCTTGTAAGGGTCCTGTGACTGCGTTGACCTCGTCGAAAGGCACATTGAAGAATTTAGAGACGTCCTTTACCAGCGACTTCAACTTTAGAGTGTTGAAGTTCGAGACAGGAATGACAGCGTCATCTCCGAATAGTTCACGCGCTGCCTCAATGAGCACATCTCGATCGCCTGCGTCAGAGTCAATATCAGGCCAACTCACTCTGTGACGGCCTAAGAATCTGTTCCACAGCAGTCCGTAGGGGAGCGGATCGATCTGCGTGATCCCAAGAATGTAGTTGACAAGAGAACCCGGAGCCGAACCTCTTCCTGGACCGAAGAGAGTCCTCTCCTTGGCACGATGGAAGATCTTGTACATCGTGAGAAAGTAAGAAGCGTGTCCCAGATGCTTAATGTCGGATAGCTCCTCCTTCACGCGTTCCATATACTCAGGCTTTTCGTGAAGACCCGCCTCAGTGATGCCTTCTTTTACGAGATCTACAAGCTGTTGAAATTCAGTCTTCTCGGGTGTGGCAAAAACTGGCAGCTTTGCGCGTGTGTCTACCCAGACATCATCACACTGCTGCCACGCAATATCATGTGTTCTCTCAATCGCGTCACGAACGAGCTCCTCGTTGCCCTTGTAGAATGCGTAATCGTCAGTGTGATGATTGAACTCTTCCCACATCTGGTCGGCATTCTTAGGGTAAAGTTCGCACTTCAGCTCTTCGAATGCAGGAAGCGGCTTGGGCGCTTCCTTTGCATTCATCCAGGCGAGCTTCTTGTAAAGCTCTCGCGTCTTCCACTTGTCAGGAGTCGGGTAATGAGAGTCGCAAGTCGCAACTAGCGGGACACCTGTGCTCTTATGTAAACTGATCAGATGTCGATTGACATCATGTTGTGCTTGCAGCCTGTTGAATTGCAGTTCAAGGTTGAAATTTTCTAGACCGACCGCATCAACAAACCTGTCGGTCAGATTCTTGAGCTCAGCTTGGATCTCTGCGTCTGATCTTTGCATCGCCTGGCCACGAAGAACTCTATTTGCTAGAATTCCTCCAATACATGCAGTGCTTACAACAAGCCCTTCACCATGCGCCTTAAGCATGTCAAAGTCAATTCGAGGAAAGCGATAATAACCTTCCTTAAATGAACGCTTGACAAGCGTAAAGAGATTTGCTAGCCCTTGCTTGTTTTTCGCGATCACGACGAGGTGATAACGACGCTTCCACTCATCATCCTTGACTGCCAGCGAAGAAGAATCCTTAGTTTCGTCCTCGTTCTCAATGATGTGGCCTGCGCCGGCCTCGTCATCTGCGTCGATATCTACAGCCTCTTTTGCCTTCTTCTCAGACCTCGCAGCGGCAACAGCGTCCTTGTGATCTTGATATTGCTGTGCCCAGCTCTTCAATGAGGGCACAAAGTAAAATTCAACGCCGTTAAGTTGACGATATTTCTGACCTGCCTTCTTCATTTTCTTGGCATGAGACTGCGCATGTGCAAGACCTGACCCATTGCCGTGGTCAGTTAGCGCCCAAGAGTCCATGCCATTTTTAAGCACAAAATCAATGTGTTGTGCTGGATAGCCAAGCCCATCCATCGTGCTGAAACCTGAATGTGCGTGGAGACCTACGAATCTGTTTGGAGGTCGAATGACACTCATTTGGCACACCTATGTACTTGTATTGTATAAAAGATAATAGCGTTTAACACGTAGAATTAGTTATCAAAAGCTACAACCATTCTGACATTATCTTCGATGTTGTCAGAGCCGATCAGATCTGCCAGAGTTCCTGTCCAGAGAATTTCCTTGATGAGATCGCCGTCGAAATCACTAGAAGGTATGATGAGAATGCAAACTTGCTCGTCAAGATGGGGATTTTTTTCTCGATCAAAAGGCTCATATGACTCGCTGCAGCTGTATTCTTTGTTGGCGATCGCAACTTCATTTGGTGTGAGCCATGTGTGGCTATGCAGGTCTCGGCCCCAAATGCTGCAATACTTGCTCCACGCTGGCGAAGAATCTGCAGGTATACCTCGTCCAGCTGTTGATGAGCCAGTGCTGTATCTGACATCTGCGATGATTCCGAACCACATGTACGATCTACTATCGTTGATTCTAGAAAACGCAATCCAACGCCCATCAGGGGTCTTCGCCTCCCAGAACCCGTGGATGTCACACCCCATTGGCCTCTCACCGATTGAAGAACTGAGTAAGATCGATCTGATTTTTCTCGGCAGTCTCAAGATACTTCAGGGGATTATAGTCTGTTGAACCCAGATTTTGTCTGAGATCATCCCATGATTTGGCCAAGCCACCATATAGGTCATTGTTAGGACGCCACCCAGATTCAAACCTGAACTTATCTGATGAGAGCCTGTGGTTGCCTAGATAATCAGTCTTAGGATACCACCTGACAATTGACCCGATGTCGATTCCAGAGATCTCGCTCATCATGTCGATGATCTTTCCCGTTGGGACAGGCGTCTCTGCGGCAATATTCCAATCCGTTCCCCACATGCCTTCGTGCACAATAAACGCCACAGCGTCGCAGAAGTCTTCGACCCGCATGTAGTCCTTGTAGCGCTCGGGATCAAGGAACATGTCAACATGGCTTTTTCCTGTCAAGCCTGCGTAAAAACCCTTCGCAATGAGCGAATTGTTGTCTCCAATTCCTCCGTAACAGAAGAGAGGACGAACGACTGCCCACTTCTTGCAGTGAGATGACACAATGTGTTCGCCAGCAAGCTTTAGCGATCCGTAGAGTGTCTTGGGTGCATGTGAGGAGACCTCTGTGATAGGGAGGTCCTGGTAAATATCAGAATCATAGATGACCGTTGTGCCCAGATACAAGACGGGAATTCTTAACTTTTCTGCGGCACGACAGATATTGTACGTACCAGTCACGTTGGTTAGCGTCGCTTCCTGTGGGTCAAGTGCCACAACGTCAGTCCCAACAACTGCAGCATTGTGAACTATGACATCGACGCCAAGTGTGCCAAGATTCTGTGTCCAGTCCAACTCAGAGTTGCTGTAAACGCAGTGTTCTCCTGTCTTCAGGCGCCGGTGTAGTTTCAAAAGATCAGGTGAAACAACAGTATGTCCGAGCCTTTCAAAAGGAAGGACAAGATTTGTGGCAATGAAACCAGAATGACCTGTGATCAATACTCTCATACTAGAATTATATTCGTATGAGTAGATTTTACACTCTTACCTAGTCTTCATCTTCAAAGAACATGATTCCTGTTGACTGGCGCAGTGGATGCCAAGGTTCGACGCGAATCGCATCTTCCTCTTCAGGCTCAACCATTTCGTCATCGATAACTTCCTGGATCATGTCAAAGTGGTCATCATGTTCATCATCGCTGAAGCTGTCGTGATACAGAACGTTATCATCTTCATCAGTGATCTTGTACTCATACTCATCATCATGCGGCGCGTGTTCGGGCATGTCTGGTTCGTTATGCTTGCTATACTCATAATCAAGATAATCATACACACTACCGATCATCGAATCGGCAACGGCTATCTTTTCTTGGACCCACTCAGGAAGATCATCGTGATGACCGATTGAATCGTGCATCTCGTAAGCCTTCTTCGCCAAGGTTGCAAGATTGGACCTTATCATGTCGCTTTCTGCCTCTGGGCCGTTGTGATGGAAGACCTTGCCTTTGCCACCACCGCCGGAGGACCACATTTCTTCTCCATCTTGGCATACACATTCGGCGAGAATCATCTGCTTGATGATCTCTCGCCGAATTGTTCTTCTATCATTGCTTGGCATGAAAGTTACCTCTGACGATAAATATCGTCTTCATGCCAAACAAGGCGTCACGTCTCTGTTTCTTCTACATTTTTTGGCTTGTCAAACGTATAAAAACATCCGCCAGTGTGATCATCTACAAGCGTCAAAAAGATTGCTCGTGCGACCTGTGACCCTAGACGATCCTTTAGCTTGATGTACATAGGGTCTTTTCTGACAGAAGTAGGTAGTCTATAGGAAGATCTGATCGTATATGAGCTATCGTGGCTCACGTATTTAAGACCTACACTCTCGCAAAGATCGATGAAATCCTCGTGAACGATGAAGTTCACATGACCGAGACTGGTTTCATTTTCGAGCTTGTGAAATTGTGTCTCCTTGGTGTTCATAGGAAAACCAAGGACAATTCTTCCACCCGGCGCTAGCTTGTCGTAGAGTGTCTTGATCACACCTGGAATCTTTGAGGCGTCGATGTGCTCAAGAACCTCAGATGAGATAATCATGTCCTGACTTTCATCAGGAATACTCAGGCCTACTGTGACATCTTCGCAAAGCAAAGAAGCATCCTTCCTTCTGCTGACAATTGAGTTGTCGATGTAGTCCTTTCTTACGTCGACTCCTGTGTACGACGTGATCGTCATCATCTGGGTGAGAAAGTGATGGACTCGGCCGTTGTAACAGCCCAACTCAAGGAGGCGAATCTTGTTACCTGTGTTATCAAAGCCTAGCTTACTGATCTGCTTCTGTACTGCATTGATGAGGTAGCTCTGGGAGAATATGACAAACATGTTGTCGATAATGCTCTCATTACCTTGAACCTGACATTTATACTGTGTGTGAGACATGATGTTGCTCCCTACTCGATGCGGCCGTAATAGGGCTCAAAGATCACCTTCTTCTCTGCGAGACAGCGCGTGAGATACTCTCGAAGATCATCGTAAGAAGTTGTCACCTTCACACCTGACTGAGCCAGCATTAGGTTGAAATTCCCTGTGAGGCCCTGCGCAAAGTAAACAATTGGAATATTGGCATTGTAAGCAACACCGGCCTCAAAGATCGTGCCCATGTCCTTGTCACGAGTGTTGCAGAGTACAAAGTCGGCAGTGCGAATGTGATCTACATTGCCCTTGAATGTGTCCTTCTGGACATCAAGCGGAGCATTCGGCGGACAGATGAAGATCTTACGAGGTGAAGCGACATTAAATCCAAGATCGCCTAGAAGGTTCTCAAGAGCTTCAACCTCCTCGAGAGCCTTGGGAGTAAACCAGCCAGATGCGAGATAGACCTTCATTTCAGGACTCCTTCTTGTTCTTGTAATCGGTTACGAGCGTGTCAATATCTGCCAGGATCTCATTCCAGAGCTTCCTGAAGTGTGGTACACCGCCGTCTGTGCCATTCATGTCATCGCGTGTTGCCTGATAGATTGTGTCATTTGGATGATATGTGAGATGCTTCTCGCTATCCTCGTCAGGCCAGTAGAGATTGGTGCCAGTTCCGTTGCGGAACGTCTTGATGTAATGCCAGGCAGGCTCGCGAAGGTTGATCGCGACATGAGCCTCAGGAAAGACCTTGAGGATCTCTCGGGCCATAAGCGCTGCAATGATGTTATCCTCCTCAGGCTGGATCTGCTTGTCCTGACGCTGCTTGATGAACCCGAAAGCATCACGGATGTTCATACGCATGTAGTAAAACGTCTCGAGGCACTTGGGCAGGACGTGACGCGCATCCATGAGGCTGATCTGCTTGGAATCGACCATGTCAACATAGAGCTGCTTCGCCTCCTGAACATGAGTCTGCCATCGAGCATAGAACTCTGTGCTGTTCTGGATGGAACCCGGAACAAGGCTGCGCTCGTGAGAGAGCCAGCGATCACCTGTGCACTGTGCTGCAAAGGATCCTGCACGGTGACGGATGAGATGAGTCACGGTCTGTGTATCGATGCCGCCTACGAGGAAGGTGAGACCGATTAGTTCCATGGCAGCGGGAAGAGCTCTTCCTGCAAAGACGTCTTCGAGAGTCTTGCTGAGGTCTGCTTCGGTCGCCTCAGAGTATGGAACATGCTGGTCTGCCCAAGTGGACTTAACAAAGCAATAGACAGCCTGACGAATGGTCTTAGTGTCAGGCGAGTCAACTAGCTCAATCTTCAATGCATCGAGGCTGTTGACAAATTCAGTTGTAGGCTTCTCTCCGAAACGGATCGCCATTGGAAGTGTAATAGGCTTGAGATTAGTGTCTTGTGGCATTTATCTTTGCTTCCTCGTAAAACTTTGTTAGTATCTTCAGCAGCTCTTCATTGGACTCATAAAATTGCACATTTTTTGTGCCAGACAACGAACTATTATAAGACATCTTTGGCGAGATTACATGCAAACCGTGCATTGCATATTCTGCAGCATGCTTTGATGAATCATCAATGCAGGCTGTAACATGCCCGTAGAACGGTGATTGTACGACCCAGCGATACTTTTCAGGACTAAACGCGATGCCGTCGTGAGGTATTGAGTGCTGTTCGATCCAGTGGTACGTGTCATATAGGCAGATCAGATTCTGGTCTGGTCGCGCAGTGAGAAGTTGGACCCAGAATCCCATATCTCGCGCTGCCTGTAAGACGTCTTTGACACCTTCGATCACACCTATCTCACGTATTCCGCGATCGCTGACATACTCCTTGAAGACGTTCTCAGGATTGATGCCTCGTTCATTTAAAGGAGAAGAAGCATAGTACTCTGGATAATCTAGCTCGATTTTGATGCCGTGCTTTTGGTCTAACCACGCAAAGAAATGCTTTCTAAATTCGCTTATCACGTCATCGATATCGACGATCAAAACTGGGCGTCCATCCCACGCAGCATTCTCATCATGATGTCGCTTGTGGAGAAATACATCCTTGTCTTGAAATGCAGACACGAACTCCTGACTAGTGATGCCCCAGATATTCATGATTGCAAGCAGATACCTGACAACATCGACAGACTCGTAAAGTATCTTCTCCCGGTCGGGTGTCTTCCTACTCGTCCTATGTGTCTTAAAATTCACAGAGCTGATGAGATCAGAGATCTCACCATGAAGTGCGAGAGCAAACGATCTAGTCATTTCCTCTCGTTGTTCTGGTGTAAGCTTTGAGTCATCAAAGAAGATATCTGAGAATCGCTTCTGTGACTTTAGCATCTCTTCAAAGGTCATTTAGTACCCGCTCTTGAGTCTTTCATGAATGATCTTGTCTTTCTTCACGTACGCCTGGTAGAGTGTCTCTGCGTCAACATCCATCAAGATCAGAAGCGTTATGAAAAAGTTGAAAGCATCGACCATCTCTTCCTTGAAGGCCTCGACATTGACTGGCTCGTCAATGTCTGTCTGCCTGTGTGGCTTTGAATTCCTCAACTCCTGGATAGCTTCAAAGATCTCCTCAACACCGCGAAGCGCAAGGTCTCTAAAGTGCTGCTGTGTCTGCTTCTTCCTTAGATCGATAGGCCTCTCAGGATACGATCCTGGCACCTTAGCCGAGAGCGCATCCATAAACTCCTGTCGAAGTGAGAACATGCTTTGAAGCCTGTCCATTAGTTTACCTCACCATCATCCTGCGTGTGTTGAATTGCAATTGAGGCAACCATCTTGTCGAGATTTTCCTCGAACTGCTCAAGAAACTCCGGTGATGGTTCAAGATCACCGTTGTCATCTGTCACGAGCCTGATCGTCCGCAGATTGTCAACAATGTCAGTTCCTGTTAGGATTGCAACTTGCAGTAGCTTAGCAATTTGAGAAATAGTATTATCGGTTAATTTGTATGTCATGTCTGCTCCTCTGGAACCCAGTAAGTTGTTCTTCCGTCAGGCGATGTGAATGATTCAACCTTCTTGCCCGAAGGATCGCTAGCCTGATTATACACAGCGAATCGTCTTGTGTACTCGCCTTTCTCGCCATTGAATCCTTGGAAGGTATAGATGGTCGCGCCGCCTGTCTCGTAAGATTTTCGGATAACAGACTTGATCACCTTATTCAACTTCACTAAGTCCTCATTGCTCAGTGACGCAACAGACCTGTGCGGTGAGATCTTCGCAAAGTAGAGCGATTCTGACTTTAGATAGTTTCCAACGCCACAGATGACCGACTGGTTCATCAAGACTTCTGCGACAGTGTCATTGAGACAGCGCTTCATCCGGATCGCAAATGTGTCATCGCTAACATCTTCAGCAAGCATGTCAGGTCCTAATGTCGACAGCTTGTTTTCAAGATCCTTCTTGCTGCTCACAAACTTCAAAGTTCCAAAGTTTCTGACATCATTGAAGTAAACCCTGCTACCATCGTCGAGAAGAAACTCGACACGGCTGTGCTTCTGTCTTTTATCAGACCACCCACCTGTCATACCCAGCGTATTGAACAGGTGCAAATGCTCTCCAAATGAGATGTAGATAAATTTCCCTTTACAACCGACGTTGGTCACTGTAATTGGAATTTCCAATGCACACCAACCTTCCGGTGTCTTCTTTGTGTATCTTCCACTCAATATATCTGCAGATACAATAGACCTATCTAGCAGACGCTTTCGAATTCCCTCAGTGACAAGACGAACCTCGGGCCCTTCTGGCATCATCACTCCTAGCTATTCGACGTTATTAACCCAGCGCCAATATTTTTTCAGAGCACCATCTTTAGGCTCATGGATTGTCATCCACTGATTTTTGCAGAATATCATGTACGCATCATATGCATATGATCCGACACCATACAAGCAACGAGGATCTACGGACCAATCTTTATTCAGATAGTCCTGTGACATTCTCACAAGTGTGTTGGCGCGCCTATTTGCAAGTCCTAAAGACTCAATCATCTGCGCGATTTCATCAGGATCAGCGCGTGACGCCTCTACAGCTGTAGGCCATCTCCCAAAGAACTGCCACATAAATGGCTCAGATTCTACTCTTCGCGTCAGATTACAGAAAATGCATACGACGAATACCTTCCATGGATCATCGTAGACACTTTCTTGTATTAGTCCATAAGGTGATTTTGGCGGTGCCATGCACACATACTAATGTGTGACAATTAATTTTACAAATCTATTTTAGAGTTCTTCATCAGGCACGCCTTTTTTCTGATTCAGATCGGTGAGACGTGCAAGGATTTTCTGCTTTTCTGCTTCTGGAACATCTGTGTCTTCTATGCCTGCCGTGAGAAGTTCACGCTCGATGTCTAACAACCTTGCGATATTTGCTGGAGAGTCGTCAAATTCATCAGTTAAACTATCAAATTCTCCACTTTCTCTGAACAGAGTATCTGCGATGTCCTCGAGAAACATGAACTGTTTTTCTGTCAGAGTTTTATCATCACGCGCGCGGTCGATTTCTTCCTCAATAAATTCCATGATGTCCAAAAGAACTCTATTGAAATCATCAGCTGTGTCACTTTTTAACACGCTGGGCTCGCTTGTTTTCGAGAAGTCAGGCGTTAGAATCTCTGTCTCTTTTGATCCACGATTCTCTGGCGCCTTTGATGATCGTCCTTGTGGAAATTTTATGATGTCAGCTTCACTCATGTGAAGCTCCTCGACGATGATTCTTCTCAGCAATGACTCTGTTATTCTCATAGCTTTTGTCTCTCGAATTACGTCATTAACTATCTTTACCGCCCACTTAGGTGCCTGTTCTTTATAGACGTTCAGGCAATATTTGAGCGCATCTGTGTGATCTTGGCCGTGCTTTGTAGCATGCTGGTAGACGGTCTTGAATATCTTCTCAACTCTGTCAAGCTCTTTTTGATTGACATTGTCGTGACGCCTAAGAGACTTTTTTGACTTAACTACAACTCTTAGAACAGCCTGGTATCCTTGGTCTTTCTTAGATTTCTTCATAAAACATACATATTCTACTTTTGATCTTCTAGATGACCAAAAGCAGACACTGTGTGCTTGAACGGATCGCCAGGGATCTCTCGCACCTGCTTCAGCATCTCCTCTGCCAACCAGCAGATCTCTCGCTGGGCGGTCGGTTTCATTCGAAGACCCAGAAAGTGATTGAACGATCGC
>Ga0181358_1000740_pt1 | contig 14660 bp, 22 predicted proteins | sample Fa13VDMM110SD_FD_130096 | JGI IMG/M metagenome (GOLD analysis project Ga0181358, IMG submission 130096) | Freshwater viral communities from Lake Michigan, USA - Fa13.VD.MM110.S.D | ecosystem: Environmental > Aquatic > Freshwater > Lake | place: USA: Michigan | collected 2013-09-24
CTTGTATATGTGTAACCATATGCTGAATTTGTATAAATTGTACCAATACCACTAAAGATTGTTGAACCTGTTGTTGCAAATCCCTTACCTTGTAAATAAGTTACGGTGGTATTAGTACTACTTAAAGGTACACTACCCGCAGTTACAGTTGCTGTTGTTGTGTTCACAGCATTTGATGAATATGAACTATATGTTTTTGTATTTGGTGAGGCGTCAGGTGCTGAAGATGATAATAAACCAGCAACAAACCTCAATATTTCAGATACATCTGTGTTTTTATTAAAATTATTAAAATAAGAACCATTTAAATTTGACCCCCAATCATTCGATGTTGGGATTCCTACATTTATGTTAGCTGCGTGTATTGATTGTGAAACCTCTAAAGCGTATTTTCCTGTAACCGAACCATCTGGTGAGTTAAGAAGTGCCCCACTACCTGTGATTTTAATATTTTGTGATGTTGCATAAAATGAACCAGTTGGTTGCCAAATATTTGTATCTTGTAAGTTAGCAATAGATGCCGAAAATGAAGATGATAATATGGTAATCGAGCTTGATAGTGAACTTGAAAGTAGACTAATTGAACTAGATAATGAACCCGATAATGTATTAATTGAGGAAGATAATGAGGACGATAGTGTTGTAAAATCACTTTGTCTAATTAATTTTTCTTCACTTCCTAATTGACCCCCAATCCAATAATCATTTGCGGAATCCCATAATAATGACCCTGAAATCGTATTGGGTGATGTTGGGTCTTTTATTAATAAACCTCCGTTTACTGCTGATGTACCATTTAATTCTATGACATTATCACCAATAGCAACCGTTGTTGAATTAATTGCCGTTGTTGTACCCTTTACTAAAAGGTTACCCTTTACCGTTAAGTTTGAACCTGTAGTTTCTAATGCGTCTTTTAATGATGCCGTATATAAATTTATTGCCTCAGAAGATAACCCAAGTGAGATACCTGAGATAAATAAATTATCAGCGTACACCGCATGTAATGCTCCTGAAATAGCGCCCAAATCCACAATCGAACCTGAAGGGACGTTTGAGGTATCAATTTGAAGCCAATTTATCTGTTGTAGTGCCATGTAAAACTAAAGTCTTTTACATAAATACTTTTATTCTACTTCTTTGCATAAAAAAAGGGATTTTAGTCCCTTTTTATTTTTATATATATGTTTTGATTATTTTAACTATCTCATCTTTATCCTGATAATCCCTACCAGGTACAAAAACAGGACCATCTTCTTCACCATTTATACTTATAAAAACCGTTGGTAAGATATTGTGTCCGGTTTGTTTAACAACTTTATTCCATATTTCTTCATGTTTACTCACTTCAATTTCTGTGTATTCAATACCGTCATTGTTTAGTTCTCCCTTTAATACTGAACAATGACCACACCCGATTAAAGTGAATATAATAATTCTATTTGGCATTATAAATTATCTAAAATATCTTTATAAAATCTGTCAGGTTGTGCACCTTGTGATCTGTTTATTAATTCCTCTCCTTTGTAAACTATAACTGTTGGTATTGACCTAATACCCATTTCAATTGCAACATCACTATTTTCATCTACGTTGATTTTGATGAATGAGGTATTTGGGTACTCTTTTTCAATATCCTCTAATCTTGGGATTAATGTTTTACAAGGTCCACACCATGGTGCCCAAAAATCAACTAATACATTTTTTCCCCCTAATTGTAATTCTTTTAATTTATCTGCAGTTACGTTTTTCATATTTAATTTTTAAAATCCGATTTTACTTTTATTTATTGTTTTGAATAGTTCAACATCTATATTATATATATCCGCTAAAGTCATTCCCTCCGTCACTTCATGGTCTTTTTCTAAGTGTTTTAAAAGACTATTTGATTCCTCGATTGATAACTTACTAAACTTGTGTTCAGCGATTAAACGCCCCTTACGAAGTAATGCTTGGTCAATTTTTTCTCGTTTCATGTTAAAGGTGGCAACAATCTGAATACTTAAACAATCACCTAAAATACCGTCAGTTAAATTAAGAATGTTAGACACACCCGCAGGTGAACCATTACCTTCTCTATCTGAAATTACTCTTTCAGCATCTTCAATTACTAAAATTGCATTTTTATGTTCCATTAAGAATGGAATAATTGATGGTTCAGATAACATCTCCGCCATTGATGGTGGGATAAACAGAATGTCCTTTTCTTTAATTAACGTACTAAGATATTTGATGTATGAGGTTTTCCCCGTTCCAGGGTCTCCATGTAATAATATAATTCCCTTTCCGTTATTTTCGTTTAATTTTTTAACAATCACATCGTGAACTTTAATAAACTCAGAACCATAATTTAATTCTAATTCCATTGGTGGGACATATAAATCATATTCTTCAGTATCCATGTGTCCGTGTTCACTTTTAACCAATTGGATATTAGATTTTTTTCTTGTCTTTTCGAATTTTTTTAATTCTTCGGTTTGTAGTTGTTCTGATAGTTTTCCATTCTTAATATCGTAAACAATGTCAAGTTGAATTAAGGGATCTTTGTCTTTACTGGTGTTACCCATGACTCTAATCATGATTTTCTTCTCATGATTAATATACAATGATTGTGACGATAAATCGTATCTTCTATTTGATGAAAAAATATTTGTCTCTTCTTTAAATCCTAAACTTAAAAAATAATCAATAATTATTGGGTCGTAACTTAAATTATTAACAAATTTTGATGGTAATGTATCATTTAAAATAAGGTAATATTGTTCTGTTGGTATTTCACTTCCGTAAACCGTATCGTATAGAGGATAGTTCTCTGGTAAATGTCTTGTCATGTTACAATAATAAAATAAAATAGTTAAAAAATAAAGTTAATTAAGACAAATTTTGTGGTGACCTCTCATATCAATAAAGATATTATCTTCGTTAGTCTTTGATAATTCATCTTTATTAACTTCAACAATAAACACAACTTGTCTTAATGATTCAAATTGTTCCTTACTTAAAGTAGGATAACCAAATTTTTGAAAATTCTCTTTGGATAATTCTGTTATTCGATTATAAAAAGAGTCAACATCAGAATCTCCAATAAAGTATTGTGTGGCTTCTGTGTTATTTGAAAAATACAATTTAACTTTTTGAATGTATATTAAAATTTCTGCGGATAACTCCATTAGATTTTTGATATTTGATTAAGTGTTAATTCGACAGCTGTGTTTCTACCGAAAATTTTCACTTCGATTGAAACCTTTTCTCCATTTATTTCGGAAATGATTCCTTCAAATGAGCTGAATGGTCCTTCAGTAACTGTAATTTGGTCACCTATCAAATATTTTAATTTTTTAGAATCCACATGTTGTTCTAAAACCTTATCTACTAAAATACGTTTGATGTCACTATCTCTTAATTCAATAGGAACTCTATTTCCACCCATACCCATAATATTAGGTAACAATGAGATAGTTTTTAATTCATCTTCATTTAGTTTTTTAGGTGTTTCAAAATAAAGATATCCACTATAAAGAACTTTTTCTCTAATTGCTTTCTTATTACGAACAACAACAACATTTTTTTCTGTTGGACATACGAATCGAGTAATACTATCCATCTTACCCAAAGAAATATATTTATTAAATTCTTCCGCTAACGATCTTTCCTTACCGGGTAGAACTTTTACCAAGTACCATTTTGTTTCCATAATATCTTTTTTAAATAAATACGAATTTAATAATTCATAATCAAGAGCTCGGTACCCATATTCTGTTTACCATCTTTCTTAGCAGCCGCAGCCTTTGCAAAATCTTTTTGTTCCCATTTATACTCATCTTTAGGAAACCATTCCGATAATTTAGGGAAGTCGTAGTAAGATAAACTAAACTTACCTTTAATATTCTTAATACACTCAGCAAGTCTTGTGTGGTCATTCACATCAAAATCGTGATTGGAGTAATAATTCTCAGTCTTCCAATATGGTGGGTCCATATAGAAATAAGTCATTGGTGAATCGTATTTTTCAACGACTTGTTGAAAGTCCGTATTCTCAACGAATGTTAATTTATCGAAGTGTTCACGGAATTTTGGGTTCTTTAGTTTATCCATAAAGATAAGAACCTTACAACGATATTTTCCTTTGTAGTCTGTGTAAGCCGCGGTTTCTGGTTTAGAACCAGAGAACACTTGACATAGAACGTAGACATATTTACCCGCAATATCTAAGCTGTTTTCATCGGTGATTACTAAATCGTTATTAAAAACCTCTTGTTGGTATTGTTTAAACATTTCAGCGTATTCGGGTGGGGTATCGACCACTCCCAATTGTTGACATGGGTATTTTGACAATTCTTCCCACAATATGTCGTATTGTTTAGACCATTTCATTAAATTAGCATTAAGACGATTAAAGTCATTATAGACAACCGTCTTTAAATTAGGGTACTTTGTTAGGTCCATATTAAAAAAGACCCAAAACATACCTGAAAATCCCTCCACATACGTTTCAATGTCTTTGGGGATAAATGGAACAATCCACTTACCAATACGAGCTTTACCTCCAATATAACTAATCATCTTTTTCTATTTTTTTATATTATCAAATATACCTTAAATTATTTAAAAAAACAAATTAATAGTATATATTTTATTATGGCATGTAAAAATTGTAAGAATAAGGACGAGTTTAAAAAAGAAATGTACGATTCCACCAAATTGGTCGATAGTTGGGTTATTTGGTTTGCGGTTATTTGGTCGGGATTGGCAATTTATGGTTTTTATTCATTAATTACCAAGTTTTTATGAAAAATGGAAAATATTTTATAGTACTTTTTTCAAACAAAAAGAAAATTAAAATACTTTATAAGTGTATGCAGAAAACCACCGTATATGAGTATTGGAGGGAATTTAAAACTCAAAGAAAACCACCATTCATTAAGGTTCAAGGAGGTAAGAGAAATCAAGATTTAATATTTGAGTTGGCATTAATATTCCCAAATAATAGATGGGTAACTCAGGTATGGGTTAAAGATAGTTTAGGTAGGAATGAGCCGGCAATTATTGAGGACAATAAGTTTCGTATTAAAGAAATTGTCCCGTATTGGCAGGAAGAATTGATTTACGATTTTCATACTAAGAAAAGAATAAGATATCATGAAATGATGGAATACATCACATCAGTTAAAGATATTGCACAAATTTTTACATTAAATAAAAATTTATTTGTACAAATTGAGAATGACGTTAGAATGTTTGGTAATAAAAATAAATTTGATTCGGATAGATTATTCGACATTGTAAGAGAAGACCTATTGAAAAGAAGACATGGAAATTTTATCTTCGTTAAGGATGTTAATACCCATCAAAGAACTTCATTATACAATTTACTTGAAAGTAAGGGATTTAAAAGAACAGAACTTTTTAGACATTACTCGTATTAAAAACAATATCTACTGAACCAATCGTTATGTTAAATGAATCTTTTGGTTTCTCCATCTTCATCCCATATTTTTTTTGCATTGTATCAAACGCCTTTATAAACTCTTGATTTGATAGTTCCAATATGATTGTTGTTGATTTTGATTCGGCATTGATTTTTTCCAATAAGTCACTTATTATTGCCAATTGATTTAATATGTCACCTTTTTTTTCCATAACCTAATATCTTTAATATTTTATCTATTATAGATACTTTCTTTTCTGGTTTAAATAAATCCGTTTTATTTAATTTTTTAATTTCCTCAATCATCTGAATCTTCTGTATCTCTATCTCCTTCTTGTCCTTCTCCATCTCCTTCTTCAACCAATCCGATGCTTGTTGTAATCTCTTGTCCATAGTCGTTTAATAGATTTATGTCTTTAAGTTTTTCTAACGATTCTTTCTTAAATAATTCTTGTAATTCTTTTACTTTTTGTTGGAATAACTTTTGTTTTTCCTCTTCGTCTCTATTGATTTGCAAAATCTCTAAAGCACATGCAAATACAACATCGTAACCATCTTGGGTTCCGTTAGAAATCAAAGATAATAATGTAAACTTTTCGTTCTTATCTTGTATTTTAATTTTGATTGAGCGATATGGTTTTATAATATCTTCATATCTCCACGTCAATGGTAATTTTATATCCAAACTAACATTCCCTTCAATCTCTCTTAAAGAATGAAAATGAGGTCTTAATGATTTTATACTTTGAAACACGTTGTTAAATTAATATATAGGTTATGATATATGATATCGATAGTAATAGTGAAATATTTTCCACCTTACCTAACGTCATAGGTTGCGGATTGTCCTGAGTAAGTTTCATCACAAACTCTAAAATTACTCTTAACGAGTAAAGTATACTCAACACAAATAAAAATAGTTTAATTTGCTCCATCATGTTTTTTCATTTCATCTAGTATGTCCTTACGATACACCGCAATAAGGAGTTTTATTTCTTGTGCATATTTTCTTGCTCTAATTGATGCACTTCGATTTCCTTTATCGTATACTTTTTGAGTATCGACTGACATTTTCTCAACTAGATCTTTAATTTTAGTTAAAGTCTGCATAATAATTTCAGTTTTTAATATCAATATACGGGAAAAAATCTACTTTTTCAAGTTTTGTTCAAATAATTTATAAATTTCAGTTAACATATCTAATTCAGATCTAGTCTTTTTATATCTGAAGTTGAATAACTTATCAAAATACTCATAAACTCTAACGGGATGTTCATCTAATTTATTAAAATAGTATGCTTCGAGGAAGAAATTCCAAAAATATTCATAATAATTACCCCTCTCCTTGAAGTATATTTTCTCTTTATTGAAGCTATCTATTGTTCTGTCCCAACACCATGTGAAGTGGTTTCTTTGGTCTTGCTCTAATTCTGTAACGTCAGCTCCCATGAATGTTTGGTCAACTAACACATATAAAGACACAAGAAAGTCGTGAAAAAGTTCTGTTTTCTCACGACTTATGTTGTAGGCTCGGTGCCAAATATCTATTTGATGTTTATAACTCTCAGATGAGACAAACTCTAAATAACCTTCTCTATTCTCCATAATCCTAACTTATTAAAATATAAGGATAAAAGAAAATAAAACGAAGATATTATTGAGTTTTTTCGTTATAATTTGTAAGTTTTTTCATTTTTCTCATTTCCTCTAAAAGGATTGGATTCGTACTTACTTTAGACTCGTTAACAGATTTAACTGGTTGCGGTTCTTTCTTATATAACGGTTCGGCTTTTTTATCTTCTGATTTTCTTTTAACTTCCTTTTCTAATTTTTTTGGTAAATCAGTTTTAACAACATTTGCAACATCGTCACTACTGTTACCCATCAATCTATCTCCAGCTATTGACATTTTCAATCTTTTCTTGAATTGCTCAGATGGTTCATTGTCATATTCTAAGTTCTCTAATCCACGTCCTCTTTGGTCTGCAACAAATTCGTCTTCTTTTTCTGTGTTGTTTACTTTAACACTTTCACCTTCTTTGTTTTGTTCAGGAAATTTATTGTTATTGTTACCAGGGATTGATAAGTAATCTTTCATTTTCTTATCGACATCTGATAAATATGAATTATTTTCTATACCACTTTCTTTACGTGATTTTTTAGCCGCATCTAAACCTGGAACTGATTCATTAACCATTTTAGCAATTAGGTTGATTAGTTCAGATTCAGTTAAACGTAATGTTTTCTTTTTAGATTCGTACATTCCTGAACCACATTCACATATTTCTTTACCACATTCTTCACATGTTCCTTCGTTAACATCTTCCATAGTTGGTCCACCACATCCTTCACATTGTTCTTCTTCTCTTAGTTCTTCTTCTTCCATTTGACTCCAACATTCCTCAACATCATATTGTTCTCCGTCAAATTCAAAAGTTTCTTCACCTTTATCTTTTGCGTTTGATACTGCTTGACCGAAAGAGCTACCTTCCATTGGTTCTTGATTTTTCATATTTGTATTTTCTTTTTCTTCTAATTCTTGTCCCATTTGGTCTAATTTTTCAATCATATCCGCGTGAGATTCGTATACTTTTTTATCAATTAACAATTCTTTTTTAGAATCGTTATTATCTTGTATATATTTTTCAGCTTCTTCCTGTGTGTCAAAAGTGTCTACAGGTTCTCCTTCACATGTTACGTGATATACTTCTTTTTTATCGCCTAATGATTCCCTAATAATGGTTTTTCTTACCTCTTGGGAAACCACACTTTCTATAATTTGTGTTAGTTCGCTTATTCTCATACTAAATAAATATCTTAGTTATCTCATTTAATACAATTTTTTCCATTTCCTTGTATGGAATACCGAATTTTTTTGATGTTTCGGTAATTGCATGTTTTATTTCTTGGTCTTCTTTAATGAATTCTAATGCTCCTGTGTTCCCTTGGTTACAATATGGGAACTTTTTACACTTATCTTTAACCTTTACAAACACACTATCGGGTCCTCCCCACTTTGGGAAATTCTTATCTTTTACCGCTCTACCTTTATAGATACTATCGGGGCCATCGATTTTTAACGGGTTTTTACGTCCGCCCTTGGTTGTTTTACCGAAAGCCGGTACATCATATGAACCAGATGAACTAGCGTCGGTAGCCTCTTTAAACTCGATGTCCTGCTCTTCAGTTAATTTAGCGTTGTTTATTTTATGTATTTCTCTTTTAATCATTGGACTAAACGCATTTCCTTCATATGAACCAGATGACGATGCGTCCGTTTGTTCTTTTGTTTCCTTTTTTGGTTCAATACCATTTTTCTTCATATTGATAGCAATCGCCGCTTGTTGAGCTGGATTTGACGCTTCGTTTGTTTTTGTCTTCTTTACACAATTTGGGTATCTTTTACCGAACATTGTTTTCATTCCCTTTTGTGTATATCCCTTCCAACACTTTTCATTAAGGTCGGTTTTAATATTATTAATAACTTCCTCAGCTATATCTTCACCAATTTCACCTATAAAAACCTTAGGATTAACACCCATTGCTGCCGCAGTACATAATCTTGTGTTTCCAGCAATAAGAATATATCTTTCACCCATTTTTAAAATTAGAGGTCGATTATATTCACCCGATTTTATTGCTCCCATTAACTTCTTTGGGTTTGTCTTTTTATACATTTTTGCAATATCATTAACTGCCTCAATGTCTCCCTTCTCTATTTCGTTTGATTCTGTATTCTCTAATTTAGGCCAAACATCATCTGTAAGTGTTTGTTCCTTCAACCCATCGAAAGCGCGTACAAGTTCCTCAACGGAGATATCTATTTTCTCGTCTCTTCTTAAATCTTGTGAGATTCTTTGAAACTCGTCCATTTCCCCCTCAATGTCGGGTCTTACTACTTTTTCCATTATTTACTAACGTTTTTTAATGCACTTTCCCAAAATGACTTTCTTTGCCATAAGGTTTTAAATAATTCAACCACAACTTTGGTTGATAGGTCGATAATCTTATCGTCTATTTTTTTAGTGCCTAACTCATCCTGAATGGTTTTTATAACCATTTTATGGATTTGAGTACTATTCATAAAATCTCTAATCTCTTTTTTAGTGATTTTTTCGATTTCTCTTTTATCTTGTTCACTAAGTGCCATTATATATTATTATCTCTTTGTGTTATCATTGGCTCCATGGTAGTTTTATAAGTTTCTTCAAACTTTACTAATTTCTCCATAACGACCAAAGTCTCAGCTTCAATTTTTAACATTTCAGCATTTACATAAACACCACTCTCTTCACCCGCAATGAACACGAAACTAATATCTCCATCAGTTAATTTACCATCCAATCTAATTTGTCTCTCACTTATTGTTATTCCCGGATCAAATTCAACAATTTGAGAAACTTGTTGTCTAAAATTATCAATTAAACCAGATATTGCAGTTTTTTGTTCGTCTTGTAATCCCATATCCGACTCATCAGTTGATAACATTTTAACGTCAACATCGTTGATTACGATAACGTCATCGTTAATTTCACGTTCTTGTTCAGGTGTTTGTGGTTCTTCCTGTTCTCTTAGAGTTCTACTTAATGTCTTAGCCTCACTAATATTTCTAATAGTGTTTAACATCTTCTTGGTAAAATCGTAATCATTTCTCATTTTCGTGTGTATTGTTAAAAAAGACCCTAAAATTAAATGAAGGGTTTATATCTGTATAAATACTTGAAAAGTTGGATTTACATATAATTCCCTTGAAATTTGATATATTTTCTAAGTATCCTTGTGATGGTACGGTTTGTTTGAATATCCCATGTTCGTCACATAATTTTTCACATAATTTTGCAACAGCTTTCATTTGGTCTTCTCCGTATTTATCCCAAAAATAATAATTCCTCCAATTACGAATGTATGGTTCGGACCTATATGGGTCACCAATCCAATTATTAAGGATGCCAGTGATTGTATTTTTAGAAAGCCAACCCAAGTTCTCGATTGCAATTTTAATCATCTTATTGTCAATCTTTGGGTTTCCAAAAGTTTCGGATGATTGGTTAGTGTCAAATAATTGATAAACATCCCCCATCTTAGAAACAACAAAATGAGGTATATTTTCATACATCCCATTTTTACGGTACTTTATCATATTGATAAAATCGTCAACTCTTCTTTGTGTGTCGTATAGTAATATTTGTGTTTTCTTAGACTTTCTTCGACTGATGTTTAAATTTTTATTATCAATAGTTTCAATTTCATATATTGACATTGTTTCACATTTAATTAGTGTTATTGTTTACCTCATCGTCCGAATTTGGTATAATAACTTTATTATTTTCCAAATCGTAAATCACTTGATTTGGGTTTACCTCATCCTTTTCCAAATATAATTCCTCGTCATATTGTTTAGGGTTCTTTCCTTTATTAGGTCCGTGCCCATAATAAAAAGGAATATGTGTTCCTATATTTGTAAACCCAAGGTTACTCGATGATTGGGTTGAATTTAATTCCTGAGTTTGGGGTTCTGATTCTACTTTTTTTTTTCGTCATCAGAATCAGATGACGTATTTTGCTCAATAGCATCGTTAACCACTTTTAACATTTCATCAATCTCTTTAATTTCTGATTGATAAACAGGTTCGTCGGTTAACTCTTCGAGTGTTGGTGATGGTTTAGGTACTTGTTCTTCCCAATCATCATCATCTTCAATTGATTGTTGATTAAATTCTAAAATGGCTTCGGTTAAATAATCCTCATCTTGGAAAATATTCTTAGTATTTGGTTCTATAGTGGAAAAATTTTCCTGAATTTCTTCTTCTGTTGGTTCTTCTTGGAAAATTTTATCCATTTCCTCTTCCGTAAAGAATGGTTCCTCATCCTCTAATCCGTCCATTAATGTTCCGTCCCAATGAGAGACATCATCGTCCAAATCATACCTCTCTCCAAATGGTGCGACTGACTCCATTTCTTTTTTAAACGCATATTCAACCTCTTTAATTAATTCGTCATCAAATGGTTCATCATATAATCCCAACTCTTGGTCGTTCTTCATAATTTCAGATAATAACTCTCCCCTTCGTTTATATTCCTCAGATGCCGATTTTAATTTTTCGTTTGGTTCCGTTTTGTTTAGTAACGCATCTTCTAATATTTTTAAATCATTTTCTGATAAATGTACTCTTGTGGTTTCATCAACAAAGTTTTTTAAATCTTCGGGTGTTGATTCATCATCTTTACCTTTCATAACCAATTGATTAAATGCAATAATCAGAGCAATTGCCAATGGGTCAAATACAATTACAATTAAAATAATAAAAAATTTAACAACACTGTTTAATTCAACACCAAACGCCTCAGCAACAAATCTAAAACCCCCAACTTCTTTTTCAAGTCCTAAGTTTTCAGTTTTAATTTTATTAATCTCGTCATTTTCTTTTGCATTATCTTGTTGTAATAAAGATATGTTGTCGTTAAGTTTTGCAATTTGTTTGTCTCTATTATCTATTGAACGAAGTAAACGTGAATTAACTTTACCACCATCAATAATCTTACCTTGATTAGAATTAAATTCTGTAATTTGTGTTGATAATTGTTTTATTTGTGATTCGTTCTGTTGAATCTTTGTTGTATGAATTAATATTTCTCTATCAACTTGTTGTAAGGCAAGATTTTGTTGTTGGAAAGCGTTAGATAAATAACCAAATATACCCGCCGATGTGATTAACATTAAAATACCAACAGCGAATGACAGGTACCATTTACTGAATCCTTTAATTTCATTCCATTTTTGTTTTAAATAAGTTGCCGAAACAATTTTAGCAAATTCTAAGGTGCTCGCCATAACCATAACTGCAACTGCGGCTCCACTAAACAACACACCTAATCCAGTTACTGAAAAATATGCAGCACTACCCGCAATTAAAATTGCTGATAACGCCACTAAGTATTTTAACCAATTTTTTTCCATATTACAAATAATTTAAGAGACTAAAGCTCTCATTTCTTAATTTTTTAATTGCCTTATCACGTAATTGTCTAATACGTTCTTTAGTACAACCAAACTGATCACCTAAATCTTCTAAGTTAGACTCGATTCCTGTTAATCCATAATATCTTTCAATAATTACTTTCTCTCTATCATCTAATACACTTAACATCGCAGCAACCTTTTTCTTAATTTCTTCTGGTGTATTCATTAACTCTTCCGGATTCAACGCATCTTTGTTTGGGATTACGTCAATTAGTTGGTCTCCTTCATCATTAATTTGTTTATAAAGACCAACACAATATGGTAGATTAGTAATAGGTTCGTCTCCCGTGGAAATGAAAAACTTATCTTCATTTTTAGAACCTTCCTCTTTTCTTGCCTTTTGAGCTTCTTGGATTAAATTAGATGGGATACGAATTGTTCTTGAATTCTCATTAAGAGACGCCATGATAGATTGTCTAATCCACCACACCGCATACGATATAAATCTCAACCCACTTGTTGGGTCAAATCGTTCAGCAGCTTTAATTAAACCAATATTACCTTCCGAAATTAAATCAAGTAAATCCATACCTTGATTTTGGAACATCTTCGCAGATGAGATAACAAACCTCAAATTACTTACAACAAGTTCGTCATATAATTTTGTTTTCTCCTCTTTGGTAATTTTTTTATTCTTTAATAACTCAAAGATTTCATCTTGTCTTTCGTGTGTCATAACAGGAATCTTACGGATGTCCTTGATGTAACTTTGAATTTCGTCGGGATTTAGAATGATAGACTTTTTCATACTTGTTGATTTAAATGGTGATTTGTATGTTAAAGATAAGTAAAATATTCTATTTCTCAAAATTATCTAAGAAATTTTTTTCTTCAGGGGTTAAACTATTGATACCCATCTGTTCTATTTTTTCAAGTAAGTCATCCAAATCCATTGATGGGGTCTCACTTCCATTACGACTATAATTAATTGTCATGATTCCGCCCTCTTTGTCCATGGGTTTGAAAATAAATTCTTTTACTTCTTTTGGTAGATGTGCAGTAACTAAACTATCTCTATCGAATATAAAATAAAACTTAACTTGATCTACGGATAAAATTGAAAATAACTCAGTTGATATAGTTTTATAGTCACTATCTGAGTCAAATATAACAATAATATTTTGTGAATTTTCTATAACGTATCTAACACTATTGATAATTGGATTATCACCCAAAACGTCTGAACAAAAATATTCAACATCTTCATGATCGTCAAACATACCAAAAACAAAAAGAATATATGTTTTCATATTGTATAAACTAATATATTGATTATTTTTTTAATTTAAGTTTCCAATAAACCCCTCCATCAACATATGGTGTAAATGTACCACTTGTTCCATCTAACACTCTATTTGCAACACCCACTCCAACATGAAATATCTTATCATCTTTTGTTTTAAACAAAATACCTGTACCGATGTGTGACACCACATTCTCTCTATTAAATCCACCACCTAACCCAAAAAATAATTGATTCTTCTTGGGTTCTTTAGTGTATATTGTATCTTTCACAATCATACGTTTTACATCGGCAATAAATTGTCTATTAACAATACTATTTTTTGATATGGTATCTATAAGTGTAACCGTTCCTTGATTGTTTGGTAATGTTAAAACTTCTTTGTGTTGTACCTTTGCAAAATGTATTTTTAATATTTCCATGGTGTCTATCTTTTGATAAACAGGAACCTCAACTATTTTCTCAACTTCATATGGTACGGGTACCTCAACTTCCACTTGAACCTCAACCAATGAATCAACTGATACCGTATCATGAACAGCGTAAGGTATTGAATCTACCTTTACTGTTGTTCTGTTCGGCATTATACCTTTTGGGTTTATAAATTCTATAATTGCTATTAATATCAGTAATAGAATTATTGCATTTGGTACGTTGAATATTTTTTTCATTTATCTTAATAAAAGTATGGATGTTGCAATTATCCCAACAAAAGAACCAACTTTATAAAAGAACGTTTTAGTTCTTTGTCCTCTCAATTCTTTTAATAAACTTTCAGATTTTTGTTTTTCTAAACCAAATTGTTCATCTTTCTTACTGATGATTACCTCTAAATTAGAAATTTTTTGATCTTTAAGTGTGTCTTTTTGTTTGAATAAATTAATTTGTTGATCCTTTAAAACAATAACATTATTTAATTCAACAATTTCCAATTTTGCTCCATCATAACGAAGTAAGTCTTGAAAAGC
>Ga0181358_1000744_pt1 | contig 14639 bp, 24 predicted proteins | sample Fa13VDMM110SD_FD_130096 | JGI IMG/M metagenome (GOLD analysis project Ga0181358, IMG submission 130096) | Freshwater viral communities from Lake Michigan, USA - Fa13.VD.MM110.S.D | ecosystem: Environmental > Aquatic > Freshwater > Lake | place: USA: Michigan | collected 2013-09-24
AGCCGCGCGAACCTCAGCGGCGCGTACCTCAGCGGCGCGTACCTCAGCGGCGAAAAGATCAAGCGCATTCTCGCCAGCGTCCAGCGCGTCAGCGACGGTTACACGTTCAACCTGTTCGACATGGAAGCTGGCCCGCCAAAGATCGTCGCGGGCTGTCGCTTCCTGACCTGCGCAGACTACGCTGCGCACGTTGCGAAGGAATACCCCGAGACGCCCAAGGCGCGCGAGACGCTGCGCATCCTGGACTATTTCGATGAGGTTGTTGCGGCTGAAGTGAAGATCGACGAGCGAGAAACGGCAGGTGCAGCATGACCCGCCTCCGCACCCGCCGTTTCTACCGCGAGAACGAAGACTGCGTGATCGTCAGCTACACGCAGTCTCCATTCATCCCCGCGCGCACCTATGGCCGTCCCGAGGATTGTTACCCGGCTGAGGGCGGCGAGGTCGAGGTTATCCGCGTGATGCTGGCGAGCGGCCATCCCACAGTCATGTCTGACGCTGAAGAAGACCAGTGGATCACCGACATCATGGAGAACCCGGACGAAGACGACGCGCCGGATGCGGATGATCTGCGTGACGCGGCTCGTGATCGGGAGATTGGCCAGTGAGCGCGACACCGGAACAGATTGCGGAGAGGCTGGAGGCGCTGTTCGGCGGCATGTGGCTGTCGCCGCTTCACCCGCACGACACAGCCACATGCCGCGCCGCCGCCTCCCTCATCCGCGCACAGTCAGAGCGCGAGAGGGTGCTGGTGGAGGCGCTGCGTGGGCTCCTTTCGCAAACGCGATCCAATCAAGCGCCGAACGGTCAGAAGGCCGTTCAGGCTGCACGCGCCGCGATCCACGGTGAAACGCCATGATCGCCGCCCTGCTCGACTGGCTCACGCCCAGACACCCGATTGATCTGCATGAAGAGGAACCGTTCTGATGAGCGACAATCATCAAGCCGTCTATGATGCTGTTCGGAGCCGCTTCTCAAGCTGTGATCCGCAGGCGGCGGTTTACGAAGCCGCGAATGTGCAACTGGGCGGGTTCAGCTTTCTTCCCCAGCACATCCAACAGGAAGTCTATCGCGTTTCTGGGGAGATGACGAGGCCGAGCGTTCTGTTGAAGCCGCTTCTAGAGGCGGATGGCACAATGTGGTGCGCGTCCTACGGATCCGATCCGATGAGCGGCGTTTTCGCTTTCGGTGAAACGCCAGACGCTGCCATGCGCGCATTCGATGAAGCATGGGCGAATGGCAAGACGCCCGCCGCAATGCTCAAAGCCAAAGCCACAGGAGCCCCGCAATGATCCGCGAAGCCATCGCCCTCACGCGTCCCGCCTTTGCGCTCACCATTCACCTGTCGCGCTCTGCCGAAGTCTATGCGTACCGCATCAACACGGCCCGCAGCGATGCCAAGCCTTATGCGCTGATGGAAGCCGCTGCGATTGAGCGGATGCATGGCCGCGCGAAACCGGGAGGCAAAGTTGCCTGACCGTACAGGAAGCCCAACAATTTCCCTTCGTGACGTATTCGGATCGAAGCGTCTGCAAGACCGGTTGCTTTCCCGCTCCGTGCGCAATCCATCTACCGGCTGCGTTGAGTGGCAGGGCTGTACTAGCGTGAACGGCTACGGAGCGCTTGGCGTTGGTAATAAGCGCGTGGTTCAAGCCCACCGCGCTGCGTATGCGGCATTCAAGGGCGAATTTGATGAAAGCCTTTTCGTCCTGCATCGCTGCGACAACAGGAGATGCATAAACCACGAACACTTGTTTGTCGGCACACGTCAAGACAACATGGACGACATGGTCGCCAAGGGGCGAAAAGCTCCTACAGGCGACAAGCTTTCGCCGGATCAGGTTTTAACAATCATTGAGCGGCTTAGCAGCGGAGAGAAGAACTCCGCGCTTGCGGCAGAGTATGGCGTTCACCGCACAACCATTTCTCATATCCGCCGTGGAAAAGCATGGGGCCGCAAAATTCCGCGCGATCCTCTCTCTGATGCCAGGAGGCGCGCATGAGCAACGTGATCCCCCTCCGCGCCAACGCCACGCCCCACACGCAGCCCGACAGCTTGCGCGCAGACTGCGAGCGCCTGATGCGCAGGCTTGTGCGGGAGGGCCTCACGCCGGTCGAGGACATGCGGGCGCTGGCGGACTTTCTGGACTACGTGATCGTCATGTCGGAGGGGCGCAAGTGATCGCCGACATGCTGCTGCATCCGATCGCCCTAGCCCTGGTCGCAGTCGTCGCCGTGATGGTCGTGCTCCTTGGCGTGGTCAGGTGGCAGGATCGTAGAATTAGCTCAGAGAGCTTTAGGAGGAAGTGATGGCCAATGAAGTTGTGAAGATTGAGCACGCGCTACCTGCGCCGCGCCGCTCGTTCGATGAAATCATGCGCATGGCCGAGACGATTGCGAAGTCGCGCCTGTTCGGCGTCACGCAGGTCGATCAGGTCGTCGCGCTGATGCTGATGGCCGAAGCAGAGGGACGCCACGTCGCAAGCGCAATGCAGGACTACAGCGTCATTCAGGGCAAGCCCAGCCTCAAAGCCGAGGCGATGCTGGCGCGTTTCCAGCAGGCCGGCGGCAAGGTCAAGTGGACCTGCCTGACGGACGAGCGCGTCTCTGCGGTGTTTTCACATGCGCAATGCGAGCCGGTCGAGATCGATTGGGACATGGACCGCGCTAAGCGCGCCCAGCTTACCAATCCGATGTGGAAGAAATACCCGCGCCAGATGCTACGCGCCCGCGTCATCTCGGAAGGCGTCCGCACGGCTTACCCCGGCGCCCTTGGTGGCATGTACGCGCCCGAAGAAGTGATTGATTTCGAACCCGCACGCACCCCCCCACCGGCCCAAGCGCGCGGGCAACTGGCGGCTCCCGATGAAGCGCAACAGGCTGAAGCACATCGGGAGCCGCCCCCTTCTGAACTCGACGGCGAGGAAGTCGATCAGACGACACAGCCCGAGTGGCCGATCCTTGAGGCGGAGATGGAAGCCTACAGCACACGCGAGGATCTGAAAGCGTGGTGGACGAGCCCGGAAAACAAAGCGCTGAAGGAACGCAAGCCGCATCTCATGAGGGCGTTCTATCGCATCCCGTTTGCGCAGCGCTGGCAGGAGTTGGGCGAAACGCAGGTGTGGGAAGATGAAGCCGGGGCGCGGGGCTGATGGGTCGAGCGCTTCTGGTCTTGCACAACGACACAATGCGCGCCAAGGCAATCGACTGGATACGTCGAGCGCCACCAGAAACGCGCGTCACGTTTCAGGGGCCGAAGCGCACGCTTCCGCAAAACGATCGCATGTGGGCAATGCTGACAGAGCTTTCCACGCAGCTATTATGGCACGGGCAGCGCCTGTCTACCGAGGATTGGAAGCAGGTAATGCTCGCATCGCTGAAGCAGGAAATGCGCATTGTGCCGAACATTCACGGCGACGGCTTCGTCCAGCTTGGCCGGTCATCGTCCGATCTGTCCAAGGAAGAAATGGGCGACCTGATGACGATTATCGAAGCCTTCGCGGCGCGCTATGGCGTGAAGATGAAGGAGCCAGCCGATGCCTGACACGCTCCCGCAACCTGAGCGCAGAAAGCCCCTCACGCGCATTCAATTCGCAACGCTTATCCTCGCTCAAGAAGGGCGCTGCGGATGCGGATGTGGTAAGAAGCTACAGGCGGATCGGATCATTGACGAGCATGTCCAGGCGCTCGACTTTCTCGGCTCCAACGATCTAGGCAACCGCTCGCTTTGGGACGTCGATTGCAGCAAGGCCAAGACGGCTGGCGATCTGAAAGCTGCGGCCAAAGGCAAGCGCATTCGCGGCCTCACTGGCCAGCGTGCCCGGCGAGCCAAGCGCGGAGGCTCCAGCATCAAGAGCGGGGCCAAGCTTCAGTCGCGCGGGTTTGATCGGACTAAGACCAAGGGCTTTGATGGGAAGGTGAGGGACAGGGTATGAGCCTAGCAGACGAGCTTGAACGGCTGGGGAATGCGACGGAAAGCGGCGACTGGTACGCCGACAGCCTAGGCTACATCCCGAGCGCAGGCGTCACTGACGTGCATTCTGGCGACAGGCGTGGTGCGGAGTTCATGCCGAAGGCAGACGCCGCCCTGATCGTCGCCCTGCGGAACAACCTCCCCGCCATCATTGAAGCACTCCGCGCGCAGGAGTGGCGCGACATCGAGACTGCGCCGAGGGATGAAGTGCTGCTATACTTCCCAAAGATCGTCACGGGAGCGCATCGTCAAAGCTTCCTGCCAGAAATGTACCGCATTGGTCGCGCAAGCGATACGCCGAACCGTCGCCCAACCCACTGGCGCCCGCTGCCCGCAAGCCCGAGGGGAGAGCCGCTATGATCAACTTTGCTATCGTGTTTCTTGGAATGATGATTGCGATGATAGGCGTGCTTGTGCCGCTTTCACCGCCACCAGAGACGGAAAACGAACGCACCGCCCGTGCAGTGCGCGCCTTCTTCAAGGGATACACGGACTCGCATCAGGTTTCCTACATTGCGCCGAAGGCTGACGGCGAATGGGAGTTCCACGTGCGATCGCTCGACAACAGAGGCGACGCTTACGTGGCCGTTCCTGTTCGGCTTCTCATGCAGCTTTCGAAGGAAACAGGACAGCCAGAGCCGTGGACCAGGATTGCTGTCGATGCCGTTCAACCGACTGTCACCGAAAAGGAACCCGCCCAGTGACACACTCTGATGAACTGGTGGAGCGCGGGCAGACGCCATCTCCGTGGCCCGCAAAAGTGCAGCTAGGCGCTCATGTGTTCCAGAACTCGTATGATGACGGTTCGTACTATTGCTACGAACTTCGTGCATCCATCAAGTTCGCGGACCCCGCCGCCCTATCCGCCCTTCCCTCTCACGAGTTGCTGCGGGAGGCGCTGGAGGCTCTGACGCCATTCTGCGGTTTTGGAGATGATAGCGCATTTATTCGCGGGATTGATGAGGGTCCGCCGCCCGATCACGTGAGCCTTGATGGCTTTTTTTCGCCGCGAAACGTTTTGCCGTTTCCGACATTTGGCGACCTCCGCCGCGCCCGCGCCACCGCTGAGAAACTCCGCGCTGAGTTGGGGGTGGGGTGATGGCTGACGACATTCGGAAGGGCGCGTTTATCAGCGAGTGCAGCCAGTATCGGTATTGGTTGACGAGAGAATGGGGAGAGGGCGGCAACCTCTTGGCTTTCGTAATGCTGAACCCATCAACAGCAGACGCGAACATTGATGACCCAACTATAAGGCGCTGCATCGGGTTCGCCAAGCGCGAGGGCCGCAGCGGCATCGTCGTGGTCAATCTCTTTGCTGGTCGCGCAACCGACCCAGACGAGATGTTCAAGATGCGTGAGCCAGTCGGCCCCGATAACTACAACCAGTGGATGAGTTGGCTTCGGCACGAACGAACGAAAGTGGTTTGTGCGTGGGGCGCGGATTCTCGTGCGCGGCATCAGGCGAGCGCCTTTCGCAAATTCGCCCACGGACATCAGGTGGATTTGTGGCATCTCGGACGCAGCAAGGACGGATCGCCCCGCCATCCCCTCTACCTGCGCAATGACGCGCCGTTGCAACGGTATGCCCTATGACCACTCACACAGGACCAGCCATGACCACTGAATTTGAGAAAGCCGTACTCGCCCAAAGCCTGACAACACCAACAGGCGTAACGTCGCCAACCTGTTGCGGAAGCGCGATGGACGATGATGGCGGCTGCTCTGAAGGGTGCTGCGATGATTTCAAATGCAAGACGTGTGGCAAGTCGCTTCGCGTCGAATGGCCAGATTGAGGACCAGCCATGACCACGCCGACGACAGACGAGCTTGTGATATGGTTGCGCAACATGGCCATAGGCTTGCGGGCAAGCGGCGAGCCGACGCACGACAACGATAAGGGCTTCGACTTTGCCGCCTCCCGCATCACCGAGTTGCAGGATGAAGTGGTGAGGCTGAGAGGGGCTATTGAGCCGTACTGGTGGGAATGGTTTGGCCGCCGCGAACACGAACACACGGCAGACAACGCGCGCGAGTTTGCCGAATTGCTTCGACGTGTCCGCGCCGCGCTTGACCAGCAGGGGGACCGGGGATGAGCCTAGCAGACGAGCTTGAACGGCTGGGTAAGGACGCCCCCACGAAAATCGTGCAGGGCTTCGCATGGCGCTATCGCGGCATGAAGAATAAGCAGTCCGATGTGTTCGCTCAAGGCATCGGGAAAACCGCAACCTTCGTGAACGAAGAAGACGCGCGCCTTTACGGCCACGTTATCAACAACCTCCCCGCCATCATTGAAGCACTCCGCGCGCAGGAGTGGCAGCCGATTGAGACTGCGCCGAGGGATGGGACGCGCTTCATTCTGGCGTCAACTGTCGTCCACGAGCAGCCCGTCGTCTGGCATTTCAACGCCGCTCGGAATGCTTGGGTCAATGATCGGGGCCATTACCGCCCCGCAGACGACATGGACCCAGAAGTTGCTCCTGTATGGCGCCCTCTGCCGAACCCGCCCGCGCAGGAGCAAAAGCCATGAGCGACGCCAGCGAAAACGACGCACGCGGAATGATCATGCGGTTCTCGCCAGAGGCGCCGCTTATGGTCTTGCCGGCAGTCTACCGCGACCTGCTCAAAACGAGGCTCCTTGATGAGCCAGAACTTGCGGCCCGCGTGCGCGTCATCCAGCCTATTCCCGTGGAGCCGAGAAAGCCGTGATCGACAGCGAACCGTTCGACGAACTTGCCTTCCTCCGCAGCGAGGTCAAGTACAACGAGGCGCGAACGGAAGCGCTGCGGGCTTACGCCTACCGCATTGAGCCGGTTTGTCGGAACTGCATCCACGCGGGGCCGCTGACCTATACGGGGAACCATCCGTATAGGAACGATTGGGCTTCGTGCCGCGAAGGGCCACCGATAGCCGGCCCACCCGACAAGCTGGGTGCTTGGAATTTGCACACGACAAGCAACCCGGCCCGCTGGCCTGCGGTTCATCACGCAGACACATGCGGCCGGTTCAAGCTTCGCCCGCTTTTGAGCAAGGCTCCTGATGTGTCAGTTTCGTACAGCGAAACGTGGGCATTTCAGGACAGCCCTACACCCGCCCCATCACCACCCCCACCCAAAGAACCAGGATGAAGCCAGTGACAGCGAGCAGTAGCCCAGTATTATACTTCACGTACCCGCCAGAAATCGGAGGCTAACACGCCCCAACAGCCCCGGCCGCCCAGCTCTAGCCGAGCGGGCCGGGGGAGAGGAGAGGGTTAGATCCGAGGACGTGCTGGCCAAACGAGATGCCAGACGAGCAGCCAGACAGCGTACAGGCTCAGCGCGTCCATGATGACGCCGAGGTCGAAGCGGCCGGCAACCAGGTCATCGAACGGGTCAAGGCCAATGAGGCGCACGCCGACCAGCCACGTCACCAGCGCAACATAGAAGAAGCGTCGGATGTTCATCCAGTTCACCTTGCCGCCAGCGGCGGTGATCTCTAGCCCCAGAATGTTCACGTCGTAGTCTCCTTCTATTGCCGACATGCGGCGTTGATCGCCGCAAAGCGGCAGGGTAAACTTTTTTGATGACCGACGATGAAAGAATTGCGGCGCTAGAGCGCTTGCTTAGCAAGCGGATCAACGAGGTCTGGGCGGAGCATATGGCCTTGCGAATTGCGAAGGCCGAGGCGATCGCGAGTATCGTTCCTGCGCCACGCCGTCCTACACTTTACAACCAAAGGCGCGCCACGAAGCGGCCTCGCGGTTAGCGTAGTTCAAGAGCGGAACAACTTGCTCCTCCACATCCGTCAGCACGTCAGGCTTCAGCGCAGCGCACGCATCAGCGAGAGCCGCTTCCACTGCCTGTCGCGCGAGGGCGGAGGATGACTTCGGCGTTGGCGGGGTAGCGCTCGCGCAACTCATCAGCACTGGAAACATCGCTAACGGCATCAGGCGCAGCAAGCGCGCGGTCTTTCGCATCTTCGGTTTCCTGTTCGATCTGGTTGACTGTGTTGACGAGCTTTTCGCGTTCCTTGGCTTCGCGTGCGGCCTGCTTCTCGCGCTCTCGCTTGCGGACGTCATTGTCCCGCCACGCCAAGTAGAAGCCGAGCGTTGCCAGAACGAGAACGGCAAAGATGAGCCATTGCGCCCAGCGGTTCTTGGCGACGAAATCAAAAAGACCGAACAGCAGGGCTTGCATTTCATCTCATTCATTTGCGAAAGTGCAGCAACACAACGTATACTGATGACATGAAAACACAATGCTCTTTAGACGGCTGCGATGGTTACGCTAAGGGCTCTGGCCTGTGCGAAAGTCATCTTTGGCGATTGAAGAAACACGGTGAGGCATTTGACCGCTCACCCATTCGTCGCTTCCTGCCTAGGGGCACGAACTGCAAGCTTGACGGATGCGACAACAAGACGAGAGACGCCCGGACTGGCCTTTGCAGCGGACACCGCGACAGACTTCGGCGCCACGGTCCGGGCTTTGACAAATCTCCAATTCACACACGTGATGAAAGTGGCGAGCAGATCATCGCCCGCGCCCTTGAGGAAGCGGTTCGCGATCAGTGCTGGGAGTGGCCCCTGAGTAGGAACCCCAGCGGGTATGGCTGGTTCAGCGTAGACAAAAAGACGGTCCAGGTTCACCGGGAAGTTTGCCGCCGCGCTCACGGCGAGCCGCCGACCCCCGATCACTTTGCGTGCCATAGCTGCGACAACCCGCCGTGCATCAACAAACACCATCTTCGATGGGACACCCACCAAGGCAACATTGATGACCGATCCAAGCGTGACCGTGCCTCACGCGGCAGTCGCCACTACAAAGCCAAGCTAGACGACGACAAAGTGCGGACGATCATTTCCCGTCTGCGCGCCGGGGAGTGCGAGCACGCTCTCGCCGCCGAGTATGGCGTAACTCACGGCAGCATTTGGTTCATTGCCAATGGCCGAACTTGGAAGCATCTGCAACGCGAGCCCTCCGCAGATTGCAAACAGGATGAAACCGTATAGGCCCTGGGTCGCGGATCGCTCGCCCCGTTTCCTTTTCCATGTGCCGTAGCTGGCGATAACATAGCCAACGAGCGCAACGCCGCCTGCACAAAACGCCATCAGGATGATGTTGCTCAGCACAGGATCGCCCTGCACCACTTGCGCGCCGCCTTGAATTGTGGACCCGAACACGCCGAGGGAGCCGAGGCGGATTGTTGCAATCCCTATCTGCTGGATCACATACCCCTTGGCCCGATCGCTTTCCTCCAGCGGCTTCAGGCCAGCTTGCGGGTCAATCTTGTAGGGCACATCGGTCGGCGCAACCGTGTTCGGGCTTTTGGTCTTCGTGCCGACTGGCGCGGGAATGACGGCAGGAACAGTCGCCGGCGGCGATGGCTGGGGAGCTGGGGGTTTCGCCGCCGACGCTGTTGGCGGTGACGCCCGAGGGACTTCGGACGCCACCGCCGCGCCCGACGCCGGAGACGCAGCGGCGGGCTTCTCGATTGTAGCGCCAGCGGCAGGGGACTTGGCAGGGCTCTGCCGCTGGGCCACCTCTACCGCAACGGCACGCGGCGAAGGTTCGGGTTGTGTCAGGACAAGCTCGTCATCCGTCACCGCCAGCGGGTAACGCTGGGCCACGACGAGCACATCCTTGAATGGCGTTTTGAACAGCACGCGGTCTGTGCCGATGTCGTTTGGCGGGCGCTCACGAACCAGGGCGACGGCATCGTCAGAGCAAGCGACTTCGAAGTCATAGCCCATGAAGACGACAGCTTCGGCATAGCGCCTGCGGAGCAATCCGCGCAACGCCTGCTTGTGCTTGCCAAGCGTAGCGTACAGCCACATGCCGAACGCATCGGCTGCGTCATCGAAGCGGCGCGCGTTGACATGGCGCAGGACGCTTGACCGCTCCATGTTCGTTGGGCCGATATTGTAGCAGAGGCTGACGAGCGCTGAGAACTGGTTGCTGTTGAGCGGGACCGTCACGAGCCGTTTGACGTGTTCTTCAAAGACCGTGAGCGCATGGCGGAACATGTCCAGCGCTTCGTCATAGCTGACCGTGTCGCCTTCCTTGACGGGCAAGCCATCAGGGAAAAACGTCACGCCATACGACAATTCCCATGCCCCGCCTTCGCAGAGCCGGGCCGTTAGTCGTGGCGAGCCTTCGAATGACGTGATGAGCCGGAGCCCATGCGCGTTGATCTTGTGGTGAATGTTCATTGCGAACTTTTCCCGATGCCCCTAAGTTCGGAACGGTGTGAGGAGCGTTTCAGCCGCCCGCTCACACCTGACCACTGACGCCTTTGTGGAGGCCCCCATGGCTACTTCCCGAGTATGTTCAATTCCCGATTGCGGCAAGCCGCATCGTGCGCACGGATGGTGTGTGCTTCACTATAAGCGATGGCTTCGTCACGGTGATCCGTGTGCAGGGCGTGTTTTGCGAGGCATCAACACCGGTACTTGCACCATCCCCGACTGCGGCAAGAAGTTTTCCAAGCGAGGATGGTGCGCCGCTCACTACCAGCGCTGGCGAACTCACGGTGATCCGCTTGCCGGTGGACGCGCAATGCCCAGAAAGGGTGCCGTGCAGGCTTTTCTAAATGACCCTCTCAGCAGGGAACCAAGCGACGTTTGCGTGCGCTGGCCTTTTGGCGACGATAGGGTCCACGGCACTGTCTGGCTCGATGGTCGAACGCATATAGCAACGCGCATAGTATGCGAAAGAGCGCACGGAAAACCGCCAACGGCAAAACATCACGCGGCCCACTCTTGCGGCAAGGGCCATGAGCGCTGTGTCAATCCAAGTCATTTGCGATGGGCGACAGCCGCCGAAAACATCGCTGACAAGTTTGTTCACGGGACAGTGGCCCGAGGCAGCCGCCACGGTATGGCTAAACTGACTCCAACTCAGGTTTTAGAAATCCTTGAACAAGTAAGAAGCGGCGCAAATGCTCGCTTGCTTGCGAAGCAATACAATGTCTCACGCTACGCCGTTTATGCCATCAAGAACGGACACAGTTGGAATTGCGTGACGGGAATCACTCCGAAACACCAAACTTAACGCCGCCAACTGATCCGTACGGGTTCCCCCTTTCATCAAGTCCGACCGTAAACGCCACGCGCGCCGTGCGCGGATCGGCGCGATCAATCGGCACATCGATTGCGTGGAGAAGGTCGCACGCAGCGGCCCTGTCATGGTCGCCTGTCACGATGCGAACGGGGAGGATGTTCTGACCAGCCTCGCGATTCGTCAGCACGAAGGCTTCGATCTTTTCCGAGGGGTATGGGCAACCTCTCGGAATGACCACGGACGCGACGCCTTCGACCTTGTCATAGACTTCGACGGCAACCGAATAACTCAGAATATCGTGGATTTTCAGATCGGACTTCCGCCCCTCCAGCACGGCCGCACGGATTGCAGCGCCGAGCACCACGGCCACTTCCGGGTCGATGTCCGTCTTTGGGTTCTGCCCGAACACCTGCGCTGCAAGGGCTTGGACAGCGGGCATCCTGGTACCGCCGCCGACGAGGACCACGTCATTCAGATCCCGCACGGAAAACTTGGGGTCTTTGCGCTGAACCTCGGCAATGGCGATGGTGCAAGCCTGACGCATACGCGCGAGGATTTCCTTGCTCAGATGTTCGAGCATCGGTCGGTCGATTGCGTGGTCCATGTGCAAGACCTCGCCGCCCGGCGTGCGGTCAAAATCCTTGATGCGGAAATCCGTTTTCTGTTTCCGGCTGAGGCGCTTCTTTGCCTCTTCAGCCTCTTGCAGAACCAGCGTCATGGCCGTGTCGTCTACGGCAAGGTCAACGCTGCGTTCCTTGGCCCATTCGTTGACGATGTAGCGGCCAAGCATGGAGTCCACATCCGACCCGCCCGTGATGCTGGACCCGCCCGTCCCAAGCACAGTGACAAGCCCCGAGCCAGTCTGGATGATTGAAACGTCCGTGGTCCCGCCGCCGACATCGAGCACAGCAATACGCCGCGTGCGCTTGAAGTCGTAGCCATAGGCCAGCGCCGCTGCCGTAGGCTCGTCCATCAGGTCCACATAGGCGAGGCCCGCCATCATGCCGGCGTCGGTGACGGCCTTGCGCTGCGACGGGGTAAACGTCGCGGGCACGCAGATCACCGCCGCGTCTGGCCGCTCGCCGTTGAACTTGGCCTCGGCCGCATCAAGCAGCTTGCCGATCACCATGGCGCAAAGTTCGGTCGGGCTGTATGTGTGTGTATCAGGCCCCTGATAGTGTAGCGTCCCGTCAAGAGCTCCAACCGTCTGGTATCCGGTTTCTTCGTCCGCATGCCACATGGCCGCGAGCTGGCGCTTGAACAGGCGGAAGCTCCAGTCCCGATACCGCTTGCCCGCCTCGATGCCATCCAGGCCGACGAACACCTGACTGTCGCCGGGTCCGACTGCGTCATTGGGAACGATGGTCACAACGGACGGCATGAGCGGAGAGCCGTCTATGCTGATGACTTCCGGCCCGCGCGGGGTCCAGTGCGAAATGCTGCTGTTGGTCGATCCGAGGTCGATTCCGACGACTTTGCGGAGTTTCATTGTGCGGCAACCTTGATTTGATCAGCGCCAATTGTAGTTGTCGGGCCAATGACAAGCAGGCGTTCGGTTTTCGCGGCGCGGCGTTCGTGCTGGGCGGCAAGTCCACCCTGACGGGCTGCGCGCTGCTGGTCGGTCATCTCGGGGACCGGATCGACCAGAACGATGGGTTCGGGTTCGAGTTCGGGTACCTGAATTGCTGGCAATTCGGGTAGGGGATTTAAATCACCCCCCCCATTTGCGCTAATAGGGGGGGTGATTACGGGAGGCGGGGGAGGCTCATCCGCTACAGGCGGGGGCTGGGGGGCGTAGGCCGCAACCACGGCGTTCGTCTCTGCGACGATTTTCGCCCGTTCCTGCTGGTGACGCAGCGCGGCAAGCTCGTCCGTCCACTCCCGATCGCGCTTGGCGTCGTTGGCGCTGATGTCGGTGATAAGCGCCCAGAGGGACAGCGAGCGGGCGCCCTCCAGTACGCAGAGCATGATGATAAGCCAGAGCCATGCCCAAAAGGCTTGGGACGCCATGTCGGCCTGTTCGATCTGCAACAGGCGCTTGTCGGTTGTCGCCTGCTGGACGGGGCTGGCCTGACCGGCCATGAGCCCGTCTTCCCGCGCCTTGAGGGTCGTAAGCTCCGCCTGGATTGCCTCGCCGCGCGCGCGCATGGCGCTTTCGGTCTTGTCCCTACGAAGCCCGTCCACGCGACCAAAGTAGAGCCCTTGGGCAAGCAGGAGGCTTTGAGCCTTGCTGATGCCCTCTGGCGACATGCTCGCCATGATCTGCTGTTCGGTCTTCAGTTCCGCGATCTGGACGCGCACGCGCTCAAGTTCCGCGCCGGTCCCGCTGATCGCCGCTTGCTGCGCCGTGCCCAGCGTTCCGGCTTCCTCGCCCGCAAGTTCCGCCTTGGCTGCAAGCGATGCAGAGCTTTCCGCAAACCGATCCGGCCAGACCACCTTCGCGCCGTTCTCGGCATTGTGGACGCCGACCGCTGCAAGGCCAAGAAAGATGAACGCACCCGCGACCTTGCGCCATTTCGTTGACGCGGTCAGCATACGGATGAAGGCGACGGTTGCCAGAAGCTCCGCGCCGAGAACGGCAAAGATCAGGCCGACCGTGGGAAGCGCAGACAGCCATGTCCAGTTGGCCGTTGCAACGATGCCCGTGACAGACAGCGACGCAAGGCCAAACGTGATGATGATGACCGCGAACAGCGCGAACTTGCGCGTTGCGTCGGCCTCGTTCTTGAATTCCAGGAACTTGTCGAGAAACTTGCCCATGCCCTGCCCCTTGTTGTGCGCTAACCGCGCGCCGTAGTCTCCCAGAACACAAACAGTGCGCCGACGATGCTGAGAACCGCTCCGAGAATCAGAAACAAGAATTGCTGCCGCGTCTTCTTGGCTTCGTTCGCCGCCGCCTCTCGGTCACGCGCAAGCATCAGCTCAACCTGCGCAAGCAGCGCCGATGATTGCTGATCGTTCGCCATAACGAAGTGTTCGCGAATGCCCGTGATCGCTTCACGCAATGCCGTCTCCCATTCTCGTCTCAGTTCCTTGATTTCTTCCGGGCCAACGCTACGCTCAAGTTCCTTCAGGAACGTGTCAAACGCGGCCTCAAAACGTGTGCGCAGAACAGCAACATCACGTTCAACCGTGTTGATACGGTCAAGGCTTTTGAATGCGTCGCGCTGGCGTTCGATCTCGACTACTAGTTCCGTCATGCCCTGCCCCAGTCATTGTAACTATACCTCACCCCGTCGGGTCAGCAAACCAATGAGACGATCAATCGACGCCGCCCGAGGGTTGGCAAACCCCGTCAACTGGTGTTCTCTGTCCAGCCTCGCGCGCTCAACGTTCAGTTGTTCTGATAGGTGACGCAGGCGGGTCGCGGAAAGCGTCTGCACAACCGCCGCCGTTTCGGTCTCGTCATGTTCGAAGGCGTTGAGCAGTTGATCGCCGGTAAGCTCCGCTGTTGCTTCAGCGTCGAAGTCCAGCAGGTCGTCACGCCTGCGTTCTGGCTCCTGAATGACGGGCTCAGGGAGCTTCTCTGCATCCTTGAGTGCGTCCTCAAGTTCCGCAACGCGCTCACGAAGCGCCTTGACCTCGCCCTCTGCTTTACCGAACGGTGGCTCCGGCGGGATTTCCGTCAC
>Ga0181358_1000745_pt1 | contig 14639 bp, 19 predicted proteins | sample Fa13VDMM110SD_FD_130096 | JGI IMG/M metagenome (GOLD analysis project Ga0181358, IMG submission 130096) | Freshwater viral communities from Lake Michigan, USA - Fa13.VD.MM110.S.D | ecosystem: Environmental > Aquatic > Freshwater > Lake | place: USA: Michigan | collected 2013-09-24
AACAGTCCAGGTGGTTGTTATTTAAAAGATAAAGACATAAACATATATATAGGTAAAAAAAACAAAAATTGTTCATCAGTAGTTTCTGGAAAACGAGATCTTGAAGGGCATAAATTGAGACATACCATTCAAAGATCTTCTCAAGGAATTGATTTTTATGGTTGGGGAACACCTCATGGTAAAATAGATGATAAAATTATCGCTTTAAAAGATTACATGTTTCATCTAACAATAGAAAATATTAAAACGACACATTATTTTTCTGAAAAATTAATAGACAGCTTGGCTTCTGGCTGTATACCAATATATTGGGGATGCAAAAACATAGGAGATTATTTTAATACCGATGGTTTTATAATATTCGACACTATAGAAGATTTACAAAAAATAAAACTTTCAAAAAAAGTTTACGAGAGTAAACTAAAAGCTGTTGAAGAAAATTTCAATTTATCTAAAAGATATTTTTCTTCTGATGAATATTTGGCAGAAAGATTAATAGAAATTCGCAATAAATTATGAACAAAAAATTAATGATAACAAATGGTGGATATAGAAATGCTGGCTTATTCTCATATGTTGGTCAAGTAATCGGAAATTTACACGTTTCTGACAAAAACGGCGTTGATATGTGGGTAAATTTACCTCACTCTCCTTATTTGGAACAAGATAGAGGGTTAAATTGTTGGGATTATTATTTCAAGCAACCTTATGATGTTGATGATAGTAAACTGAAGAACTATGATGAGATAGATGAAAAGGAATGGTTTGACGGTAGAATAGATACGATAACTCCAAATTTCACAAACGAGACTCTCATTAGAGCTAGAGAATTATGTAAAAAATATATAAAACCAGTTCCTCTGATTGCAAATAAAATCGAAGAATTTAAAAAGAATGTCATAGGAACTGAAAAATACGCAGCTATTCACTTTAGAGGCACTGATCATCATTATGGTACTCCAAACGATACATTTCCTATTATACCAATGAGTGTATATTTTGATTGCATATCTCAACTTTTAACTAAATTTGAAAAGGTACTAGTCTGTTCCGATCAACAAAATTTTATTGATACATCAATTCAAAAATTCGGAAAAGATAAAATATCAGCATATGATAGTATGCGATCAAATAGTCATTTGGCTGTTCACTACAATAACGATGGTATAAAATACAAAAGTGGCGAAGATGTTGTAATTGAAAGTTTTCTAATGTCAGAAAGCAAATATTTAATAAGAACATGTTCGGGTGTAACTCATTTTTCAATTTTTAATAACCAAGACCCCGAATTCAAATATGTAAACATGGACGAACAATATTATGGTAGAAAACACTAATAAAAAAGATTTAAAAAATGTTACAATATTTTCAGTAGATTGTGTTAACCCGCATATCGCACTGGAAGCCTTACTTGAGACTAATGCAAAAATTAATTTCGGTTCAATTAAAATTTTTAGTGACATAAAACCTTTTAATTTACCAAATAATGTTGAATTTATAAAAATACAAAGAATACGTGATTTGATTGAATACAGTCAATTCATGTTAAAAGAATTACCAAAATATATAGAAACTGATTTTTGTTTAAGTATTCATGCTGATGGATACATACATAACCCCCATTTGTGGAATGATGATTTTTTAAAATACGATTACATCGGTGGCCCTTGGAAATCAACGGAATATTTCATCACAAGTAGAGAGAGTAGAGTTGGAAATGGCGGTGTTTCTTTGAGGAGCAAGCGTCTAATGGATGAAGTAAATAGAATACTTCCAGCAAGAATAAATGGACATGAAGACGTGTATATAGCGGTTGCATTGAGAGATTATTTAATTTCAAAAAATTTAAAATTCGCTCCATTAGAATTGGCAAGCGTATTTTCGATGGAACACCCTTGCGATGATATTCCAATCAATCCAGAGAATGAATGCATGGCATTTCACGGTAAAAAATGTAGTGATTTTCACATATTGAAAAATAAAGAAATAATGATAAAATATTTAAAGAATACAAATAATATGCAAAGCATCGAACACCTCTTCCTACAAAAAAGAAATACACCATCAGACATAAATGAACACATGGATGTTTTATACGAATATGCGAAAAAATGTGAAACAATTGCTGAATTTGGCGTTCGAAGAGTAGTTAGCTCTTACGCATTTGCACATGCAAGACCAAAAGAACTCTTGTGCTTGGATATAGACTACAATCAGGATGTTGCCAATTTTATGGAGATTTGTAAGAATGAGAATATAAATATGACTTTCGTTAAAGATAGCAGTCTCACTTATGAACTTAAACATGATTACGATCTTCTTTTTATTGATACATTACATGATTTTAATCAATTAACAGGCGAATTGAAAAAACATAATAGTAAAATTAAAAAGTATATAATTTTTCACGATACAATTTATTGGGGAAATAAAAATGAAGACCCAATAACTGGAGAAGCTAAATTGGAAACTGGTGAAAATGTAGGACTTGTTCCAGCGATTAAGAATTTTTTAAAAGAAAATAAAGAATGGAAAGAAGTTTGCACATATACTAATAATAATGGATTGACTATATTGGAAAGAATAAAGTAAAAAAATGAAAGCCGCTTTTTTATTTTCTGGACAACTTAGAGGTTTCGAACACTGTATCGATGATTTTGAAAAAAATTTATTCACATCATTTGACTATTATGATACATTTTTTTATCTTCCAAATGTAGATGGTAAAAAATTGTTTGATATTGTTACTCCAACTTCAGCGTTATTAGAGTGCGATCAAAATCATAGAGAAATATCTGGATTTAATCATAACATATGCGAGTCACACAAAAGATCATCTGATAATAATTATAAAGCTTTAGCTCATATGCAGCATTATTTCCTGCAATGGTATGGGGTTAAAAGGGTTTTTGAGGTTTTTGACTCATATAGATCATTGAATGATATTAAATACGATGTTGTGTTTAGAATTCGTCCAGATATTAAATTTTTTAAAAAATTTGAGTATGAGGAATTTGATGGTATACAGAGTTCAGATAAGAGCGGATCTGGTGGGTATTATGATAGATTGGCATATGGTTCATATGAACATATGAAATACTATTCTAAATTGTACGATTACTTACATGAAGGAAAATATAATAATTTCGAATATAGTGGAAATTCTGAATCCAAACTTCGTCAACATATAGTTGCTGAGAATATAAATTGGAAAACGAGGGATTTGGGATTTTATCAAAGCGTTAACATAGATGGTAAATATTGGTCTTAATAATTATGCATATCATAACAACTACAATAAATGAGCCTACAAAAGCAACTTTAAAATTTTGTGAGCTTTCAAAAAAGAATAATTGGAAATTTACCATTATCGGTGATCGTAAAACTCCACATTCTCTCTATGAATCTTTAGTGGAAAAATATAGTGGTAACGTTGAGTATCTTGATACAAAAAAACAAGACGAACTTTATCCTGAATTGAGTTCGATATTGGGCTGGAATACTATTCAAAGAAGAAATATTGGATTTCTACACGCCTATAAGAGTGGTGCTGAAGTCATAGCAACTGTTGATGATGATAATATACCTTATGATAATTGGGGTGAAAATATTTTAATTGGTAAAGATGTTGAAGTGGATGTCTATAAAAACAAACATTGTCCCTTTTTTGATCCCTTTTCCATAACAAATCAAAAAGAATTTTGGCATCGAGGATTTCCATTAGAATATTTGGATATTAAAAATCATGTGGATTTAGTTGGAACTAAAAAAATAAAAGTTTTAGTTCAAGCTGATTTTTGGGATGGTGATCCTGATATTGATGCTATATGCAGACTCACTAAAAAACCTCTTGTAAAGTTTGATAGATTTCAACCTTTCACGACATTCGACTATGCTCCATTTAATACTCAAAATACATTCTTGCATAGATCAATTTTCCCACATTTTAGCGTATGGCCAAGCGTTGGGAGAATGGATGATATATGGGCATCTTATTATATTAGAAATAAATATCCTTCTAATATAGTATATTGCCAAGCATCTGTTTATCAGGAGAGAAACCCACAAGATCTGGTTAAAAACCTTGAAAATGAATGTATAGGTTATCGTTATACCCGCGAATTTGTTGAGAATGGGTGTGATATTAATTTAAAATTTGTTCCAGAAGAAACAAAAAAATTTATAGAAATGTATCAAAATCTATTTTAAATGAAAATTTACGATTGTTTTACATTTTTCAATGAGTTAGATTTGTTAGAAATAAGACTTAATATTTTAAATGAATACGTTCATAAATTTATTTTAGCAACGAGCGAGAAGGCGGGGTTGGTGACGGGTTAATTGTTTTAGAATTTATTTGATTTTTTAATATCAAAACATAAATATTACTACATGAATAAAAAAACAGCATTAGTGTTAGGGGCGGGTGGATTTATAGGGAATCATTTAGTTAACAAATTAAAAAATGAAGGTTTTTGGGTTAGAGGGGTTGATATAAAACATAACGAATATCAAGAAACAAAAGCGGATGAATTTATTTTGGGCGATTTGACTGATCCGCTTGTAGCTAGCAAAGCCTTGTGGGGTCCAGACCAACGTGCTTATAATATCAATTCATTTGATGAAGTGTATCAATTAGCGGCAGACATGGGAGGTGCTGGTTATATTTTTAGCGGTGATCATGATGCAAACGTGATGCATAATTCAGCATTGATTAATTTAAATGTGGCTCACCTAGCAGCTAAAAATAATGTTAAAAAAATATTTTATAGTAGTAGTGCATGTATGTATCCTGAACATAATCAATTAGATCCAAACAATCCAAATTGTGAAGAGTCTTCAGCATATCCCGCAAATCCAGACTCAGAATATGGTTGGGAGAAATTGTTTAGTGAGCGTTTATATTTATCATTTTTAAGAAATTATAAATTAAATGTTAGAATTGCTAGATTTCACAATATTTTTGGTCCATTAGCTGCTTGGAATAATGGAAAAGAAAAATCTCCAGCCGCTATTTGCAGAAAAGTTATCATGGCTAAAAATGATGGGGAAATTGAAATTTGGGGTGACGGTAAACAGACCAGATCGTTTTTATATATTGATGAATGTTTAGAAGCAGTAAGACGTTTAATGGATTCTGATTTTATTGGTCCAGTTAATATAGGTTCAGAAGAAATGGTAACAATAAATCAACTCGTTGATTATGCTTGTGAAATAGAGAATAAAAATCTCACTAAGAAATATATATCTGGACCAACTGGAGTTAGAGGTAGAAATTCCTGTAATAAATTAATACAAGAAAAATTAAATTGGCAACCAAACTATCCTTTAAAAAAAGGACTTGAGAAAACATATCTTTGGATTAAAGAACAGGTTGAAAATTAAACACAACTTTCAACCATTTTAGCCTCTTCTTCGCGTCTTTTTATAAGACCATCCATGTTTTTACCTTCCCAAAGTCTTTTCATGGAACGTATTTCTCTTGCTATTCCTTTATAATCTTTCTTTAATATCAATTGTTTTATGTTGAGCATTTCTGTTCTAGAAGAACCTTTTGTAGATGCACCCCTGTTAAACACAATACTCACCAATCCTATTTGCGCCTTTTCACATAATTCATCCATTTTAGGCCACAATGCATTTGTTAATTTCCAAAATTTAGGTAATGTCCAATCAACAAATGCCTCGGATGCATTTTCCCAAGAAAGCTCTATGTTTTTAACTTTAAATAATGCATTTTTTGCAGAATCTCCTTTTAATCCTATTGTTGATTTTAGCTTTTCACTTTCCTCATTGGTAAAATACTTTGAAAAATAAGTATCAAACTCTTTTTCACTCATATGTCCGAGATCAGCCCCAATCCCCATTGTTATTCCCGATGCTCCTTTTGGCCAAGTCATATTTTTTAGGAATTTATTGTAATATTTTTCTCCACCGCTTTCAAAAGCTATAATAGGATTCCAATCGTAATCCAAATATGTTTTTTCTTTTCCCATAATTAATCAATTTCTAATTTATAATCATCTTCTTTAGGACCAGACAAATATTCTTTATATATTTCTTCTTTTTTTGTAATTGAAGAATTTGATGATGTAGATGAACTATTATGTTTCCAATCAACCAAACCTTGAATACCAACTAAACTGGCAGCTATTGAGGCAATACCAACCATCATATCTTTGTACATACTCACCAAAGCTGACACATGTGGATCGTTGTTTAATAAAAAAAGAAAAATAACAGAAACAAAATACATGAATGCTATTATTGAAATGGCAACCATCGTCATAGCGAATTTCTTTGAAGTCATGTGATTCAAATCCTCTAATTCTTTTTTATTATGATCGTTTGATTTTTTTGGCGCAACGCCAGTTCTAATAAACCACGTCATCCCATCGACTATTGTCTTTATTTTATCAATCATTGTAAAATTATTTAGACATTCGAGAATAAATAATCATATGCCGAATAAAATAACTTCTTATCAAACAGCTGAAAATGGAAAATTTGTAGAAATAACTGGAAATACGCAATATCCAGCTATTTCTGTGGTTAGATTATCATATCCAGATACATCCAATGCATTTCCAGAAAATTCTGGTTTAACTCCAGTAAGTTCTGTTGACGTATATTCGAAATACGCCGTTTTAACTAAACTAATAAATCCAGAAGACATAAAAATTTCTTTAAGTGCTGAAAATATCAACGTTAATTTGGATGAAATCGAATTAAACACTGATGAATTGGAAGGATTGACTGAAAATTCAAATACTTTGCTGAACGAACTGACTTCTTCAAATGTTCGCATAGCTGGTTTTAGTATCCCACCATATGATGAAATTGATCTAGAATACGAAGGAGCAACAGAGTATATTAGAAAAGTTTCTTATTTGGAAAATACGACAGAAGTTCTTTCTCTGTCGTTCGTTTATGTAACAGAGCCACCGACAAGTTCTGATAACAGAATTTTAAAAGTTAAAAAACTCTAATTATGCCTTACTCCTTTAATCCCTTTTCCGGCAATTTTGATAATACTCCTTCAACATTGAAGGGGGATACGGCATATTCTAATCTTCTTTCAAATTCAGCAACCTGGGTAGATGCTCATGAAACAGGTACAGTTTATAAAGCAAATAGTGCTTCTTATGCAACTATTGACTTTGCGGATAGCAAATTTTTTCCACTAACAGGGGGATTAATTTCTGGAAATACAAGAATCAACGGAAACGTAACAATTTTTGGAGATTTAACTTCAACTGGCACTCAAACGTTTGCTAATACAATTTTTTCCACGACAAGTTCATTAAGTGTCGTGCATGTCGGAAGTGGTCCAGCAGTATGGATTGGAAACAATGGATCAGGGGACATTGCATCTTTCTATGATATGGATCAAAACGTTGAAGTGCTACACGTTGGTGGAGCAAACGGAGACTTTCCGAATGTCGGTATCAAGACCTCTTCTCCCAATAAAGATTTTACAGTAAACGGCGAAATTAGTGCAAGCAATACAATTTATGACGGTCAAGGAAATTCATCTCAATGGAATTCTGCTTATTCAAAACAAACAAACTATCTTCCATTGAGTGGTGGAATGATGACTGGAAGACTTTCTGCTGCCGCAGACGCAGCATCAGCAAAATTAAATATCGGAAATGCAATTACAGGAGGTTCATCAAATCCTACAGATACAATAAACGGAGACGTATGGATAAATTCTGCTAATCGTATGGCATATAAAGCTGGTTCATCGCAAGTTTACACGACTGCTCTAACAAATTCTCCAAACGCATTTACATCAACTCAATCAATTGATCTATCGAGCAATACAGTCGCCATGCGTATTACTCAACGAGGAGACGGAGAAGCACTTAGAGTCGAAGATGACACTACTCCAGATTCAACTGCGTTTATAGTAGGCTCTGATGGCAGTGTTGGTATTGGTTTGAGTTCCTTGAGCGCAATTAATGCCAAACTAACGGTTGTAGGTAATGTTTCCGCTACACAAGATTATTTTTCTGGTCAAAATAAATCAGTATTTACGCCACAAACAAATACAATTGGTGTTAGTGCAGTAAGTAACATTGTTGTTGTATCGGTTTTACCAGTAACACCAGATCCTTCAACATTATATATTATTATATAAATATGATTCTTAATAGTATTCAAAATGGTTATATAGGGAATAAAGAAATTTCTAAAATTTATCTTGGAAATAATTTAATTTTTCCAGCCTTAAGTGGATTTTGGCAATTCACTGAAATAAATTTTACTATTACTGCATTCTCTGTTACCACAGTTCCTTCTGGTACAATAGATATTGATTGGGGAGATGAAACCGCAAGTACTATAAATTCTGGACAAACAATAAACAAAACACATACCATTTAATTTTATGGCAAACACTTCCATTACAATTTATCCTCAATATAATAGTAATCAGATAACAGATATTAATTGCGGAACCAGTTCTCCTAGAATTAGTGGAACAATTGATATTTCGTCTTTTCCAAATTTAAGTAGTTTTACTTGTGATTCTAATGATATAACTTCTTTTCAAGGATTTGCTGAATGCGAGAAATTAGCAACCTTAAATATAGTAGATAATAAACTTAATGATAATTTTAATGATATATTTCCAAATCTTGGCAATAGAATAAATTTACGAGTTTTTGATTGTTCTGAAAATGATCTCACAGGATCAATTCCAAGTTTGAGTGGATTGTCTAATTTGACAGATTTTGTTTGCAGAGCAAACCTCCTCACAGGATCAATTCCAAGTTTGAGTGGGTTGTCTAATTTGATAGATTTTCTATGCGACGATAACATCCTAACAGGACCAATTCCAAGTTTGAGTGGATTATCTAATTTGAAAAGATTTTTTTGCTACGATAACCAGTTAACAGGATCAATTCCAAGTTTAAATGACAACTCCCAATTAACTGATTTTGTATGTTACTCTAATTCTTTGACTGGATCAATACCAAGTTTAACCAATAATGTAAATTTAAATAAATTTAGTTGTAACAATAATTCTCTTTCTGGATATGATGGTGGAAGCATTTCCGCAAATTTAGGAACTTTTGTTGCCAATAGTAATCAACTAACTCAAAGTGCTGTTGATGCCATCTTATCTGCTTTTGATGCTACTACAAGAACTACAGGAACAAGAACTTTAAGTTTACAAACAAGCAATAGTGCTCCAAGTTATACGGGAGGAGTTACTACAGTTTCAGCAGGTAATCTTTTTACAACATTAGGAACCACAGTCACTGCTGCATGTAATAATCACAATCACCCAAATGGTAGTCTAGTAACAATTACGGGTCTTGAAAGTGTATTTACAGGAACATTTGCCATATCTTCTATAAATGCAAATCAGTTTAGGTATACCGTGACAACAAACAGTCCAACTCTAGTTATAGGAACAGGAACAGCCACTATGAGAAGAACGACCAATGCTAATGATGGGTTTAGATCATATCAAAACCTTGCCCTTGTTACAAGGCTAGGAGGATTTCCTTGGAACGTAAACATTAACTTCCCATAATATGATAAATGTATACACAAAAGCAGTAATTGAAATAACCGAAAACCAGTGGGTTATGCTTTACGAAGAAGAATCCAAAAATATTCTCATAGAACCTCAACAATCTTCGGGGTTTTATACAGCAGTTGATATATTAGTAGTTGCTGATTCTAAAGAAGAATTGGACCAATTTATTACCGACTCAAATCTTTTTATGCCGAATTTCGACAATACATCGGTTTAACTAAATATTATCATGTCTAAAAGTTATTGGCAACCGAATATCGATAATTGGATTTTAAATGAAAATGACGCTGGTTCCGTGCCAATGAGTCCAAATTCAAAATTTGGAAGCAATATTCTCGGTAGTAAATCTGGACATCCTAGTGCAGCCCTTCCAGTGAAATCAGAAAAAGAAGAAGTTCACGATACGCTTGAACAACCGTATAAGGGAATCACAACCTTAAAAAAACTCAAACAACAAATTAGAAAAGCATTGGAAGACGTGTATAGATTATCAAAATTCGATGATAAATCTGAAAATTCTGGAAATCCGTATGATGCGATAATCGAATTGTTAAACAATCCCGATCTAAATACAATGTTAAATGTTGCTTCGGACGAAATTAAGAAGAGAAATCTTTCTTCTTTTTAATCTTTTTTTTCTTTTTCTTCTTTGGAACTTGTAAGAATACTGTGGATGTAGCAGCTGGCCCGATGCCAGTTGGACCAGAACCCTTAAAACCAACAGGAACTGGACCAGTTGAATTAACATTCATGGACGGAACAGGAGCTTGTCTTCCTTGAATAGCTTTTGCTCTAGGGTATACGTTAAAATCCTCTAACAATTTGGAAATATGTTTATCGAATTCCATTTTAGAATGCTTTTATACACTTCATAACAACAGCACTTGGTTGATATGTGCTAAACGGTTCACCAAGAGGACCGACATTTAGACCATCCAATGTACCATCTCCTGTATTAAATGTATTAAATTGCAAGTCTCCACCGTTAGCACTTAATGCCGTTACTCCACCATCGGATACTGCATCATAAGTATGAGCATGTGATGGGATATTTTCTTTTTGAAGAATTGTGTTTTCTGTACCCCCAACAGCACCGACATAAGAACTAAGAATTGTTGTTTCCGTTCCACCAGAACCAACTGTTGTCTTTCTACGGAGGTCTGGAAGAATAAAAGAAGAACCACTTCCACCCCATGTATAACCAATTGCGGCAAAAAGATCTGGATATATGGAAGTCGAAACTGCACTACCGTTACATGCCAGATATCCAACAGGAGGAGTCAATCCGCCAAAATCTATAATAGTTCCAATAGGAACACCAAAGTTTGTATTAATTCCAATGAGAAGAGGTGCTATAACATCAGCAAGAGTTTGAAGAGGAATATCCTCTACATCACCAGCCGCTCCAAGGTTTCCCTTCACAGTGTTACCATTCATTCCTTCCAACATTGTATTGGTAACACTTCTATCGGCAATTTTTAATTCTCCACCTATATTAAAATCAAGTCCACCATTTGTTGCAGGATTTGCTAGTTGAATCTGTGTTCCACTCTTCTCCAATCCTCTTCCGTAAATTGTATTTGAAAAATAATCGGAATTTAAACTAAATGTCTTAACAGCAATTGCACTTACTTGGGTTAGTACAGTTGTGTTGTTATCTGCTGTAAAATTTCTAGTCACCCTTGCATAAGATGTTAAATTAGCGGGTGCATTTCCAGTAAGAGCGAAAAGATTGCTTGAAGTGACATCAAAGACAAAATCACCTTGATAAGCATAAGTGACACCTGTGGCATTTGTATTATAATCAAAGTTAGCGAATCCTATAAATTTGTTAGATGCAAGAATTCCACCAGATGTTGTCCCATCTCCTAGAAAAAGCCTCTTGAAGTTGGTAATATATAGTGGTTCACCTTCGGAATAAACAACACTCGCCCTGTCGTTTTCAATACCTTGTCTTAAAATGATCTTTGTGAAATCTGGCATGGAATTATTTAGAGAGGAAACCTAAATAATTTCGTGCAAAATATCATATATGCTGTCATTGTAGATAAAGATCACTTGAAATGTCTGGATACATCCAACGGTTCGATGTTGGGTTCGGTGAATTTCATTGGAGATATTTCATCTGGTCCGATTGTGACAGAAGATCGTTGCACCGTTATTTTCAATAACTACTTGGGAAGACAGGGTAAAATTTTCAAACTCCCTAATTTTTCAATCATTTCTTCATTTGATGCTTGATCTTTTTCTGAGAGCATGTATGATGTTCTCATGGTTGAAGAATTCACGTCCTACGAAAATTTACCAACTCTTTCCTACGAAAGAGTTGAAAATCCACTCGTTTTTATCGGAACATGTATAAAGAGTCAATATGATGAGCATAGAATATCGATTAAAGATGCGTTAAATGCTAAAAGAATTTCGCATTGTGATAGATTTTTTTATGGGGTGACATTTGAATTATTGTCGGATCATTTATTGATGGTAGAAAAACTCAAAAAAGTGCAATATATTGATCTTTATACGTACAATAAAATTATTTCTGAAAATGATCTTTCATGTAATGATAATTTTATATATTTGGAAGACGGATTGTATCCCGTTGACGAGAAATACATTTACAAATATATCGAAAATTTTGAATACGATTTGTTTTTTGAAGATGATCCCGAAATGCCTATACATCAAAAGATTAAATCCGTGAATATGTTTATTCTTGTACCCTAATCAAGAAATTGTGTATACCGTTAAATAAAAATACAACATATGGAAACTAAACTTAAAATTTTTGATGAACAGGTTTATAGAAAACCTAACAGATATCCTTGGACGGAAAAATATATTGAAGCAATTTATGCTGGTTTTTGGACGGATAAAGAGTTTTCTTTTTCTTCTGATATTCAACAATTTAAAGTAAATTTAACAGATAAAGAACGCGAAATAATTATTAGAACATTGTCAGCTATCGGACAAATTGAAATAAGTGTAAAAACTTTTTGGGCTAAACTTGGGGAAAATTTATTACATCCCGGTTTGTCAGATTTGGGCTATGCGATGGCGAATACAGAAGTTATTCATAATAATGCATATGAAAGATTGATTACTGTATTAGGAATGGAAGATGTATTTGAAGAAAATCTAAAATTAGATTGGATTGAAGGAAGAGTAAAATATCTTAAAAAATACACTCACAAATATTACAAAGATTCAAAGAAGCAATATCTTTATGCTTTGATTCTTTTTACACTGTTTGTCGAAAACGTTTCGTTATTCTCTCAATTTTATGTTATTAATTGGTTTGCTCGATTTAAAAATGTTCTTAAAGACACTGATCAACAGGTAAAATACACTAGAAATGAGGAGTTATTACACGGTCTAATAGGTTCTAAAATTGTAAACACGATTAGAGAAGAATATCCCGAATTGTTCGATAAAGAATTAGAAGAGAAAATTCTTAATGAGGCGCGAGAAGCATTTAAAGCGGAATCTAAAATAGTTGATTGGATGATCAATGGAATAAAAGAAAATGGTTTAGATGCTGACACTCTAAAAGAATTTATTAAAAATAGAATCAATATTTCACTGGAGCAAATCGGATATCCCAAAGTTTTTGATATTGACAAAAATCTTATTTCTTCTACTATGTGGTTTGAGGAAGAATTATTGGGTACGAATATGACAGATTTTTTTCATTCAAAACCAACTGGATATCAAAAGTTCACACAATCATTTTCAGAAGACGATTTATTCTAATTTATGAAATTTGATACATTAGTTAAAAATTTAATAGAATCAGTTGATACAAAACATAAAGTTGGTGGTGAACATTGGGCAAAAATGGGAGACGATGAAGGTAATAGCAACTATGTTTATGTTAAAGATATTTTAGACGCCGCAGACAAAACCATAAAAACTAAAATGGTTAAAACGGATAAATTTAATAAACCAGGAATAGCCAAACCAAAAAATGTTAAAAAATACGCAGATGATATGAAGAATGGAAATTGGGATTGGGAAAAATCTGGTCCAATTTATGGTGATTTGTGGGAAGGTAAATATGGTGCTTTTGACGGAAATCATAGATTAGCCGCTGCAATCAAAGCTGGTTTAGAAAAAGTTCCATTCAAAAACGTTGGAGATATAATAAGCAAGGCAATTTCAAATAAAAAAAGAAACAAAGAAACAATTATCGGTGGTGTTAAAATAAGAGTTAAAATATAAAAATATATGACAAACAAATACGAATGGCTAAACAAAGACTCAATAAAATTTCTAGAAAGAGGTTATTTGTTAGAGGGAGAAACAGCGGAGCAAAGAATTAGATGTATCGCAGAAGCATCAGAAAAATATTTAAATTCTAAGGGGTTTGCTGATAAATTCGAAGACTATATGGCAAAAGGTTTCTACTCTTTATCTAGCCCTATATGGAGCAATTTCGGAAGAACAAGAGGTCTTCCAATTTCTTGCTTTGGTTCTTATATACCGGATACAATGGAAGGTATTATGAATAAAGTTTCAGAAGTTGCCATGATGACTAAACATGGTGGCGGAACCTCTGCTTATTTTGGTAAATTAAGAGGTAGGGGAACTACAATTTCTTCTGGTGGGGAATCTACTGGATCTGTTCATTTCATGGAACTCTTTGATAAATTAATGAACGTTGTTTCTCAAGGAAGTGTTAGAAGAGGATCATTTGCAGCATATCTTCCGATTGATCATCCAGATATTGAAGAATTTTTAAAAATTAGGTCCGAAGGAAACCCAATTCAAAATCTTTCTATTGGTGTTTGCGTATCCGACGAATGGATGAAATCGATGATTTCTGGTGATAAAGAAAAAAGAAAACTATGGGGAGATGTTATTAAAAAAAGATTTGAAAGCGGATATCCATATATTTCATTCACAGATACATTGAACAATAATGCACCTCAAGTTTATAAAGATAAAGGTCTTAAAATATATGCTCAAAATTTGTGTAATGAAATAGCACTTTCAACTTCAGAAGATGAATCTTTTGTTTGCGATCTCTCATCTCTTAACCTAGAAAAATGGGGAGAATGGAAAGATACTGATGCTGTTGAGACTT
>Ga0181358_1000747_pt1 | contig 14636 bp, 15 predicted proteins | sample Fa13VDMM110SD_FD_130096 | JGI IMG/M metagenome (GOLD analysis project Ga0181358, IMG submission 130096) | Freshwater viral communities from Lake Michigan, USA - Fa13.VD.MM110.S.D | ecosystem: Environmental > Aquatic > Freshwater > Lake | place: USA: Michigan | collected 2013-09-24
CTTGTCGTATACAATCCAACACTTGGGCATGTGTACACATGCACAGTTGAACACCTGTTCATATGAACAGTTGAACATTTATTCATATGTTCAGCTATCGACACTAAAACAATGCCAAAAGCCAACGGCCGGGGGGAGGGGGCCCGCGGCCCGGCCGGTCCAGGGCCGGGGGGAGGGGGCCCGCGGCCCGGCCGGTCCAGGGCCGGAGGGGCCACAAGCAATTTTTTATTTTTGCAAGCCCTTTGCCTCCGCGTCACACAACATGGTACATAGCGTGCATGTCCGTTTTCTCCATCCCGTACGAGCCTCGCCGGCTGCAAGCGACGGAAGCGCGGCTGGAGGCCATCTACAACGCCGCGCGCAAGGGCCTGCGTGGGGACACGCTGGCGCTGGCCGCCGGGATGCGCCCCACCGAGTTCCGCACCCTTTGTGAGTTCGACCCGTTGGCGGCGCTGGCAGAGGAGAAGGGCCGCGCCGACGGCGAGTTGGAAATGGCTGGCGTGCTGTACGACGCCGCCAAGGGCGGCGACGCCAAAGCGGCGCTCGACATCCTCAAGCACACCCACGGCTGGGTGGCGAAGCAGGCCGTGACGGTCGAGGTCAACCAGACGATCTCAATCACAAGCGCGCTACAGGAAGCGCAGCGCCGCGTCATTGAGGGGGTCGCAGAGGCGGCCGCAACCATCGAAGACGCAAAGCCCTACCCGGAGCGCATCCGTGCAGACGGTTAAGTATTCGCCCGACGACGAGATGGAGTTGATGAGCCGGCTGTGGACGCCGGCCATCAAGGACGACCCGCTGAAGTTCGTGCTGTTTACGTTCCCGTGGGGGCAGAAGGGCACGCCGCTCGAGCACTTCCAGGGCCCGCGCAAATGGCAACGGGAAGTGTTGCAGACCCTTGCGGACCACATCCGCAACAACAACGGCAAGGTGGACTTCGACACCTTCCGCATGGCCACGTCCTCCGGCCGCGGCATTGGCAAGTCGGCGCTCGTCTCCTGGCTGGTCATCTGGATGCTGACGACCAGGATCGGGTCAACGACCATCGTGTCGGCCAATAGCGAGGCGCAGCTTCGCTCCGTCACCTGGGCCGAGATCACCAAGTGGCTCTCAATGAGCCTCAACAGCCATTGGTTTGAGGTCAGCGCCACCCGCGTCATGCCGGCGAAGTGGCTGACGGAGCTGGTCGAGCGCGACCTCAAGATGGGCACGCGCTATTGGGGCGTCGAGGGCCGGCTGTGGTCAGCGGAGAACCCCGACGCCTACGCGGGCGTCCACAACTTCGACGGCGTGATGCTGATCTACGACGAGGCCAGCGGTATCGACGACACGATCTGGGCGGTCGCCGCCGGCTTCTTCACCGAGAACACGCCACACCGTTTCTGGCTGGCGTTCAGCAACCCCCGCCGTAACGCGGGGTACTTCTACGAGTGCTTCCACTCCAAGCGGGACTTCTGGGGCACCAAGATCGTGGATGCCCGGTCGGTTGAGGGCACCGACAAGCAGGTATACCAGCAGATCATCGACGAGTACGGGCCTGACAGCACCCAGGCCCACGTCGAGGTCTACGGGCAGTTCCCCAACGCCTCCGACGACCAGTTCATCAGCGCGTCCATGGTGGACGACGCCATGCGCCGCCAGGCGCACAAGGATCCGTCGGCGCCCGTCGTGCTGGGGGTGGACCCGGCGCGGTTTGGCAGCGACAGCACGGTGCTGGCCATCCGCCAGGGGCGCGACATCATCGCCATCAAGCGGCACAAGGGCGACGACACCATGACCGTCGTTGGCCACGTCATCGAGGCTATCGAGACGTACAAGCCGACGCTGGTGGTCATCGACGAGGGCGGCCTGGGCGCAGGCATCGTGGACCGGCTCAAGGAGCAGCGGTACAAGGTGAAGGGGGTCAACTTCGGCAACAAGTCGAAGAACCCGGTGATGTGGGGCAACAAGCGCGCCGAGATGTGGGGCGAGATGCGGGAGTGGCTGAAGACGGGCTCCATCCCGCAGGACCGCTATCTGAAGAATGACCTGACCGGGCCGATGATGAAGCCCGACAGCAAGGGGACGATCTTCCTAGAGAGCAAAAAGGACATGAAGGCCCGCGGGCTGGCCAGCCCCGACGCGGCCGACGCCATTGCTGTCACTTTTGCCTTCCCGGTGGCCCACCGGGAATATGTGGACAGAGGCCCCCGCCGCAACTATGCTGCGGGCGGCATACAGACTTCTTGGATGGGATCTTAGGGCATGACGAGCAACACCAAACCGATTGGCGTCGCCTACGAAGACCAGGACATCATTGGGTCGCAATACATTCTGTCCGACGAGCAGCTTGGCTATACCGCTGCGGCTCAAGGTACGGTGACGCAGGCTACCAGCAAGTCCACGGCCGTGACGCTGAACAAGGCGGCGGGTCAGATCGTGATGAACAACGCCGCGCTGGGCGCCACGACGAACGTGACTTTCACGCTGAACAACAGCCTTATCAGCGCGAACGACATCCTCATCCTCAACGTGGCCGCCGGCGCTACGGCCGGGGCGTATAACTGCTGGGTGTCCAGCCTGTCCGTGGGGTCCGCGACCATCACGGTGCGGAACATCAGCGCCAGTTCGCTGTCCGAAGCCGTGACGATTAACTACGCGCTGATCCATTGCGTGTAACACCAAAGAAGGGCAAGTGACATGCCTCTGGTGAAATCCTCCACCAAAGAGGCGTTCCGCAAGAACGTGAAGGCTGAGATTGCTGCCGGGAAGCCGCCGAAGCAGGCGGCCGCAATCGCGTACTCGACCAAGCGCGAAGCGGCCAAGAAGGACAAGAAGTAGGCATGGCTGCGAACGACGTTCAAGCAGCGGGCAAAGTGTCCGACTCTGACGATACGGAGCGCCTGTCTGTTATGCGGCGCCGCTATACGCTGGCGCTGTCGGCCTACTCGGACAGCCGCGAAGACGAGCTGGACGACCTGCGCTTCATGGCAGGTTCGCCCGACAACCAATGGCAATGGCCGGCTGACGTGCTGGCCACCCGTGGGTCGGTGCAGGGCCAGACGATCAACGCCCGCCCCTGCCTGACGATCAACAAACTGCCGCAGCACGTCCGTCAGGTGACGAACGAGCAGCGCCAGAACCGCCCGACAGGCAAGGTGATCCCGGCCGACGACCGCGCCGACGTGCGCGTGGCTGAGATCTTCGACGGCATGGTTCGGCACATCGAGTACATCTCGGACGCCGACGTCGCCTACGACACCGCCTGCGACAACCAGGTCACCTACGGCGAGGGCTACATTCGCCTTCTGACCGAGTACTGCCGCGAAGACAGCTTCGACCAGGACATCAAGATTTGCCGCATCCGCAACGCCTTTTCGGTCTACATGGACCCGGCGATCCAGGATCCGTGCGGTTCGGACGCCGAGTGGTGCTTCATCACCGAGGACGTCAGCAAAGCCGACTATGAGCGGATGTTTCCGGACGCGGCCCCGATCTCAAGCCTTATGACGCAGGGCGTGGGCGACCAAAGCCTGTCGCAATGGCTGTCGGAGGACATGGTCCGCATCGCGGAGTACTTCTACTACGAGCATGAAGCCGCAACGCTGAACCTCTACCCAGACAACGTCACGGCTTTCGCCAACACGCCGCAGGACAAGGCTCTCAAGGCCATGTTCGGCAAGCCTCTGCGGTCCCGCAAGGTGGACCGCAAGAAGTGCAAGTGGCTTAAGACCAACGGCTTTGAAGTGCTGGAGGAGCGCGACTGGGCGGGCAAGTGGATCCCGGTCGTGCGCGTCGTCGGCAACGAGTTCGAAGTGGACGGCCAGCTTTACGTCTCGGGCCTTGTGCGGAACGCCAAGGACGCCCAGCGCATGTACAACTACTGGGTCAGCCAGGAGGCCGAGATGCTGGCCCTGGCGCCCAAGGCGCCCTTCATTGGCTACGGCGGCCAGTTTGAAGGCTACGAGATGCAATGGAAAACGGCCAACACGAACAACTGGCCGTATTTGGAGGTCAACCCGGACGTCACCGACGGCGCTGGTGCCCCTCTGCCTCTGCCGCAGCGCGCCCCGCCGCCGCTGGCCCAGACTGGGCTGATCCAGGCCAAGCTGGGCGCCTCTGACGACATTAAGGGCACCACTGGCCAGTACGACAGCAGCCTAGGCGCTCAGAGCAACGAGCGGTCTGGTCGGGCCATCCTGGCGCGCGAGAAGCAGGGCGACACCGGGACGTACCACTTCGTCGATAACCTCTCCCGCGCGATCCGCTACGTCACGCGCCAGCTCGTCGATATGATCCCGAAGATCTACGACACCGCCCGCGTGGCCCGCATCGTGGGCCTCGACGGCGAAGTCGGCATGGTCCGCATCAACCCAACGCAGCAGGAGCCCGTGAAGGAGATCCGCGACGAAAACGGGCTGGTGATCGACAAGATCTACAACCCGTCGGTCGGCACCTACGACGTCTGCGTGACCACCGGCCCCGGCTACATGACCAAGCGCCAGGAAGCCCTGGACGCCATGTCCATGCTGCTTCAGTCCAACCCGGAGCTTTGGTCGGTTGCTGGCGACCTGTTCATCAAGAACATGGACTGGCCTGGCGCGCAGGAGATGGCGGCGCGCTTTGCCAAGATCATCGACCCGAAGGTCATGGAGGGCGAGGACCAGTCGCCCGAGATGCAGATGGCCAAGATGCAGATCGAGGCGCTGACGAAGGAGCTGAACCAGGTCGTTGGGATGCTTCAGCGCGTCGAGCAGTCCATTGAGGCGCAGGAAGTGCAGATCAAGGCGTATGACGCTGAGACGAAGCGCATTTCGGCCGTCCAAGCGGGCATGACGCCGGAGCAGATCCAGGACATCGTGATGGGCACCATTGCCGCGGCGATGGACACGGGCGACATTGTGGGCCGAGACACCCCGATGGAGCGCCAGATGCCGGTTATGGAGCCCGAAATGGGCGGTATGGCGCCTGAAATGCCCCCCGGAGGGCCAATGTGATGAGCAACTGCGCTGATTTCATCGGAACGCTGTTTTTGGCCCGTGATACGGCCCATTCCGTGCACCTGAACACCCGCAGCTACTCCAAACACAAGGCGCTTCAGAAGTTTTACGACGGCGTGATCGACCTTGCGGACACGCTGGCCGAAGCCTACCAGGGCCGGCATGGGCTGATTGGGCCGATTTCGCTCATGTCGGCCAAAAAGACCAACAACATCGTCGAGTTCCTTGAGGACAACCTCAAGGACATCGAGGAAATGCGCTACAAAGTCATGGACAAAAGCGACACGGCGCTTCAGAACATCGTTGACGAAATTGTCGCGCTGTATCTGAGCACGCTGTATAAGCTCAAATTCTTGGCATAAGAGGCCGCTATGACCGTCAACCTTTCCGCTTTGGCTGGCGCTGGCGCTCAGTTTTTTGACGCCAACGGCGACCCGCTGACCGGCGGCAAGCTGTACTCTTACGCCGCCGGCACCACCACGCCGCAAACGACCTACACCACGGCGGCGGGAACCACCGCGCATACCAACCCAATCATTCTTAATTCGGCTGGGCGAGTCCCAAACGGCGAGATTTGGGTTACCGCCGGGCTAAACTACAAGTTTGTTTTGGAGTCCAGCGCCAGCGTTTTGATTGCCACTTACGACAACATCACAGGCATCAACGGCACGGGCATCGCCACCAACGCCAGCGCAGTCACATACAACCCGGCAGGACTAAGCGCCGTTGCCACTACCGTGCAAGCCAAACTGCGCGAGTATGTGTCGGTCAAAGATTTTGGGGCAGTTGGCGACGGCGTAACCAACGACACCGCAGCTTTTGTGGCCGCGTGCGCGCAGACTCAGGACGTTTTTGTCCCGCCAGGCACCTACGTTCTGACCCCTACCGGGTACGAGCTGAAGGTGTTTTGCCGTCTGTTTGGTGTCCGCAGCGCGTCGATCATCAACATCACGATCAACAGCACGCTGACCAACGGTTTTTGTATGCAGTCCAATTCCGCGTTGGACGGCCTTACGATCAACCGCAATTTGACCCTAACTACGGCGGGAGCCGACGGCAACGCAATCGCTTGCTGGCCCTCTGGCGCCGACAACCCTGTGCCCCAAGAGTTTAGCGGGATTTCGCTCAAGAACCTGACGATTGTCGGCACCGGCTCGCAACGCAATCTGATTACGTTTTTGGGCAACATCACCAATTTTGAAATGGACAATCTCGACATCAGCGGGGTGTTTTTGAGCCCCATTCTGCTCCATTGGCGCCGGCTTGCTGCCGCACCTTTCGACAGCTACCATCCCCGCCACGGCCGCGTTACTAACGTCGTGTGCTCGGCTGTTTCTCTTGCCAACGCTCGCAACGGCCCGTATTTTGCGGCTACGCACGACATTTATGTCGAGAACATCACTACCATCAACTGCGAAGACGGCATTGTTGTCGCCGCAGGTGATATCGGCGGTGTTTTCACAGTCGGGGACAGCGTTGGTAAAGTGCTGTCCAACATGACTTTTGTGAACATCTATGTAGACAACCCATCCAGCAAAGGTTTTTGGGTCGCTGGCCGTTCAGACTTTCAATCGTCTATCGGCAACCGCTGGTTTATGACGGACCCCGCAAACAGCACCGGCATTACCATTAACGGTCTGACGATTGCTTGCGGGGCGGGCAGCACCACATCAACTGAGCCGCTGGACCTGTATTTTGCCAAGAATGTAGATGTCAAAAACATCAATATTTTTGCCCGTTCCAGCGAAATATCTCGTTTGGCAACTATGTGGTCCGTGTGGTTTCGCGCCGCCGTCAATTGCAGCGTCCAAGGCCGCATCAACATGTCGCGCGGCGCACGGTCAGTGACCAGTCTTAATTGCGCTATTCAAGATTCGATTATTGAGCACAACCGCGCGATGGCCGACGTTTTGTCCGCCGATTACGGCTTGACCGTGCAAGGCGCGTTAGCGACTGCGGTTGTGTCGTCCGCAGTCAGCCTTGGGGCCACATCAATTGTGCTTTCCAGCGTCCCGACGGATATCTACCCCGGCATGATTTTCACCAATTCGGGCAACACGTTTGTGTTCACTCAAAGCGCGTGTACGAGCGATAACGTTGTGACTGTAGGCATCCAGCCCGCACCAGCCGCTTTGTCTGCCGGCGACATTATCAGCGTTCAAGCAGTTACCGATTCGTTTGGCGTTCTCCGCAACATGTTTAATGGGTTTGCCCGAAACATTAACGCAGCCGGTGTTACAGGCGCGTTTGTCAAAAACATCCGCGTTGCGTTCAACCGCTTTAACTATTGCCAAAATCACCACGTCTATGCTGACCAAGTAGATGGGTTTAACCTTAGCCAAAATTCTTTTGAACAGGGAAACCAAGGCGACACTTCTTCCGGGTACGACGTTTCGCTGCGCATTGTCGTTGCCACTATTGTGGCGGAAAATGTTTTTGGCTCGGAGTTAAACAACAAATCCGTGTTCAACGTTTACAACCTAAACGGCAATGTTGGCGCGATCATCCAAAACAATGTGTTTCTTTACCACAACCCCGACACAACAACGTACCCATTGGCGTCGTCCGTATACCTAAACGGCTCGGGCGCGACGGGCGCGGCGGACATTGTTTTGGGGGCTAACTACTTTGGGCCTTCCGTGGTCAACCAAGTTTTGCCCGCCGCGGCCCGCCGCAGCATTACCGTTGGCAGCAGCCGTATTGGTTTTGCCACCGTCATTCCGACGGGCGGCGTGTGGCGGCAGGGCGACAAGGTGTTCAACATCTCCGCTACGGTAGGCCAGCCCAAAGGCTGGGTCTGCACCGTGGCGGGCGAACCAGGCACTTGGGTGAGCGAAGGAAACCTTTGAGGGATAACTTTCAATGACCGTCGTATACACCACTGCTGTCAAGAACGCCCGGCTCGACGCCGTGGTCACTCAGATCGGCGCGACTGGCGTGCTGGAGGTCGGCACAACCGGCATGGGTACCGTGCTGTTCTCTGTGACGCTCAACAACCCTGCTGGCACCTCGTCTGGCGGCGTCTTGACGTTCAGCGGCTTCCCTAAAGCCACTACCGCGTCAGCGTCTGGCACCGCGGCGGCGGGCCGCATCCGCACAGCTACTGGCGGCACGGACATTGTGACCGGCTTGTCGGTCGGCACGTCCAGCGCCGACATTATCGTCAACACCACGACGGTAGCGACCAGCGATCCGGTGTCGGTAACCTCGGCTACTATTACCCACGCGGCGTAAGATGAAGGGGATCAAGCTAAATTTTGAGGCCGACACTCTGTACGGCGCGTATCGTGACGCCCTTCTTTTACCCATTGGCCATAACCTGACCGAAGACGACATCAAGCAGATGATGCAGGACCGCGTGGCCAATTGGGTATCCGTGCTTACGGCGCAGCCAGCCGAGGAGTTGCCGGCCGAGGAGGCTTCGCAGGATGGCTAACAGGTATTGGGTCGGCGGCACAGCTTCCTGGGACGGCACTGTTGGCACCAAATGGGCCGCCACATCGGGCGGGGCTGGCGGGGCGTCCGTCCCAACATCTGCGGATGACGTGTTCTTTGACGCCCTATCCTCCGGCACGGTGACAATTGCCACCGGTAACACGGGTGCGAAATCAATCACCTGCACCGGGTTTACCGGGACCATCGCAGGATCCGCCGCCATCACGGTTTCTGGCAGCGTCACGCTGGCTGCGGGTATGACCTACACCAGCACCAGCGTTATCACGTTTGCCTCCACGGGGACGTTGACGACAGCAGGCAAAACCATTGGCGCGATAATTGTGAGCGGCACGGGCATAACGCTCACGCTTGGCGATGCGCTGACTAGTTCTGGTAGCATCACTGTCACTACTGGCTCATTCACCACATCCAATTTCAACGTGACCGCGACTGCGCTAGTATCAAACAACAGCAACGTCCGGACAATCAGCCTTGGCAGTAGCACGGTAACTTTAAGCTTCAGCGGCGCCGCTATTGATTTTGGAACGATTGCAAATCTTACCTTTAACGCTGGTACATCTCAAATCAACCTTGCCGCGTTTGCCAGTACGCTAAATGTTGGCGGCTCCGCAACATTTTATAACGTGTCTTATACTTTCAATGGTAGCTCAGCTTCGGCTTTCGCTATCTTTGGGTCCTGCACATTTAACAACCTGACCATTGCCCCGCCAGCCTCTTCCGGGCGGCAACAATTACGCATGTCCGATAACCAGATCGTCAATGGTACCTTAACCTGCGCCGGGGCTACCGCGATCAGGCGGGTCACCCTTAGATCAAATGGCACTGGCGCTCCGCGCATTCTCACGGTTGCGAACTTGTCCGCCGCTGATTGCGATTTTCGTGATATCACTATCGCTGGTGCGGCGGCGGGTAGCGCGCCAACCCGCGCTGGCGATTGTGGCGGCAACACAGGCATCGTGTTCCCTGCGTCAAAAACGGTTTACCGCGTAACTACCAACACCGATTGGTCTGGCTCTAGTTCGTGGGCGACAAGCTCTGGCGGCGTGGGAGACGACTCTAATTTTCCGCTCGCGCAAGACGTCGCGGTCATAGACAACAACACACCCCTGACGGGTAGCCTGAATACAGGCATTTTCAATATATCTGCCATTAACTCTTCTGCCCGCACCACCGCAATTACGCTAGTTTTTGCGGTTAACGAAAATTACGGCTCTATTTCTTTTGGCTCGGGCGTTATTCTTTCAGGCGCAAACAGCCAAACGTTCCTCGGCCGCGGCACGATGAACTTCACCAGCGCCGGTAAGACGATACCTTTTCCGATTGTCGTTCAATCGACAACCGGGACTTTCGCTCTGCTAGATGCTTTGACATCAACGCAGGGGGTCACTCTTACATCAGGGAACATTGACCTTAACGGCTTCACGCTCACCTGCGCCTCATTTAGTGGATCCGGGACCAGCACCCGCGCGCTGATATTCGACGGTGGAACCTTTGTCATATCGGGGACCGGCACCGGCTGGACCACGGCGACAGCCACGGGCCTTACCGTCTCGGGGTCCGGCACGATCTCGATGACCAACGCGGCCAGCAAGCCGTTCCAAGGCGGCGGGGCTAGCTACAGCGGGATAACGCTGAACAATGGCGGCGCCGGGGCAATCACCGTCACCGGCAGCAACACATTCGGCGGCCTGTCGAACACCGTACAGCCGACATCCTTCTTGTTTACCGCTGGCACCACCACAACCATTACGAATTGGAATGTGAAGGGCACGGCGGGCAACCTAGTCACCATAGGCAGCATTACGGCCGCCTCGCACACGCTGTCCAAGGCGAGCGGCACGGTCAGCGGCGACTACCTTTCGATCAGTCGCAGCACGGCGACCGGCGGCGCGACGTGGTACGCCGGCGCCAACAGCACTGACGGCGGCAACAACTCCGGCTGGCTATTCTCCGCGGCTCCGATTATCGCGGTCATGGCCGCCTCTGAAATCGGGCCAGATAGTCTCGCGGCCAACGCTTTTATCGGATACGCTGTAACGGCTGCGATGGCCGCTTCTGAGGTCGGGCCGGATATTCTTGCAGCCAACGTTTTCATCGGGTACGCCGTAACGGCTGCGATGGCCGCTTCTGAAATTGGGCCGGACACTTTTGCCGCGTTGGTGTTGATCGAGCCTTTTTCCCCGATTGGTGTGCCGGGCGTATACCTGATCAAGCTACGTTCGTTTACAGAGCATAGGAGATTTTGAGTATGGCCGTTAATCTAAAGGCGATCACGTCTTGCCTCGGCTACCAGCAGATCACTTCGCTGAGTTCGGCCGTTGGGCTTACGGTGCCCGCCGTGGACGCCAACGGTTTGTCCGTCAAGCCGGCTATCGCCATCATCACCCCCGAAGTTTCGGGCGTTCGGTGGCGCGACGACGGCACCGACCCGACCGCAACCGTGGGTATGCCTTTGGCCGCTGGCGTGACCCTGCAATACGACGGCGACCTCAAAAAGATCCGTTTTATCCAGCAGACGGCTGGCGCTATCCTCAACGTCAGCTATTACGCATAACGGAACGATCATGCCCGCCCTGACCAACGACATCGCCGCTTTCGATCCGATCGAATACTACACCAAGCAACTTCCTCTGGATTTGGCTCGGCTAACCGCATTGCGCGACGAACTGGCCAAGCGCCAGGGCGCGTTGACGGCGGTCGAGGAAACCCACAAAGACCGCGAAGATGCGGCGGTTGTGCTGGAAACCGCCAAAAGACAGGCCGCTAAAATTCTTGCCGACGCCAAGGCGGTTGACGCCGAAACTAAGACCAAGGCTGGCGGCCTTGACGCGCGCGAAGCCCTCCTTACGCGAACCCACGCCGATATTATTGCGGCCGTCACCGCCCGCGAAGAAGCCGTTACCGGCCGGGAATACACGGTAGCCGCGCGCGAGGCCTCCGCGGCCGTTAAGGAACAATCGCTAGATGCTATGGCCGCCAAGCTGGAAGCGGAGAAGAACGCTTTCAACACCAAGGTAGACGCCTTTCAGAACATGGCCGCCCAATTGAAGGCTTAACCAGTTTCTGTCCGCGGCACGCCGCGGGCCGACAACCGTACTGGTGCGGGTCACCAGGGATCGTAAGGATCGCAAATGTCTGTCGAAGATAGTGACACCCTAGCGGAAGTGACCGCGCCGGAACAGGTTGCCACGGCGGCGCCTGCGTCTGACGTTTCTACGCCGGTCGAAACGCCGAACGAGGCGCCCAAGACCTTCAGTCAGGAGGAATTGGACGCGATTGTCGGCAAGCGCCTTGCCCGCGAACAGCGGAAATGGGAGCGAGAGCAAGCCCAAAAACTGGCCGAGTTGGAGGCAAAGCGGGCGGTGCCCGTCAATCCTCCGGCGCCTGACGATTTCGACAACGCTGCCAAGTACGCAGAGGCCCTGGCCGAGCAGAAAGCGCAGGAGTTGCTTCGCCATCGGGAGGCGGCCCAGCAGCAGGCTAAGGTGATCGAAGCCTACCATGAGAAAGAGGAAGCCGCCCGCGGCAAGTACGACGACTTTGAACAGGTCGCGTACAACCCGAGCCTTCCTGTGACTGATGTCATGGCCCAGACCATCCAGGCTTCCGACGTTGGCCCCGACATCATCTATTGGTTGGGGACCAATCCGAAGGAGGCTGCGCGTATCGCCAACCTGGCTCCGTTCATGCAGGCCAAGGAGATTGGCAGGATCGAGGCCAAGCTGGCCGCTGACCCGCCGGTTAAGAAGACGTCAACCGCCCCGGCCCCCATTGCTCCGGTGACGGCTCGCTCGATGTCCACGCCTAGCTACGACACGACGGACCCCCGTTCCGTTAAGAATATGTCTACGTCGGAGTGGATCGAGGCCGAGCGCCTGCGCCAGATCAAGAAGTGGGAATCCACACGCAACCGCTAAGGAATTTTTGAGATGGCAAACTCGCTTCTTACTATCGACATGATCACCAGGAAGGCCCTGGAGATCCTCGAAAACAACCTGGTGCTGACCCGCACGGTCAACCGCCAGTACGACGACAGCTTCGCCGTCGAAGGCGCGAAGATCGGCTCTACCCTCCGCATCCGTCTGCCCGACCGTGCGCTGGTGACCGATGGCGCCGCGCTCCAGGTGCAGGATGACAACGAGCAGTTCACCACGCTGACGGTTTCCAGCCAGAAGCACATCGGTGTGAACTTCACGTCGGCCGAACTCACCATGCAGCTCGACGACTTCGCCGAGCGCGTTCTCAAGCCGCGTATTTCGCAGCTTGCGTCCAGCATCGACGCTGACGTGGCCAACGCCTACAAGTCGATGTACCAGTCGGTCGGCACTCCCGGCACGACGCCGGCGACTTCTCTGGTGCTGCTCCAGGCCCAGCAGAAGCTGAACGAATCCGCCGCTGTGATGTCTCCGCGTTACGCGACGGTCAACCCGGCCGCCAACGCGGGCCTTGTGGAAGGCATGAAGGGCCTCTTCAACCCGGTCAGCACCATCTCTCGTCAGTTCAAGAACGGCCTGATGGGCGAGGGCATTTTGGGCCTTGAAGAGCTGAACATGTCTCAGTCCATCAAGCAGCACACGACCGGTAGCCGCACCGGCACGCATACGGTGACCACCACTGTGTCCACGCAGGGCCAGGCAACGATCAACATCACCGGCACCAGCTCTCAGACGATTGCCCTCGGTGACGTGTTTACGATTTCCGGCGTGTACGCGGTCAACCCGCAGACCCGTGAATCTACCGGCTCCTTGCAGCAGTTTGTGGTGACGGAGGCCAGCACGGCGTCCAGCGGCGCCTATACCGCCGTGAAGATCAGCCCGGCGATTTACACCTCGTCCAACGCGCTGGCGACCGTTGACAGCTTCCCGCAGTCCGCGGCCGCTGTCACGTTCATCGGCGCCGCGTCCACGCAGTACCCGCAGAACCTTGTGTACCACAAGGATGCCATTTCCTTCGCCACGGCGGACTTGCTCCTGCCGCAGGGTGTCGATATGGCTTCCCGCCAGGTCCACAACGGCATTTCGCTCCGCGTTGTGCGCCAGTACGACATCAATAACGACCGCCTGCCGTGTCGTATTGATGTGCTGTACGGCTTCAACACCATTCGCGCGCCGATGGCCGTGCGGATGTGGGGCTAACAGGTCAGCGCAAAGGAGATTACGACCATGGCACTTCCTTCTGTCGGAGGCGGCTATCAGATTGGTGATGGCAACCTCAACGAACCGGAAATCGTCACTGTCCCCGCGCCGGCGACGGCCACGGACAGCGCGACGCTGACGGCCGCGCAGCTTACCAACGGCATCATCATCGGCACGCCGACGACGACCGCCGCGTATACGCTGCCGTTGACGTCCGACCTGGACGCATTCTTGAGCAACTCCAAGGTGGGGTCGTCTTTTGATTTCCGCGTCATCAACACGACGACTGCGGGCGTCATTACGGTAACCACCAACACCGGCTGGACCATCGGTTCCAGCGGTTCGCAGGGTCTTATGACCGTTGCGGCGACCGCTGGCACCGTGCGGTCCTTCCGCGCCCGTCGTCTGGGGGATAATTCCTGGGCGCTGTACGCGATTTCGTAACCGACCCGGCCCCTGCTTCGGCAGGGGCCGACCCTCAGAGGTTTGTATGGCCGTTATCTACCTGACGCACCCGCGGCACGGCACCAAGGTCGCCACCATGGACGCGGAAGCAAAACATGATGAAGATTTTGGGTGGATGCGCCATAACCCTGCCGCGCTAGCGCCTGCGTCGGAAGTTGAACCTGTCAACGGGCTGGCCGTCCGACGGCGTCGCCCCCGCGTAAATAAAGAGGACGGCAGCGATGGCAACGGCGGGTGATCAGATAAATGGTGCGCTTCGGCTTCTGGGAGTATTAGCTGAAGGCGAAACGCCGTCTGCCGAGACTTCTCAAGACGCCCTCAACGCGCTCAATCAAATGATCGACAGTTGGAACACAGAGCGCCTCGCCGTGTTCTCCACCCAGGACCAAGTTGAGACGTGGCCGTCCGGCGCGATCTCCCGGACCTTTGGGCCGACCGGAGATATTGTAGGCGAGCGGCCTATTTTGATTGACGACAGCACTTATTTTCGAGACCCGGCGACCGGCATCTCCTACGGCCTCAAGCTGATCAACCAGCAGCAGTACAACGGCATCGCCGTGAAGACCGTGACCAGCACCTACCCCCAGGTGCTGTGGGTCAA
>Ga0181358_1000749_pt1 | contig 14625 bp, 26 predicted proteins | sample Fa13VDMM110SD_FD_130096 | JGI IMG/M metagenome (GOLD analysis project Ga0181358, IMG submission 130096) | Freshwater viral communities from Lake Michigan, USA - Fa13.VD.MM110.S.D | ecosystem: Environmental > Aquatic > Freshwater > Lake | place: USA: Michigan | collected 2013-09-24
AATGATAAATTTGTCGGCATTTTTTCCAAAATATTCTTTTCTAAAATCCATTACCTCTTTTGCGTCTTCTATTGGGTAAAAATCTTTTGCATTATTTCCGTGTGGTACAACCTTTAACTTCGTTTTTAATTCGGGTCTTAATCGAAGTACCTCATTTCTACCATAGTCGGTATAAGTAACCAAAGTATCGAAAAAATCTAACCCCTCTACAAGTTTGTCTATGAGTCGGCAATCGACGGGAAAATAGAAGATTGACTTAAACCCTTTTTTGTTTTGGTTTTTCTTCTCCTCTTTTATGGTTTTTAAAATTGGTATGATTGGGATAATAACCCCTAAATCTTGAAGTATAAAAATACCATCGTACTCATTTGAGTCTTGAAGTATTTTCATAAACCCAAGCCTCCCGAAGTCATCTTTTTTTGGTGCTGATTTTAAGGCTGATATGACGTAAGTCCCATCGTCCTCTTGATATGGTTCGCCAAAATAATTAATGGCACAAATGTCGATTTTGACATCTTCTCCGAAATGGTTTTTAATTTCCCTTTTGATGTTCTTGCTAACTGTAGCGAAACCCGTGAAACTATTGTAATCCCACAAACAAAAAATTTTAGATGGTTTTTTCATTACTCGTTTTTAAAAGATTTTTACAAATATAGTCATTTACAATTTTTGAATTATCAATCCACCAAAAACGCCAACACCAATCCAAAAACCTTTGGTATTAAATATTCCCTTATTTTTCTTCGTTATAACATTTGAAACTTTTGTGACATCAATAAATGGGTTTGTATTTTTTATTTCTACTATGGGCGTTCTACCTAAATTAAGAAACCCACTTTTTTTATACCCTATCGTCACCGATGATTCGTTTGGTATTTTTATGCTATCAACCATAACGCCATCCTTTCTAACAACCCCATCAATATTAAACCACTTATGCTCTTTTTTAAATTTTCTTGGAACAATCAAAGAATGAAACATTAAACTATCAACTAAATCTTTTGTTATCACTCCTTTTTTTAAACTTGCATACCAACCTTTTGATGTGTCGATATAATTATCGGGGATGAATGGAACTAACACCTTTTTGATAATAACCTCTTGGCTTTCTTTGACTTGACTTTGTACCTCTTTAATTTGACCTTCCAATTTCAATAACCCAAGTTTAATTGCTTCGTTTTGAGTCAAAATAGTTTGCGTTTGTGTGGCGATGGTGCTACTATCTTTTTGCATCTTTTTTTGAAATTCCTTATCATCAAGAGTATAACTCGACACTTGCTCAACCAATTCATCTTTTTCTCGCTGAATTTCGCAACCTTTCCAAATTAAAATTAAAATGATTAATGCAAAAACGATATTTATTATTTTATGTGTCATAATGTGTCATTAATTCTTTAAAAATTCTTTTTCATATTTTTCTTTGATTAATAGTTCTATAATTTCAATTGTTTTTTCTGATTTTGTATTTAACCTTTCGCAAATTTCTTTATAGTTGTGATAAACATACATACCTATTTTTGCTTCAAATGAACTCCATTCTAAATGGTCTTCCAACGTTATTTCATTTATTGTATGTTTTATAAATTTTCTTTTTTTAGCAAATAAAAATTCAATAAATTTAATTTTATCTATTGCATCTAATGGGTTTTCCATAAAATATGTTAGTTATCGTTTTTTTGTTCTTTTTGAAGTTCTTGTTGCTCTTTAATATAATTTACCAAATCCCTAATAAATTCAGATGCGTTCTTTACATCAAACGAGTCAAAGAAATCATCTCTTTCGTATGTTGTATCGAAAGGAAATGGGTATTTAATGTCAGAGGCATCAATTTCTTCAATGTTCGGAATACTTGCAACCACAAAATGCTTGTTCGCATCTTCGTCAAACGCTTTTGATAAATAGATACCGATGTCGCCATCTTTGAATATCTTGGTAAAATCATTTTCAGACTCAAGGGTAAAATTGTAGATTCTAATTACTTTTGTCATTTTTTATTTTAATTGTATTGTTATTTAAAATGTATTCGATTTTTTTATTTTCAAGTCTTCCTTTGACAAATTCTAACTCAACATTAGAAAAATCATCATCTCTTGCTAATATGGTATAATCCCCACTTTGAAATAACCCACATCCTAAATACCACGCTAAATTATTGGTTAATTGTTCCATTGCTACTTAATTTTAAATTCGGGAACGGGTATGATAAACTCCCCCTTATAAATTGGTTTTAATTTTGCAATAATTTCCTCTTGAAAATTCCACGCCAAAATAACGATGAAGTCGGTAGGATTATCTATTATGGTTTGCTTGTTTACAATCGGAATACCCGTACTTGGACTAAATTTTCCAATCTTTTCGGGAGTTTCGTCAGCGATGTAATCCATCAAGTCGGTAGTTATCTTACACGAATTTAAAAGGGTGTTTCCTTTAGCCGAAGCACCAAAACCACTTATGGTATATCCTTTTAATTTTAATTCAAGTAGTTTCGTAGAAAAGTCCTTAATAGTGTTATCGATGTCTTTAGACCAACGCAAGTACCTATCCAAAGTCATAAAGCCATTGTCGGCTTCGTATTTAATGAAATCAGCAACATTTTGAGTGACCTCGTATGCTTTTCGATGGGAAATACTCAAACGAGTCGTACCCCCGTGAATATTTTGCTTTTCAACGTCAAACAACTCCAACCCTATTTCGTTACACAACTTTTCTATTGGTGTAATAGAAACGTAGGATAAATGTTCGAAGTATGTGGTGTCGTATTCTTTGTTTTGAATAAAATCAACAAGGTAAGGAAACTCTATCACAAGTACGCCTTTGTGGGACAATGTGGATTTTGCTGAACGTAAAAACTCTTGTATGTTATCAACGTGAGCAAATACATTTGTGGCAGTTATTAGGTCGGCTTCTCCATAAAAATATATAACTTCACGAGAGGTTTCATACCCCCAAAACTTCGCAAGAGATTTGATGCCTCGTTGTTCGGCAATGGCGGTGAGGTTTGTGGCAGGGTCTATGTTAAGAACCTTTGGGTTGAATACTTTTTTGAACTCTTCCAATAAAGCACCATCGTTACCCGCAATATCAATCACAAAACTCTTCTCCCCAAGTCCATATCTTTCAGACAATTCCTTCGCCATTTTATTACAATGCTTTACATAACCACCATTAATAGAACTTCTATAAGTGTAATACGAAAACATCTTTGATGGGTTTATTACAACCGATAATTGTGAAAATCCACATTCTTTACAAAACATAATCTGAAGTGGGTATTTCTCTTTCTCCTTCGCCAACTTTGATGTGAACTCAAGATTGTTTGCAAGTGGCATAACGCCCAAATCTAAATACTTGTGCATATCAGTTGAGCCACAACATCTACATTTCGTATGTGGTTTACAAATAGGGTTTTCAGATTTATAATCAATCCACTTTTGAAGATTCAACGAGGTATCAATTGGAGTGCTATGGTATGTGTCAGCCAACCTAATTGGTAGAACTTCATTTTTGCGTTTTGCGTAATCATAAAGGGTTTTTCTTTCAGTACCCAAATTTAAAACACCAATGATTGAACTTATAGATGCCTCGTATATCATAGGTGCAATTACGCTTACATAATCTTTTGAAGCGTACTTGTCGTTGAAAGCAACTTTGTACAAGAAGTCATCCGAACCAAAAGAAGTTCTTATGATTAAATGATTATCTACGCCCATTACTGAAGTTTCACCACCTAATTTTGTCCAAGCGTAAAAGTTAAATGGTAAAATTTCGTCTGACTCTTTATAATTACCTCTATCACCTTTATAAACATAGTCGGATGAAATATAAACCAACCTTGATTTATTTTCTATGCAACACATAGATATGTTAGCACTACCAATTATGTTAGTATAAATAGACTCTTTCTTATTTTTTTCGATTTTTCTATTATCAGTTTGAGCAGCAGAATTTATAATCAAGTCGGGATTATGCTTTTTAATAAAATTATTCACGTCATCAAAGTTTTGAATATTTACCTCTGAAGAACTTGGAGAAATCATAAAAGGATTAATTTCAAGCAATTTAGAACCAAGCAACCCCGAACCACCAAATAATACAATTTTCATTTTTTTATTTATTAATTATGAACCAATAAGCAACCACCAACTCTTTTAAATTTATCCCAACCAACCATATTTGCAACATCGGAAAAGTAAGTCCAATCACTTGCTTCGGTATTGACATCCCTCCAACCAACACTACAAGCAATATCCTTTCTAATCAAAACACAAGCACAATCAACTTTACTAAATTCCATACTACAACTCTTGACATCCCAACCCCAATAATTATGAATCATAAAAGCACTATATGTTGCAACAACATTTTCATCTAAACCATTTATTAAATTTTCCAAACAATTTGGTGTATGGTAATTATCACCATTTGTTATAAGGACATAACTACAATCGGATTTTTTAAGTTTTTCCAAATACATTGCCCTTATAGGGTGACCATACTTACCGAGCCTTTCTTCAGTTTCTACAAATTTTATCCTTTCGTCATTTACCAAAGCAACGTAATCACGAATAAATTGGTCGGCTTCCCCATCGTGTACAAGATACAACTCCCAATCTTTATGAGTTTGCATCATCATACTCGAAATGATTTGAGGATAGTATTTATAAATCGGGCAAATTATAGCAATTTTTCGAGTATTGAAAAAAACATTATTAAACTCACCCCACCTATTTAAACTTGCCCTATGGTTCATATCCCACAATGGTGAAGTTTCCAAATTACTTGCCATTTGTGGCGTTAACCCCATTCTTAATATTTGGTCGTACAAAGAGTTATTAGACCTATGCTCAAAATCATAGCAATCATCTTTAGAGGTAATAGTTTCTTTGTCAAAAACAATACGTTTAGAAATGTCTTTGGTAATCAAGAAACCTACAGTTCTTATGTGAGGTTTATACTCACCCGAAATTTCAGTACAAACTAAATGCACATCTTTATTCAAAACCTTTATGAAGTCTTTTACAAAGTTTTTTTTCATTGGAATGAAATCATCGGGTATGCTAAACAACATTTCCCAATCATTGTCAAAACCCTCTAACCTCTCCAAGCAAATATCTTGAAAAATACCAATGTCGTAACCTACATTTATTCTTTGTATGTATTTTACACCATTGCTTTCGCACAACGCTTTATATTCGTTTTCGCCAATACCATCAACATTGTGTATTACCACCAATTCAAAATCGTGGTGTTCGCATAAATTCCAACAATGCAACCACCTTTGTAGATTATCGTAACGATTATAAATACACAACGATATGAAATTATTTTTCATTAAAATTGAAGTTTTTGTTGTTTATAATAAACTTTTTTATCGAGCAAGGCATAACCTTTATTTCTAATCAACATCATTTTTCTAATCTTTCCATCAAATCTATCTAAATGTGTTAATATGTGGATAGGGTCAAAGGTTAAATAATACCCATCGCTACTACCAACAATCCAACCTTCGTCACCATCGTCATTAGTTATTGTTATGTTCATACGAATGTAGTGTATCAATGCTCTAATACCACCCTCGCCTATTGCTTTAATTTCCAAATTTATCTGAAGCAAGTGGTCAATCTCTTGATTGTTTATTTGCTTCTTGTAACTTGACTTCTCTTTAAAGAAATCAATCAAATACGATACTACGTTATTTTCCATTTTAAATTTTTATTTTAAATAAAAGAATAAAGCCATTGATAGCCATATTGGGTAATCGATGTAATCACGAATGTCAAAAAACTTATTCGCTTCTTTGCAATGAATATTAATTGTTTCTTGCAAATCCATTTGTTGATTAAACGTTCCAATCATCCAATTGTATAATAGCCAAAATATGATATGAACGATGTACAACAACGTAGATGGCAAATGAAAAATATCGTATAAAATGCTGAATGCTTTTTTCATAATCTATTTATTAAATGGTTTTTTGAATTTTTCTTTATTAGGTTCTCCACCCCATTTGTCAATATATCGTTGCTTGTTTAATGGAACTTGAGTAAGAATAGATGGGTCTTTTTGCGAAGAAGAACTACTCGCATAAACGAATGGGTTTAAAAATGGAATACTATAAACGCTTTGACCTTGTAATTTCATACGATAAGTATAGTCATTGTCTTCGTAATAGGCGGGAAAAAACTCCTCATCAAATCCTCCTATAACCTTAAACGTTGCTTTTGGTAAAATGAAAACCGACCAATCTTGAATCGCTGTATAGAAATGTCTTTTAAAATTCGTAAGCAAATTATCTACCTCCCAATCTTTTCTTCCAAAATAAATGTCATCGTTTAAAATCAAGGCATAATCATTCTTATCAAATATTTTACGTAACAACATATTTATTGATGCTGATACGCCCTTGTTTTCACCCTCGTAAATAATCTCAATATTTGGATGCTTAATTTTTTCTGAAATTTTTTGCTGACCATTATCTACTATGTAGATTTTGGTGTTGGGAAAATCTCTAATGTAGAAAAGAAGTGCGGGGTGTAGGAGGTCAAACCTATTTAACGTTGGTATTCCTATTGCGAATTTTTTTTGCATAAAACTTGTTTTTAAAAATAAATTAGTATTTAAAAGAAACCTTTTCTCTTCTATGGTAATTATAAACGTCTTCCAATAAGTTTAAATATTGATATTGGTTCTTGCAAGGTATAATGGCGTTTGGCTGAAATCTTAACTTCGAAATCATTTCAGAATGCTTGTAATTCTTATGCTCGAATAAATACATAATCGCAACAACAAAACTATTGTCATTGAATTTTTTAAAGTATGGTTCATAATCCAACAACATCAACGCCCTATTATGCGACTCTTTTAAATTTTTGATTTTAAAATCGCCATTCTCAAAGGATAGACTCTTTGTTTTATAGCCATCACCTAAATTCCTTGATGAGCCACTTCTCAAACCACTTAAAAGTTTTAAGGTAGTAGTGAAGTTGAATTTTGGGTACATTTTTTGAAATCTATCGAACTCGATGTAGTCGTAGTTACCTTTTTTGATATAACCAAGAAGGAAGTCTTTTTTCTTCCAATCGGAACTATGAACGTTAAGACGTTGAACCTCACTAACGCCATATCCATAAGCGATAACGTAGTTAATAGGCAAACCTAATTCCTTTTGTACTTGAAATCGATGCTGACCATCAATGATTTGATACTTTTCATTTACGATAATAATTGATAGGAGAGGACTTTGCTGAAAAGACTCTTTTAATCTTTTAATGTGGAGAGGGTTTAAATCCCTATTGCCATTAATGAATTTGAACATTGAATAGTTCGTGGTAATTTGGATAATCGGGTTGAAGTTTTTTTTACTCATTTTTACTCGGTTTTAATTTTTATGAAATTGATTATTGATTACTTAATTCAAATGGGTTTGTAACTTCCCAATCTACGCTTTGTAACATTGCTCTCAATTTTTCCATACCAACCTTTTTTCTTCTGATATGAAAATAATCCCAACCACTTTTAGAAATCTTCTTGCGTAGTTTTCTTAACCCAAAATAACGACCATTGTACTCATATGGCAACTGATACAATACACCATTTTGCCAACCAAAGAATACATTGTCTAATTTGAAACCCATTGTTATGTGTATAGTTGTGTGCATAAGTGTCAAAGATAAATTAATATTTTAATTCAGCAATTTTATTCTTTAAATTTTTATAATTAGGATTTTTATATTCGTAAGGTGTTGGCTGAAGTCTTTTATAATAATTTTCGCCAACGTAAAAGTAAAATTCTACTTTAGGTGGCATATGATATAATTTAGCCAATTTTTGTGCTTTTGACATTACTTCTTTGGTTTTTGCCATTCAGAAAATTTCTTGTCACCCATTTTCTTAATGAAGTGTTTGATATTGTTTCGGAAAAGTCCAACCTTGTGATTTGGATTAATTGCAGCCTCTTTGTCGTCATCCCCAATGTCGTTGTAACCCAATGCAATCATTTCATCATAATCGGGAAAAACGTCACTATGTCTATCGACCTCCCTTTCAATAAGATGGTCTTCCCTACCACCAAATGAAAATATGGTAATAAAGTTTTCGGGTAGTTGTGGCTTTAACCTCTTAAACATTGATACCTCTTTGGTATATGCGTAAAAGGTACATTGAGGATTATTGTTGGCTATCTCTAACCAATCCAATGCGTATTGCTCATTGAAGAAATCACCCGAATCGTGTATTCGAATAAATTTGCCCTCGTATTTTTTAAGGCATAACTCCTCTTTCACCAAACGCTTCCACTCCTCCCTTCGCAAAAGAACCAACTCAAGTTTGTCCATATGTGCTTTGCGTACATTGGAAAACATATACGTTCCATTCTTGGCGTAGCAAAAAGCACCACACACCCCCGCGTTTGGACAACAATTAAACTTTGTGCCATCGGCAAGAGTAACCCAATGGGCGGGAAGTGTCCAACCGAATATACCCCCTTTCTTGAGGTCGCTATTTTGAGTAAATAGTTTTATGCTCATCTTTTATTAGATTTTATTTTAGACAACAATAATGTTAATTCAGAACCCAATAATTGTGCTTCGGAGTCCACCCTCCTTTTTGTATTCTTCCAAATTTCGTTATACGCCTCCTCATAGGATAGTATCTTTTTTTCGTTCATAGCGTTCACCTTGTTGTGCATATCAATACTCCACTCAAATAATTCTTTCTTCGAGTCAAGTCTAATTGGGTCGCTTTTCATATTCTCTTCAAAATGATAACCACAAGGTGGGCAAGGCATCACAATTGGTAGTAACTCAAAAAACTTCTTATACTCCCTTTTGTCGGCTTCGGTTGGTTGGTCGGGGTAGTTCAAGCAAATGAAGTGGATGAAGTGCCATCCCTCGCTTCCCCATAATTCAGCATTATATCCCATTATTAATCGTTTTTAATTTATTTTATTTAGGTTGACCCCTCATCAATAATTCGGCAAGGGTTACAAAGTGCCAATCGTTATTTATATTGTTTACATTTTGTATAGATACATAATCCTCGTGACCATCTTCAAAAACTATATGGTAGCATATTTCTTGGTATGAAGAAGTTATAATGGTAGAGTTTGGAAACACAATAACTTTTTTCATACCAACGATGTTGGCGATTTGTCCTTTTCTTAAATAATCGTTCTTGTAGCAAATTAGGTAAATTCTTTCTTTCATATAGTTTGAGTTATAATAATATTTCTCCACTTTCTTCGTCAATAATAAAAGTATTACCAATACCACCATCTCCAACCTCGTCATCACCCTCATAGAACAACTCGTGTTCGGGTTTCGTATTTGGTTGTGGATTAAATTTTGGCTTGGGTTCGTACCTCTTAATATCCTCTAAAGAAACATCGGTGTAGAACTTGTTTTTAAAATAATTGCTTTTTATCGAGAACTTGATTTGCACCTTATCGTTTATATTTAAGTTTAAGGCTTCCATCTTTACCTTGCAATAACCAAAGGTGGCGAAAGCAATAGGAGTTTGTTTACCACGAATTTGCTTCTTGATAATTACTTGGGAAACTTTTTCCGAAATCTTATTAATCGTTAATATCCTACCTACTATCTCAAACATCAATAAAATGGTTTATCGTTACTTTAGAAACAATTAAATCTACGTCTTCACAATCGTCAAACATTTTCTGAATACAATAGTTCCTTGCGAACCTCTTTTCAAAAGAGTCAGCCTCTTCTTTTTCTCTACCCAAATGGTCGGTAAAATAATTAGCAATATAACCTTTTGCTTTTTCTTTACCATATTTAATAGCATCGTCAATTAATTCTTTCGATAAGTTTAATTGATTTGTTCTTTTTAAATAATCGTACAAAACGTTGAAATGGTCTTTAACCTCACCATCGCTTTTATATTGTTCCCAAAAATAAAGAATTAAATCTTTCATTGCTACCATTCTTTTTTCGGGAGATGGTTTTTCTTCAGCCTTTTTTTTCGCTTCGGCTTTTACCTTTCTATCGTAAATCTCATCGTACTTAATTTTACGATAATCCAAATAAGCATTTAATATTCTACTAACATACATTGGCGAGAACGAATTAAATGTACGAACATCGACATCGAGTTTATTCGTTAAACTTAAATCGATAGCAAGACTAATTTCATCGGTGGTAATATTTGGGTAGTTCGTAACAACAAATTGTGACAACAACGCCAATTCTCTTGCGACATCGTCTTCGTGTTGATTGGCAATGTTAATTCCCGACATCCACCTCCATTTGGCAAGAACATCAATTAAGGAGTTAATATCTTTGTTTTCCTTGTTATAGATTGCAAGAACCAAAGTTTGTTCTTCAGCGTTCCTACAATGAGGAGTTAAAAAATTGTTTTGCTTTGTTACTTGCATTTGTGAGTTTGTCGATGCTACTAACTGATTTTGATTTGACATTGATTTCTAATTTAGGTTCATTAAGATAGTTTTCAAACTTCTTGGCTTGAAACAAAGTAATTGGTCGTAGGTATTTTTGTTGGTCAGTTCCCATCCATTGATGGCATTTTATGTCAATTACCAACTTAAAGTCAGCAACGCTATAACCTTCTTTTACTCTTGCGAGTATGCAATCAATATTTGGTTTGGTTGGAGTATATGTAGAATGACACATAGCGTTTAGGTGGTCAAGAACCTTCCTAACTATTTCCTCCTCTTCGGGAGTGTGTTTCTTTTTTTTCTTCTCTTCAGAAAAGAGAAAGCCATCTTTGAAGTAAGGCATCCCAAATTCGTATGCTTCTTTAATCGATTCGGTTGTCAAGTCTTTCCCGACCTTTAACATATCGTCACGAAACTTGCTGACGAAATTTTCATTTAATAGTTCTTGGGTATGTTCGGCTAACCACTTCACCCAATAGATACGAATTAAAGGAGGCTTCTCTCCGATGGCTTTCAAAAATTCTAATGGTATTATAATCGATTTCATTTAAAAGATTTGTAGTATGGCTTGTATTGAAGTAGGAAGTAAAGAAAACACTTGTAATAAGTATTTCTCAAATCGCCCATATAGTCGCCATACTCGTACTCGTTCCATTGTTTGATTTCTTTTTTCGTAGGTATCTTAAATCTCCATAACAAGTTTTTGATAAAAATGAAATAGATGTTAGACACCAATGTAACAAACAAACCAACAATAAGGATAGATAAAAAAACGATTGCTTTTGCAAGGTATTTCATAGTCAAAGTTTAGGTTACTCAATAATGTCATCCATTTTTACGTCAAGCGTATCGGCAATTATTTTGCAAGTGTTGGTGTGGTAATTCCGAATAATACCATTTACCAACCTCGATATTCTATCATCGCCTAAAAATACGTTGTGCTTCGTTTTAATGGCTTTTTGTAAGTCACGCTGACTCATTCCCCTCTCGTTCAATATAGTTGCTAATTTGGTCATAATAGATTTGTATTTAAAAATAAATTGGATATTGGATTTTAAAGTTACCTATTACTTGTAGAAAGAACAAGTTTGATTTCCCTTAATAGGTCTTTGGGAATTAAACCCTCATATTTATCGGCTTTCTTTACCCACGTTTGAAATTTACGCTTGTAACGTGCTTCCATTAATTTCTCCCTTTCCACCTCATCGTCAACATACTTAAAAATGGAATAATACTTGGAATTATCTTCTATTATACCAAGCACCGTGATTAACCCCATATCCTCAAGATTAGACAATGAGGAGGTTAATGATTGGTGAACCATACCCAACTTATTGCACATAGTCCTAATGTCGGTCTTTGGCTTTTTAAAATTGGTGGTTGGGTTCTTTTTGATGTAGTTAAGAACTTTAAGTTTATTGGATTCAATTTTACCCGATTCTATTTGGGCAATCCACGTTCTTGTTTTTGCTTTTAAATTTTCCATTGTTGGTTTAGGTTGATTGATTATTAATAAGTGATTATTGTTCTTGGGGTTGACATTACTTTATCTCTCCACATCTTACATACCTCCATATCAATAAAAGTAATTTGAGATTCGATGTCTTCGATTTTGGTTTGACAATCTACGCTTTCCCCTTCATCGTTTGTTCCCAATATAATGGCGTTACCAACAATAGGGGAGTGCCAATCGTCCATAATAAAACCACCCTTAATGTCATTCTCTCTCAAAAGAGATTCATCGTCAGCATACATAGAGTCTTCATTCTCAAATGAGATTGGTATGCAAAAGGTGTCACATCGATTTCCGATTGCACCATAGATTTCTTTGTAGTCATCCCCTAATGTGATGTACTCAATTTTTTTTGTTTCGACATTGATTTTGATTGCTTTTTTCATTTGTTTTGATTTTTGGTTTGATTTAAAATTAAAGTGAATTGAAGATTGCGTCACCGAATAAACCTAATAGGATTGCGATGACAATTACGATTGTGGCTTGTTTTGGAGTTAAGTTTTCCATTGTTTTAGTTTTTAGTTAATGCAATTTATGACATCTTGTTTTATAAAACAAATTTGTTTTTAAAAACAATGTATTTAAATTAGTTAAGCAACTTGAAAATTTATTAAATATTGAGAGTCAAACCTTTTAGGTAAGCATACGCCACAAGAGGTTTTTCTCTTTGGTCTACGATGGCGATAGTGTATATGACCATTAGGACACAACCCTTTCCACTTACCCTCTAATCTTGCGTCATTGCTACACCTCTCACCATTGCAACCAATTTCGATGGCTTTGGCTCTCCATACTTCATTGTGACCATTTCGACCACCCACAAGGGCGTGGGCGATTTCGTGTAAGATTGTATTCCTTACAAATGACTCTTCCCTAATTTCGGTCAATGGTGCTGACAACGTAATACATCTACGTCTATAACTACAACACCCAAACCTACGCTTGGCTTTGTCAAAAATAAAAAACCAACCCTTTTCAATTAAGCCATATTTATCCATTAATGATATGGCTAATGCTTCTGCTTGTAATAGTTCCATAATTATGCGATTTTAATTGATTGAAGAATATTGTTCCAATTATCCATATATGGCTCACTAACCTCATAGACTTTAACCACAAACCTCTTTCCCTTCGTTTTCTGACACTTTCCATTGATAGATGGCATAATGTAAGGGAAACGACCATTAACTCTTTTATAGTCGGGTACGCTAACGTAGAACACTATATCACTACCATCCTTTGTGGCTTTGGCTACGCATTGCTTTGACTCCTCGCTTGACTCCCAAGCGTAATACTCTTCATAGGTCATATTAGCGTCATTAGGGTGTTTCTTCATAGTCATAAAGCCATTGGATATAAACTCCAACTCAATCTCGTCACCAACCTTTAATGGGTTGGCTTCATTTAATGTTTCTTGTCTTATTGCTTCAATTTTTGCAATGTGACGTTTATAGATTTCGTGAGCAATTATATACTCGGTTTGAGGGCAAGAGTTATTCCTTACGACCCATTCGCAATAACCCATATCAGAGGCGAGAATTTCATCAACCATACGACCATAATACTTACCAAACCAAAAAATATTATTTGGTAAGTCAATCCTTCCTACGCTATCCCAAGAGGAAGTCTTACCTCTCAATGAGTCATCAATAGAAAGGTCGGGGTGTAACCTCTTAACCTTGTCTAAATCAGTTGATACGTTCTTCCTAAAGAAGTAGTGAGTTCTACTACCACTTGCGTGGTGCTTACCATAGGAGTCGGTTACATAAGTGGTTTCAGTCCTATAATCCCATAGGGTATAGAATGTGTTGGCGAATCCGATTAATTGTCCTTCTTTCATTTGTTTAGTTTTTAGTTTTGATTTTGATTATGATATTTCAATTAGTTTTACGACACCCTTCCATCCAAAATAAGTTTTATAAGATTCTACATTGTGATATGCAGATTCAACACTTGGGGCAATAAGTTCTAATACTTTAGAACCAATCTTAAATTTGTACTTTTTCATTTTTTTGATTTTTAGTTTTTGATTATGTAGCAAAGATAATTTGTTTTACGATACAAACAAAATTATTTTTTTGGCTTGTGATGTAGAGTGCTATTGACTCTTTAAAATTGAGGAAATAAATACAAGCAAACTATCGTAAAATAATGGGCAAAAAAAAGAGGAAGTGTAGAAACACCTCCTCGTAATCAAGTCAACTAAAAATTATTCACTTCACAAGAAACAAATGAGGTGTCAAAGATATGGCTTTATAACAAAACAAACCAAACGTAAAAACAAAAAAAACGAAAATGTTTTTAAATCAATTCTTATAGTTTAAATTTTGACGATGAAGTTTTTGTAAGCATTTACCCTACTTTGATATTATAATTAAAATTTACCTTGTTTCCTTTTGTTTGGCGATGATTGTTTTATAATTAAAGAATCAAACCAAAATTTTAAAAAAAAGGTTTTTATGGATAGGAAAGGGGGTTAGGGGGTATGGTTGGTATTAAGGCATCATAGTATTTCCCATATCTCAATAGTCAGTTTAAACCTTACACTCGTTCTACAAACAATTTCCCCCCTCCCACACACCCTACGCTTCTACCTCTTTTCAACTCGCTACCCTCTGAATCTTCCATACCACCAATCCCTCCCCTTTCATACCCTCGTGCTTGTCCCTCATCCACCATCATCATTACCCATCATACCTAT
>Ga0181358_1000751_pt1 | contig 14615 bp, 8 predicted proteins | sample Fa13VDMM110SD_FD_130096 | JGI IMG/M metagenome (GOLD analysis project Ga0181358, IMG submission 130096) | Freshwater viral communities from Lake Michigan, USA - Fa13.VD.MM110.S.D | ecosystem: Environmental > Aquatic > Freshwater > Lake | place: USA: Michigan | collected 2013-09-24
GCCATCCGATAGTTTATCATAAGTACCCCAACCTATGCTATACCCTTTACCATCGGGATAAGCATATACAATAGCATTGTCAGATATTGGCAAAATGCTTGAATATGGAACATTTTTATCGGGGGATTTGCTTGAAAATCCCTCGTATTTTTTTAAATGCTCTTTAGCTATTCGTATTGCATTTTCACGATTCATTACTTCTTCATTTTAGATTTCATTTTTTCTCTTGCGGTAAGTGAACCCACAATACGTTTTGCTGATTCCTCAGCTTCCTTTGTAGAGTATGTTTTACCGTAATCTTTTTGTACTGATTTTGGCACTTTTTTACGTTCAAGTAGGCTTTTTTTAATTGACTTTACCTTCCCCTCAAATGTTTTACCACCCATAGCCATTTCACCTTTGAGAAAATACTCATAATGGACTACATCATTAGGATAAACATAAGATAACCTTTGAAGATTTTTAGATTTACCAATTTTTGGGGATGTTGAATCTAAAACCAATTTTTCTTCATCAAATCCTACAACAACTAAAATTTCTTCTGCCCCAATTCTATTTTTAATGTCATATTTTAAAACAACTTTATCTCCCTTCTTAAATCCACCCAATTCACCACCCTTTGCCATCTTAGATTCTACGAGTTCATCAATAACCCACTTATTTACCTCTTGTGGATAAGCATAATTTTTTTCCCAAAATGTTTTTTGAGATTCCGCAGTTTGTGATTTTGTATATGTACCCATTAACAAAACATCACCATTTTTATTCAATTGCAATAAAGCGTAATTATACTTAGGGTTTACACCTCTATTACTTTTTGTTTTATAATTTTTTGGATACTTTTTAATCTCACCACCCTTCGCCATGTAGCCACCATGAGCAAATAAAGAATCTTGTCCTTCAATTTCATCATACCTTATCTTTGAAACTCCATCGGCTTTATTGGTAAAAGTTCCTAATTCGGGGTCTTGCGTTTTGCCTAAATACCGAACTTTCTTCCCACTTTTTGTCTTATAATATTTACCAACATCTAATTGACCGCCCATAGCCATTTTTTTAGATTCCCCATCAAGATAAAATGCTTCATCTTTGCGAAAATACTTTATATTTCCACCTCTTGCAAATTCAATACCCATTGTATCGGGATTACTATCTTTTGGAAATAGATAGTTTTTACCAATTTTATTTTCAACTATTTCAACATCCGCATTATAACCCGTAGTTCCTCCGTTAGCGTAACGCTTACCTTGGTTTAGACCTCTATATAGTTCTAAGGCATTTATAGAAGTAAATGATGTATCTCTCTCTAAGGGAAGCCTAAATGGAGGTACTTTAATTGATTCAAGTTCACTTCTACTAACGCTACCCATCTCAATATCTAATAAGTCAACTATTGCCCAAATATAATCGGGGTCATTCGGGTCGGAATTTAGCAAATACCAAGTTCCTTTCCCGTATGGATTGAATATTTTAGCTACAACCTTTTGACTTTCAAGGTCATTACCCATATTATATTGAGCAAATAATTGCTTATCTATTGCGGATGTGAATAGCTTCATATTATTATATTTTATTATACTTCACCATCTTCAAACAAGCGGTGCATTTCGCCACCCCCTTCAAAAAAATTGGATGAAGATTTGTATTTAGGATTTTGGGGATTACTTTTCCTTGAATAGCTTTGCTCCCATGGTTGATTGGATTTGTATGCCCTATCCCTATTAATAGCAGAAGTGGTTCTACCGCCTTCAGCCATTTTGCTAAATTTTGTCTTTTCTCTACTACTAAATTTTTCAAATTCTTCTTCTGATAATCTAGTGCCGTTATTTATATTAATAATATAAATTTTATTGCTTTTATCCTTAACTACAACATTATTATCATCATGACCCATAATCATATCCCCTAGCTTTAGTCCATGTTGTGTTAATCCACCCTTGGCATATTCATAGGCTTCGTCATCGGAGTAACCACGAATTACTTTTGGCTCTCTTTCCTCAAATCTTGCATCATCTCTACGAGAATGTGTACTCTTTAAATCTTTTTTAGACATTTTGCCATATTCCATAGCTAATCTTTCATCTTCCCTATCGTCATATCCTTGACTTTCACCACCTTTAGCCATCATGCCGCCATCAGCCATCATACCACCTTTAGCCATCATACCGCCTTTAGCCATCATACCGCCATCCATCATGCCACCATCAGCCATCATACCACCATCAGCATATCTACTCTTATTAATCTCAATATTGTAAGTATCTGCCATTTTCAACTCACCCTTTAAATCATTCGATTTTTCTTTAGAAAGACCCATGACATAGAAAGATACCTCATCAAAATCATTATTATGCTTCCAATCTTTAGTATATTTACTAACTATCCTTTCCGCATCTTCATTTTTTAAATTGCTTGGATTATAGTTAAAAGATAGATTGTATTTTTCTGTTATTCCCCCCTTCGCCATCATACCGCCATCTTCCAATTTTGGATAACGCTTCGGAGGTTGCTTTACATCCGCACGATTCAAACGATACTCATAATATGTATTACCCGTTGTTTTTGCCGTTCTTCTACCCAAGGGTAATGCGGGAATATCTGCATCTTTCTTTATGTCAATTCCGCTTTTCTTATATCCCGACAAACTTTTTGTAGTTTTTATCTTAGCTTTTAGCTTTTGCAAAGATGACAATACTTTTGTCTTTGTCACTCCCTTTTTAGGCTTTGCGGAAGATAATGAAGCAAGGTCTGATTTAAGTTTATCAAGTTGTGCTTCAAGTTTTGGAACTAATGTTTTGGGGGTAGCTTTGCTCTTGATAGCTGCTTCTATCTTCTTGATATCCCCTTTTAATTTAATTGATGTTGCCATTTTATTTACAATTTTGAATTTTTAAAGTATCTTTTAATGTTTTGATAGTTTGAATTGATTCGTCATCTCCCAATTTTGCCAATAAAGTTAAGCCTTTTATAGCTTCTTTTATCTCTTGACAAGATAATTGTGGCATAGAGGGTGGGATAGGCGGTTTGGGCGGTGTTTTGGGTTTTTGCGTTTTAGGCTTTTGGGTTTTCGGAGGGGTTGGCGGTTTAGGTGGTGTAGTAAGTGTCCTCGGTGGCTTTGGCGCACTCGGTGGGGTTGGAGGTGTTGGTGGGGGTGGAGGAGTAGGAGGTGTTGGCGGGGTAGGAGGTGTTGGCGGGATAGGCGGGGTAGGAGGTGTTACTACATTTTGAGTGGGAATTAAAATTTTTTCTTTTATTAAAGAAAGAAAAAATATAATGGTAGCAACGTGGATATGATTAATAACATTATTATTTATTGTATAATATGTATCATATTTAATTTCATTTTTTACCTTATCTATTGTGTTCGGTGAATATGTAATATTTGTTTTAAAACCAATGAATGTATCGCCTACATCGACTATTTTGGTATAGTCAAAAGCTATATATTCACCACTATTTACCAAATCATCAAATTTTGTTATAGCAACCCCTTCGGTAGTGGTGGGAGTTGAAGCATTGTTACGGTCAACAATATATGCATCTAAAGAAATGGTAGTGTTATTTATTGAATCAATTCTCAATATAACCCTTGGTATTTCATCCGTATCGGCTTTTACCCTAAACATATCTCCTACCTCATATTGTTTTTTACTTGGTATGGATTGAATAGGCTTATTTATAGATATTTTGTTTATTTCCGACAACAATATCCTAGAACCTTCCGCAATAGCCAACGCTAATTGATTTTTTCTATCACCTTCGGGTGTTTGTGCGTATAATTTTTGAATTTCATATATTATATAAGCGGAATCCAAAATGTCCTTTGACAAAATAGCTTGTACATTAGGACTTACATTATATGCGGTAAGTAGTTTGTTCTCAAAAAACCTTAATTCCGTATTTTTTTGTACATTATTCATTTTAATACTAATTTATTTTTGTCAAACTACTTAAATAGTCCTTTTTTTCCATTGGTGACAATACTTTTGACAACTCAATTGTATCCCCATTCTCCTCTATCAATAAATTGATAACATCATAATAAGGTTGAAAATCATCACTTAGCCCCGAAATAAATGAAGCATAAATAGTTACGTTTTTATCGTTTTCATTTGAATTATTTACAAAAATGTCAAAAGAACAATCATTTTGATTACCAAAACCACTATACATTGAACATCTTTCATTGTATTCTTCTAATAAAATATCTACCTTTTCTTTTTGCTTTATTGTCATAAAGATTTTATTATATTTATGATTCTCTCATATTCTTGAATTGCTCCCGCTTCGGTACTTACGGGTCTTTGAACAATTTTTGAATTTAATCTTTTACTTGCTTCTATTTCTTCGGGATTTGTAGATTTACCCAAAAAGTTCACATAGTTTTGCTTTATTTCATCATTATCGGTTATCGTACTCCAATCACCATCGCCTCCATCGCTATCTCTACCTACATCGCTTATTGATGAAACTATACCTCTAAACCGTTGATACCTATAATACCTTGGGTCTCCCGAAAACAAAGCAATTTTATTTTTATCTAAGGCTTCATCTTCTTTTTTTACGTTTATATATTGAAATATTTTATTTCTTCCTTGTTCTATCGGATATGCTACGACTATCCTATAATTTATTCCTATTTTTGATAGTGATTCGGAAAGAGCAATTGCGGGAATGGCATTAAACTTCAAAGTTTGCGCATCGTCACTCCCACTAAATGAAAATGGAACAATAATATCTATTCTTGGAAGTGGTTTATCTACTTTAGGGATGTAAACAAAGCATTTTTTAAACGTGGTAGCATATTTCTTTGTACCATCCTCATTTAATTTATGTTTTCTTTCTACTTCGTGCCTTGGTATTTCCTTTTGCTCTTGAAATTCGTAATACAATCTTCCTCCATTATCAACAAACAACAAATCTTCTTTAGGTATGTTTCTTTTCAATATTGGGCTAAAGAACCCACCCGTTTTGACATTATATTCTATTTCATGTTGTGGTACAAATGGTTGACCTATAAAGAAATATATAGTTTGGTCATTTTGAGTTTTATAACTTTCAACCAAATTTGAACTTACTATTTCATTTAGCAAAGGGCTAAAATACTCATATACTTTTATCAGTCCTAAAGAAGCAAGGTCAAATGAAAATATACCTATTTCTTGTTGAGTGAATTTTATTGACTTTTGTTGGTCAATATCAGCTAAATTTATACTATTTACCCTATTTGTTATATTGGAAAGCACATTTTGTATCTCCGCACGATATAGAAAAGTATCTAAATTACTTCGTACATCTCCTACATTAGTAGTTCCATACCATCTTTCCCCAATTCTAATATTATTATTTACAAGATTTCCACTTCCATATCCATCAAGGGTTCTTTTGGCTACGCTTGTAGCGGTTCTTGTAGTATCTTCTATAAACTTATCATATTCCGCAATAGAATCAAAAGAGAAAGTCCACACGTTTGCGGACATTTTCTCTCTCTTGTAATATTGTGGATTCGGGTTTTGAGGCATATTATGGTTTTATTTCGGCTTGACCAACATAAAAATCTTCGTATCTACCGTATATTTTGGAAGCATTTTGCTTTACCAAAGGATTCAAACTATCCAAAAATCCATTACCGCTTGACAATATTTTAGATATTACATCGTCTACCATGTTTTGTATGTAGGCATCGGTATAACCCGTTTCCCTAATTACTTTGTCGAAAGCATCGGTAGTTTCTCGGAAAGCTACCATATAACTTTTGAAAGTTTTGAGAAGCGTTTTACCGCCATCTACTACACTTTGACCATTTTTCTTTGCAATAGCCCTTACTAATTCAAATTCAAATGCTACCCTAAATGAAATATTGGTACGATAGGATACAAGGGATAGATTTTTTAAGTTATTAGCATCTATGATTGTCCTCAATCCTCTTGGTGTGGGCAGAGGCAATTTATTTTTCTTTGCATTAATGTAGTCATAATAGTTACCTTCTAAAAATGCGTATAAAAAGTTAAACCTTGTTGTTTCTTGGTCGGTATTGTTGTCAAACTCGGTATAATATACGCTACCACTAAACCTATCCAATAATGATAAATCTTGCTGATTATTACCACGATATTGAGGTGGAGGCGGTTGGTTGGGGTATATATTACCCGTTGCAATAATTGCAAAATCTTTAGCCCTTTCAATTGGTGCTTCATCGGGATTTGCACTATTAATTTTAGCATCGGCATCGGGTCTTGTTTTGCTACTTTTTGCCAAAGCATCATTGAACAATCCCGCCGTATTAGGGTCTAATTTTGGCATTTCATCCATAATTAGGATTTTGCCTTTCTTCCAACAATCAATTAATTTACCTTGCTTAAAGCCATCTACCGATTGACCACCTAAAATTTCAAGTGGTGAGGTATATTGAGAGCAATTGAGTGTAACGTAATCCCTTTTTAGGGTTTTAGACACTTGTTCGGCGGTATAAGTTTTTCCACCTCCCGCTTCTCCAATTAGATATACATTGTTTCCCGCAAGGACATCATCAATTATATCAAAGAAATTAGGAATCAATGCGGTTGCCCTATTAATTTCAATTGGTTTTGAAAATTCGGGGATTTGAAGCATTATCGTTTGATTCTTCTTAATTTCTTCTAAAATTTCGGCATCTAATTCATCTAACTTAATCTTATTCGCTTTTCTATACCTATCAATTACCGCCATGATTGAAGCATCATCAGCCCCACTACCACCCGCCATAGTCATCATATTTGCCATAGTAGAAACGATGCTATTTAGTATAGGACTACTTGCTCCACCCATTTGAGGCATTTGTTGTACGGGTGATGGAGAAGGTGTGGGTGAGGGAGTAGATACCATATTTAATGAATCTATTTCGGCTTGGGTTTCATCAATTTCTTTTTGAATATCACCTTTAAATTCATCGGGAACTGCATCTAATGCATCGGTCAAGTCATTAAGTTTTTGTAGTAATTCTTGCTTAGTCGCCATTTTTATTTATTTAATAAGTATTGTAAACCTTTGATTGCTTTTATTGCTTTATCATTGCCCTTGTCGGCGAGATACTTCAAACCTTTTATTGCTTTTTCAATATTTTCTTTTGATTGAGGAGTTATAAATGTAGGTTCAACATATCTTAATATGTCCCCTTTTTGTAATTCATATTCAAAATCATTTATAGAATAATAAAAATTATCCTCAAGTGTATTTGTTTTTGTGTTTAAAACTTCAACTGTTATTAATGGAAAAGGGCTTTTTACTATACTTATTATAGTATCAATATAATCGGGAGATATTGGATTATCATATAATTTAATAAATCTATCTCCTACCTTATAATTTAAAGTATTTGTTGTTGAAGGTATTAGAGTAGATAAATTTTTTGAAGTTTGAGGAGGTGTAGGTTTTACTATATATTGCCCATTTTTACTCCCCGATTTAAAGAAAATATTGTCTTCAGTTTGAGGTAATGATAAATATGTAATTAATAACTTTTGATTAAATTGAATAGCATCTCTATCATCGGTAATTACGGGCATTATCAATGCAACGTTAGATTCATCATTCCATTCCCTATCATATTCAAATAATTCGTATGATATACTAACATTTAAGTCTTTTTTTAAAACTATTTGCCCACCTTGTTGCTCACTTGTATAAAGTTTAAAATTTCCATTGGAATTGCCTTGTTGTGGAATATCATTTTCAAACTTAAAAGTTATATTGTCTTTTGCATCTTCCCCTTTTAAACTACTAATTACTTCTAATACTCTTTTTTTATTAATTGATAACACCATATCGGTTGAAGAATAGATTACCGACTTATAATTAGGCGGTTTTGCATCAACCGAATTAGTAATGTATCTCACATCTCCTTGTAGAAAAGAGTAAAGTTCTTCATCATCGGTTGCGGAAACATCGCAAACACCATTCATGTTTGAAATGATATAATGTTGATTTTTAGCGTTTAATAAAACTTTATTTATGTTTTTTATATTTGATGATGCAACATCATGGCTATATAAAATATAACTATTGGTAGCAAATATTTGTAATTTATCCCCATTACTTAGATACCCTATCCCCATTAAAGTTGGTCTTAATTCATCATCACCAACAAAATCTTTAGCTTCTTTTAAATATTCCGATAACTCTAATGAATTTACAAACCCTATATTATTATAATTTTTTGCTAAAATTCCAATTGGAAAGTTAGATAACTTTTCATTGGTGTTTTTAAATGCCCCCGATACTATTTCATAGATTCCATCCTCTACGTTTACATTTTGTATTGATATTAGTTGCTTAAAATCATGTGCAACCGCTAAATTATCCTTTACATAAATGTAATCAAGGATTGGCATTCTTGGACTATTACCCGCAATTCTTTTGAGCATATCAAAATGAATTTCGGATATATATGGTAACTCTTTTGAGGTCAAGTAATAATCAAAATAGGCTATTGAGCCATCGGAATTATGTATTTCGTTATCTTCAAAAGAATAATATACGTTTATTTCGGTATTAAAATCCAAATCTCTTGCCCCCAAATCATTATCATATAATGCAAACGGCATTAATAATGCAAAATCACCTTTGCCAATTGCACTTTTAGGGTTTTGGGCAAAATCTCTTTCCGTTGTAAAATACATGGATTTGCTTTGGGAAATATATCCCCCCTTAACCCACTTGTTACCTAATTTTAAAAATGTATCTAATATATCTATCAATTTTGCACCATCAAATGAAATCTTTTTCTCCTCTTTTCCCGATTGTACTAAAAATATAATTTGATTAGTAACACTATTGCAATACTTACCCTTCATCACCGCCTCGCAATATGTTTTTAGCTTAACTAAGTCTATATCGCAAACAATTTCCGTAGAATCATGAATTATAACTTGCCATTCGGGGAACTTTTCATTTATTTTGCCAATTTTTCTTTTGGTTTTTTTACTTATTTTAGGGCTAATCAAGTACAAACCACTTTCAAGTGAGCCTTTATTTTGTAGGTGAATTAATTTATGCGCATCGGTTGCTACTAAACTTTTTTCATCTATGTATAACGCATTTTGTGCGGGTCTAAGTGAATCTTCATTAAAAAAAGGTTCAAATATGCCAATAAATTTAGGGTCGGTTAGGTTATACTTAATATCAACTTTAGACACCTTTTTTATTACTTTCCAAGGGTTTGGAAGAGCATCCCAATTATTAGCTTGTATTAAATCTATTTTATAATTAGCCATTATAGTATAAATGATTATTTATTTAATAAGTATTCCAAGCCTTTAATTGCTTTTATTGCTTTATCGTTTCCTTTGTCGGCAAGATATTGAAGTCCTTTGATAGCTTTTTGAATATCTTCTTTGCTTCTTGTAGCATTAATATTTTCGGAAAATATTTTATATAATTTCGGGTAAACCGAAGCAAATCTATCAAATCGCTCCCCGTTGGTATTATAGTCAAACTTTGTTTTGTCTTTGGGATATAGCCCTATGATTGCGGAAAGTAAAGACAAAAATTGCACGGAATTAATTTCCCATCCTTCTCTACCAATTTCATTGGCATAAAATTCATCGTTAAAAGAATATGATTGTGCTGATTGACCATCAATTCTCCACGCATTATAGCACAACATACGAAGACTATCATATGCCCACAAATTTGAATACTTATATGGATTCTCACCATCCTCACTTACATCATATCTATCACTATCCTCCTCATCTTCAAATTTCCATTTGAATGATATAAAGTATTTATCATACCCTTCTCCCGCTTTTGGCATTTCTCCAATATTGTCAGCTATGAATTTTGTTAAAGCGGTAAAAGATTGAAATTGAATTGGAAATGTACCATCGGGATATGAACCCTCGGCACGATTTATAGCACAAAATTCTAATTTAGGGTTTGGGGGCAATGATTTATAACTTTCATTTAAACCCGTATTTTGTTGAGGTTGCGCAACTTGAACGGGTTGCGAAGCCATTGTTGGGTCTTTGTAATATTTGCCCAAAATTTGACATAACAAATTAATTACATATGCCTCGGAGGCTATTAGTCCCCACTTTTGAAAATTCCCAAAACGGCTATATGAAAAACCCGTTTCGGTATAAATTTCTCCCTTAATAGTATTCCAATCAACTTTATTATTGGGAGTAGTTATTTTCTTATGAGCCGTATAAAGTATTTTTCCATCCGCATATTTCTTTTTGTATATCTCCCATCCCGCACAATCCATTAGGAAGTCCCCTTTGTCAAAAGTGCTTTTAGTAGATTTTGATTGAAATTGCTTTGTTGTTTTTGCGGATACGGGATTATTAATAATATTCCAATCTACGGTTGGTGAATTTGCCCCATATGGTTGATTATTACTTACATGAAGGTATTTTGTGCCATAATCTATGCTCTTACCTTCATCGGTTTTACTTCTAATACCACCTCCACCTTGTTTTGCACCATAATGATATGAGCCATACTCAAATTTATCGCTCAATTCACTATTAAGTTCATTATATATATTGTCGGGAGCATCATTTAAGTAAATATCAATAGCATTCCCGTTTGCAAAAGACCTTGATTTTATCCAAAAGTAATTTGATAAAGGTATTTGAGGATATTTAGCCTTCATCCATTGTCTTATCATTTGAGCCGTTCCCGAAACTCTTATATATATTTTATCATACGATGATTCGTATTGCCCTTTAATATCGGAATATTTTATTCCATCAATTGAAAATGAAAATTTACTATCTTGATAAGCCATATTATTTGAGTTTTTCAACTAACATATCCGCAAATGCTCTTGCATCCGCAAAATTATCATTTATTATTTCAAATGGTCTATTCATTATCTTAACAATTGAATAATCATCCATCATTTCTCCGCCATATTTATACTTTTTACCACTACAACCACATGAACTTGATTTCATTTCACCACCTTCCGCAAAAGAAACACCACCGCCCGATTGATTAATCCGTGACAAAATTTCACGGTTTGTGAGCATTTGTCCTTCAAATTCCCTTTTTTGAGGGTCTTTTACCGCACCTTTAGTGATTATAATCTCTTCGCCTTCTACTTCAATCATTTGCCCCGTATCCTTATTATATGCTTTAATTCCACCTTCATCATGGCTTCTACCTTCAAAATAACCGCCCTTTTTACCATCATTTCCATCTTTTAACTTGTTGGCAACTACTTCTCCACCTTCCGCATATTTATCTCCAAGCAACAAATTACGCAAATTTTCTCTTTTCCCCATCATATCAGATTTTTTTTGTGTTTTTTCAACATTATCGGTATCTCCACCCTTTGCATAACGAATATCTACGTTCATAGGGTCAAAATTCAAGTTACGACCATCCGCAAGTTTAACTTGTGAGGGTTCAAAGATTGTTACGGCTTCCGTAAATTCGGATGGATTATCAACATCATAGCTTCCTCCAAATTCTTCCGAATAGAAAATACCATCGTATCTATAATTATTTAGAAAATACTTAAATAATTTATTCTTATCTCTTGCCATTAATAGCCAAAATGAATATTCGGACATACCAAAAGTATCATCAATATACTTACCTATTTGACTTTCTACAACTTCTTTTATCTTATCTAATTTGTTAGAATCCAACTCATTAGTATATTTGTCTAAAGCTATTGTTTTAGATATTTCATTCTTCCAATATTGTGCATCTTCTTGAATATTATAATATTCCGAAGTCATTGCATAAAATGGATTTTTAATATTTACGAAGCATTTATAAAGGAAAGGTTGAGCATTTGCCATACTCCTTTGTGATGAAGTAGTAAAGTTTTCCGAATACTCTTTATTATGGGCAAAATATCCATATGGTCTACCATCTCCCGATTGTTGACTTACATCAAAAACGTAAAATTCGGAATCTACCCTTGTACCATGATAAACAACCTTTGGCTCTAATGTTATTTTATCTATTACTTTAGATACATTTTTATATAGGTATTCATATTCTTGTCGACCACTTTCTACAAATCTTTTACCCGCATATTCCCAATCGCCAAAGAAATTTTTGAAGGCACTTGTTCTTACAAGAATTTGTTGTAGGTAAGTCAACTTTGATGGTTCACCCGTTGGGGTAGAAAAAGACAATACGGGGTCTACTACTCCTCCTATGGCATATATTTTTTTAATATCCTCATAGTGTTCGTCTAAATTGAGTTCTTTTTCCATTATTTTTAATTTTTCGTAATATTTTGGACTTTCGTATAAATGGTGGGATGCAATAGTTCTTGCTACGTTTCTATTTTTTGTATGCTCCATCTCTACTTTAATACCATCTTTTAGAGCATTTTGTATTGTTTCTAAATCTACATGATGCTTGTCCGCTATCTTTAATATACTTGGTGCTTTTTTAAGTAAACCGCCTTCCTCATACCTTATATCGGGGTTTTCGCTATCAAAGGTAGTATTGCTACCATCTGCAAGTTTGATTTGATTTGAACTATTTACAACATATAAATTGTCTTTTTTCGTACCAAATATAATTATACCATCAAAATTTCCATTAAAATATTCTCTAATGTATTCTTCTCTACTTATATCATACCTATCAGCAGGACTATAATAATCACTATTTGTATTTCTAACTATTGGATATTTAATGTTTAAAAAACAATTATAAACAAATCCGTCTTTTTCTAAATTAGAATGCAAAGTGGCATAATTTTTTGCACTATTTAATTTTTGTGTGAAGAAAAAGCCACCCCTTTCACTTTCTATATAATTTTCTCCAACTCTTTTTCTATCAAATACATTGAATTTATTTGCACTTCCATGATACACTACCATTGGTTCACCATTATCATCTACAACTTTTGAAACATCTTTAGAAATATAATCTAAAGTCACTTCGTCTACCCCACTATCTTTAATCTTTAAAAGTTCAAGTCTTTCCCAATCGCCAAACCATGCTTTAAATTCGGGGGTGCGTACCAAATGCCATTGCTCATGGGTAAGATTACTCCTTTTACCATTAGGGGCAAGGTGGATTGACATATCGCCTCCTAAATGATATTTACCTATTGGGTCTGAATCATAAAATGTTCTATTATCAAATCCACATTTGTGGCAAACATATTTGTCATATTCTTCAGAATCACTTGTATTCCAATTCCATCCACACCTTATGCAAGTTATTTCTTGACCTATATCACCGCCTTGCTTATACCTAATATCGGGGTTTTCGCTATCAAATGTAGTGTTGCTACCATCGGCAAGTTTTATTTGATTGGGTTCAAATAAAAAATATACAAGGTCTTTTGGAGGTTTAGTATAGGACATATTTTCGTTAAATACACCACCATTGTACCCATATTGAATTATTAAATTTCTTAAAAATTCGTCTAAATTAGGAACGACTTCTCTATCTTTCTTCTTATTTATAAACCATTCATATATATCTGCACGTTTGAACAATTTGTGATATTCTTCATAATCAGCATATTCTTTTTCAATGATGGGTTCAGCATTTTTATGAGTAATTAAATGAACTAAATCGTCTAATGATATTTCATATAGGTATCTTTTTTGCTCATCTTTAATTTCTTTTTTTAATTTTATCTTTAAATCTTTTATTAGAAAATCATTTAACTCATCTATGTTTAAATCCTTATTATTTTTATATTTTTCAAAGAGATACGAGTATTCGGGTATTTCTCTTTTTTCGGCTTTTTCAATCAAATTTAATGTTGAATCAGTAAAAATAATTGGAACTTTTCGAAACCAATTTTCAAAATTTGGATAGTATGGATTATTTGGAGTTACATCCAATAAGTTTCTAATGTTTAGGAAATACTGATTAATTACAAAATCTTGACTTGTAATTTCTTTATATTTTTTTTCTTTTGCATCGTAATAAATATTACCTTCTTCTTGGGAAGCATAACGTTGTGCAACCTTTTGAGATTCTGTAAAATAGAATGCAAATCTATTTGTTTTCCTATTATCGGAAAACCTATTTACATTGTATTTGAATATATTATTTATTTTATCTTTAATTGTACCACCCCTATAAACAACCAACGGCTCTCCATTCTCATCAACTACTTTTGAAGCATTTTTAGGGTCATTCTCCCAATCTCCAAACCACGCTTTAAATTCGGGAGTACGAACTAAACTATATTGTTTAGGCGTTAGGTTAGACCTCTTACCATTTGGGGCAATTAAACCGCCATCCTCGTATTTTATATTCGTTTTCACAACTTTGTGAAATTCGTTATTTTCATTATTGATTGCATACCCATTATTGTGCAACCAATTTTCTATATCGGATGATTTATCAGCTAAATACCCAAAGATTACATCATTACCATTTTCGATTGCGTAGTTATCCAAATGATGCAAAACCTTTTTACCAATATCTTTTAGTCTTTCTTTTTCTATTACTATCAAGTTTTGAACGTACAATGGCTTATTTGCTTGTATCCCATACTCTTTTGCGTGTTCGGGTGTTGTTTCGTAAAAATTCAAATCCACAACCCCTTCTTCAATCAAACTTTTAAGTTGCCCATAAGGGTCAATTGAATCCAATATCGCACCCCTTTCCATAAGGTCATCATCTTGAACGTA
>Ga0181358_1000753_pt1 | contig 14596 bp, 29 predicted proteins | sample Fa13VDMM110SD_FD_130096 | JGI IMG/M metagenome (GOLD analysis project Ga0181358, IMG submission 130096) | Freshwater viral communities from Lake Michigan, USA - Fa13.VD.MM110.S.D | ecosystem: Environmental > Aquatic > Freshwater > Lake | place: USA: Michigan | collected 2013-09-24
CCACCTTTAATTCTAACCCCAGATTCAACCTTTAAATTACAGCCTATAGTTGAAAATGTAGATTTAAAAGGATATGAGGTTATTTTTTCCTTTAAGTTATATTATAAAGATAAAATGGCCAAATCTATTGATCTTAAAAAAGGTCCCCCAATAGATGGGTATTGTTCTGACCTTACGATAATAACTTTTTATTTAGAAAACCAAGACTCAGTTAAAGTAGAAAGTGTTAAACGTATGAGTTGCCAAATTTTAGCTATATTTAATTTAACTAAAGAACAAAACAGTAAATTAAGAACTTATCCTATGAAATCTATTAAAGTACTTAATTATGTTACTGAAAATCAATATACATTTTCTGTTAGTGATAAGGTATATTGGAATAGATGGATAAATAAGTATAATAATTGGCGTTAACATTTTTACTTCATTTTACGGTTTAATATAGTTTCTATATTAAATTTTTATCTCGATTTCACCATCGGTATCGATAAATATGTAAAAACTTTATAAAACGTTTACAACACTACTTTTTACTTTAAGAAGAAAAGAACAATTCTCATATTCTTCTATATTTTCAAAATGTTTAAGAGAAACTTCCAAACATTTCAGTAAGATAGTATCTGAAAATGTATTTAAAATTTCTATGTGTATTGGGGATTCTAAGTCTAGTTTAGAAATAAAAGAGTAAGCTCTATTAAATATTATATTTTCCCCCATATTTACTAAATCATCAACAGACCAATTAGGATTTTCTTTTTGTAAAGATAGGGAAATATTATAATTGTAATTATTCATGTTTAATAACAATTTTTTGAACATTCCTATATAGTAATAAGGATGCTCGTCGAAACTTACTTGAGTTGTTTCAACTGAGGTATCCTCACTTGAGGAAAATAGTTCAAAAATTTGGTTAATATCCATTTACAATAAATATGGGTATCCAATTTCTTGAATACCCATGATATAAAAAAACCTATAAATAGGTAAAAAAACCTAATCTTCTATACCCCCGGAGTTAAAATGTTTTTTGTATTTATCCTTTTTTTTATTAGGAACCATCTTAGTTTTAAACCTCCCATCATAAAATCCTTGTTCTTTAGCGGATTCTCTTTGCTTTTTTTTAGCAAATTCAAAATTCTTATTCATAACGAAAAATAAAAAAAGGGTTCTTCAACGGGTTAATTATCCTTTGATTAGATTTTTATTATTTAATTTCATTTGGGCTTCATGGGCCCCCGTAAGCTTTGCTTCGAGCTTATCAATTCGCATATCAGTATATGCGTTAGCCATATCTCTAGTAGTTGTATAATTATTTTCAATACGTTGATGATAATCTTTAAAGCGATCATTCATATCATAACGAGACCATGAGATATCTTGTTCAATATATTTAATTTGTTTTGATTGTTTGAATACCTTCACAATACTATAAATAACAGCAGCTACAACTAGCATAGCAACCATCGTTAGCACTCCAAAAGTAAAATACATTGTTTCCATAATTTGTTATTTTTTGTTGTTAAAGAACCCTTTGTGATTCTGATTGGATTCGAACCAATGACCGACAGCTTAGAAGGCTGTTGCTCTATCCAACTGAGCTACAGAATCATTAATTTTATATAAAGTTAATAAAAAAATATCTGTAAGCCAAATCTAATAAAATTATATTATAATTTATATAAGGCTCATTTAAAAGAAAAATTAATTTCATATTTATAACAAATTTATTGTTGAACTAAATCTACATATATGGATAATGATAAAGAAGCTGACAGTTGTACCACTAGAAGATTATTTTTTAATGCTGGCCATGTTTTTCAACCCTTTTGGTTTCGATATTATATTCAAAATAATACTAAATATAACAAGTTCTTATTGGATTACCACAAGTATTTTTTACCTAGTGTCGGCCTCCTTTTTTGGCTTATATTTTTGGTTGCGTAAACGAAAAATTAATTCAACTCAATAAACTTAATTTTAAAACTTCTTAGTTTTTTCATTATGAGTTCATAGTCTTTTTCTGAGATAAATCTACCATTGAATTTGAATAAATAACCTTCTTTAAATTCTTGACTTAGATAAATTTCATAGTAATACTCATTTTCATCTAAAAATTTAGACATTTTATCCTTATATTTTCCTTCAATATGGAAACCATATGTAGAATATGATTTTACTACAGAATCAAACCAATCAACAAATTTTAAAAAAAGTTTTTTCATAATTTTTATGATAAATATAAGAAAAAAGTAGCCCTAATTAAAGGGCTACCTGTAATACCTAAATTAATTTTAAGCGTATTGTTCAGCTAGCTTCCATAATTGTTGATTCAATTCAACATGCAAACCAGGTGATAAATTACTCATTACGTTTTCTTGAACACGATTAAATACATTCCAAAGTACAGAACCTTCATCTTCAATACGGCGAGGAACTAACAATTCAACAGCACTAACTTTAGATAATTTTGAAATATCTTTTGCTTTAGTTGCTAGATTGAATTTTTGAGTTTCGTTAAGCTCTATTTCTTTCATTTGATTAACAGGTAATAAAATTTTACCGAAATCAGTATTAACTTCTTCAAATGCTCTTTCAAAATTTCTTAATCTAAGATCTGAATTATTTCCTCTGATATTGTAACTTTGTTGTTGATCTTGGGCTCTTACTAATCCATTAGAGCAAACTTGACGAAACAAATATCCTGAATCTAGAGTAGAATAATCTTGAACAGGATTAACTCGCATTAATACTTCAGGATACAGATCTTCATTTGAAGAAAGTTGCATATTTTCATTACGAAACTTAATAAAGGCTTTACTATATCCTTGCCTTTTAAATTGTTTACTAGGTTTTTCAACAGCATATACTGGTTTCCAACCTTTTTCACTAGCCATATCAATTACTTCTGAAAAATCTAACATTTTACCTTTAGTAATTTCAGAAAAAAATGAAGGAGCTAGTTGACGTAATGAATACGTGTCTAGTACTGGGAATTTACCGATAGTTTCATTAGCTAGAAAATCGGGTTCAACAAGGTTTAGTTTCATATGGTTTGGGTTTTTAAATGTGTCATAAAGATACGAACGGAATTTTCAAAATCCAAGTTTTAATATGACTTTGAGATGACTTTTTTAATAAATATTTTAATTCCAAAAATAATTTTCAGAGTAACCTTTAATGAATCTATTAGCTACCCAATAACTAACATTACCTCCTGCTTCAGTTAAATTTTTAAATAAAACATCAGCTTCAGGCATTTCTTCAATATCAAATTCAAATTTTTGCAAAACATCGAATCCAATTTCAGAAGCCATTTCTTGATCTTTAAAAGAATAGCAAATCATAATTTTTGGTGTAGATTTCATGGTTGCGGGGTTTAAATTTGTTATAAATATACGAATGAAAATTTACAAATCAAAATGACGAAACTATGACGTTTTATCTATTACTGTAAATAGTTTTTCTTGAGGGTCTAGGATCTATGTTATGTAAATAAATAAAACCAGGAGTATTCTCTTTATAAACTATATTACTTTCAAAATAATAAACCGGTCCTGAATAATCCTCATAATAAGGAGTATTGGTTTCATCAAATTGGAGAATCCTTCGTTCACCCTTATAGCTTCTAAATTCTCTAGGGGTTACTCTATACCATTGTCCTGTATTATAGTGTTTTATTTCTAAACACCTTTGAGTAGGAAACGGATATACTAATTTTGCTGGTTTACCTTTTTTTTCTGACATGCTCGTAGATTAGTTCTTTACCCCTACACATTCTGCATAGGGTTTCAAATTTTCTGATATTGTCAAGAGGTTTGGATTGATCTATGAAGGGGGACCAATCAGGTAATCCCATAACTAGCCCCCTAAAGAAATGTCCATCCTCATTCATAACGATAAATTCATCCTGAATTATATCGTCAGCTCTTAATTGAGCGATAATTTTAGATTTTCTCATCAATCTCAGGTAAAAATCCACTATTTTCAAGAGCCATCCACAAACGTTCTTTCCAGGTTTCATTTTTTACACCTTCAATTAGGTCTTTATCAGTAGCACCATTAAGAGTAGCCTGACCTACTAAAACTAGAGCTTTTTCAATACTTTCTTGGAACGTAACCATGTCTCCATTTTTAAAGGATTCTTTTGATTGGTTCCAAAGAGCGGTGATTGGGGAATTTGATTTTTTCATGGCGTTATGTTTTTATGTTTATGTAAATATACGAATAAAATTTCGGGTTTCAAAATGACGAAATTATGACTTTTTGATAATCTGATCAATATAAGACTGACTGATATCAAGTTCAGGCTTTAAACAACATACTCGATATGTTTCTCCTGGGTTTAATCCTACTTTAATTAGAGCTTTAATTTTATCGGATTTCCATTTAAAAAAATCCTCAGTAAAAACTACTCCATAAATGTATTTACAATCTTCATCGGAGCGTTCAGTAATACCTTTAATTATATCAACTTCATTTTGTTCGTTTTCTTTAAATAAATTACGAATTTTATCTCTAACTTCTTCTAACTGAATACGTTTTTCTAAAATTACTTTTTCCTTGTTAGGATAGTCTTTAGTTGATTGAATTTTACAAATTTCAACAACTAGGCTGTTTAGTTCTGATTGGTAGATCATAGGTGCGTTTTTAATTGTGACATAAAGATACAAAAGGCCTCTTGCGAGGCCTCTGTTTTTATATGACTTTAATATGACCCTTTTAATCCATAACCCCCATTAAAATCCCAATAGACAACCCTATGTAGAATATAAATAAAGACGGAATCCAAGATACAAAAAATAGTAACATATACCAAAAATTCCAAGTTGCAAAACTAATTATGGCTGGAAAAAATAAAGTAACTATAATTAGTAAAAAATATATTAGTAAATATAACTTTTTCATAATAACTTATTATTTTTTAGTGGGTTTATTAGTTGTTTTTTTAGTTTGAGTTTTTTTAGTTGGTTTGAGTTTAGCTTTAGGAGTTTCATTTTTCCAAAATCCAAGACGTTCAATGTCATTATTCATTTTTATTGGCGTTTTACAAGTTTTCCATCAATTGCATAATAAAAAGTAGCTGGTCTGTATTTAGGGAAATCTCTATAATTAGGAGTTATTCCTAATGCATCATTAACTGTAATTTGAGTTTCAAATATTTTTGAACATTCTCCAAATTCAATAATAGCTTTTAATGTATATATTCCTGCTTGAGAATAGTAATGGACTGGATTAATATCGTTTTGAGCAAAATTACCATCTCCAAAATCCCACTCAATATAATCATATGCTGAATAAATATTTAGAACTGGAGTAACATATGAATCTCCTAAATATACTGTAGTATAAGGAATATTCAAAACAGCATCTATAACAGTATTTTCAACTAAAAACGAAATAGTTTCAGGGATACTATCATAAACAGATAGTGTATAATTACCACTAGATAAATTATAAATAGTATCAGTATATGTAGGAAGATATAGAGTTTGTCCTGAACTATTAGTTAGATAATATGGAGTAAAGGGTTCATCATTATCAATTACAACATACCCTTCATCACACCCATTTACTGTTTCTATTTGAATTGGCCTTTCAAATAAAAGTGAAAATCTGTTTGAAACAGGACCTTGAAATGTATAAGGAAGAGTATGATAACCAGGTACTATATTATCTAATAAAATAAATGGTAATGTATCTCCTATAATCAAATCTACACCTATTACAAAAGTACCTGTATCAGGAAAAGCAGAAGTACCTAATGGAATTAATTTATCTTCCGTTAGGTACCCAAATGCATTAATTGAATATTCAGCAGTGCCTATATATGTCCAAACTCCTTCATCAGATCCTACAAGGCGAGGAGCATCACAACAATTATCTGCTTGATCAGTGGTCGAATCAGTAAATACAATAAAAGTTTGTTTAGAAAATTGGTTTGGTTTTGAAAAAAATAATCTAATACCACCTTGACTGTAACATGCGGTACTAATTAAAAGCACCAGCACACTTAAAAAATGTTTCATTTATTCAATTCTTTGTTAGTAAACGTTTGTTTAGTTGTATAAAGTAATTTAACATTAGAAACCTGTTTAACATCAATATTATGATATTTAATAAACCATTCCATTTTATATTCATCCCAAGTAAACTTGTTCCAATATTTATGGGTCAAAGTATCTTTAGAGCCGTCTGTTTTCTCTACCAAAACATAATCAACATATAAAATGTTTTTTGTTTTACAGCTGAATAAAACCAACAAAATTGCGAAAAATAGGATCCTTACCATATCGTTTATAAATATGATAAAGATCCTTTTTAAAACTATTTAATTTTAAAAACAGCCCCTGATTGGTCAAGAGATATTGACTCTACAATCATGTCTTTTTTAGTTTCAAAATAATGTTTAAGATTTCCTCCAACCGAAATATATGGGCCTCCTGAGGGATCTACCATAGTATAAACATTGGGATTATCTTCCCATCCCCATCTACACCATTCAGATTTAAATCCTGACATTTTAACAGTGTTATCATCTACTTTTTCAAAAACGATGTTATCACCATAACGATTTTGGTATGTTACTTTCATTAGTCTAGATATTTAATATATTCGTAATGAGCCTGTGATAATAGAGTTATTTTTCTTTCAATTTCATTATTAATTATTCTTGAAAGTCTAGGTCCTAAAATCCCATGTAAATTATTATAGAATCGACCCTCACTAAATTTGAGTTTGATTTGGGAGTATTCAAAACCAGGTATTTGAGTTAGTTCTTGAAAAATTTCATCAAGATAATTAGTAATACTTGGAATTTCAATATCCAAACCATAATGCCCCTCTCCTAAAAAAGAAGCATACTTTTCATTAAATTGATTTGAGTTCATAACTATTTGTTTAAAAATTAGTAGTCGGTACGGGATTCGAACCCGTGTGACAAGAATGAAAATCTTGTATCCTAACCCCTAGATGAACCGACCATTTTATTAAATGATTCCTAATTGTTTAGCTCTTCCATAACCTACCCAATCACCAGTTTCTTCATTTAAATATTTACGCTTAGTGATAGGTAATTCTTCTTGTTCTTCTTCAAATGTTTTGTAACCTGAAGGATAATCTAATTCAACCGAAGTCATTCGATTTCCTTTATAGGTAACATTCATTTTTACCCCGTCTTCGAAATTAATGTTTTGTGTCATATGTTTTTAAATTTCTTGACATAAAGATACGAATGGCCTCTTGCGAGGCCAAACTATAATATGAATTTTATATGACGTTTTTTACCTTATATAAAGCAATCTTCCTGCCAAATCATAATGAGGGGCGACTACTTGATTTAAATAATATTTAGACATTATAATTTCGCTATATGTTCTACCGCCATTATAATCATACTCAATTATTCTTATATACACAATACCAGGATATACAGGAGTTAATTCAGATGAATATGTAGTAGCAGTTGATTTATTTCCTTGAGCTTTTACTGATGTCGCATCAACCCAATTATTTAAATCATAGCTATATTGAATTACAAAGTTATTAGAGTTTTTTTCACTGTATGTAGTCCATAATACATGAAGATACTCATTTATTTGTTGAGCCACTACAGGTCCAAACTCTACAGCTAAAGGATTAATTTCTATAAAATAAGGACAAAAATTGTCAATGTACGATGTTTTTATTCCAAAGGATACATAATACATTTCATCAGATAAATCCACTATTTCATTTCCAACACTCAATAAAGTACAGCTAGTATCATACACTGAAATGTTGGTTACAGTTACTCCATATCCTAAAGGAGAAGAATACCCCCAATAAATTAATCCATTCTTACCCTTAGGATAAAAATCAAACCATAAAGTAGTATCAGATATTTCACCTGAAATACAATATCCATTGTTGTAAAGTTGAATAAAATTGGGATTTCCTATTAAAGGATAATGTTTTAATACGGGTAATGACTGTTCGCTAAAACATTGGGAATAAAGATTGGGAGACAACTCTATTGATAGTATTGCTATTAGCAACACTACTTTAGCTAGAGTTTTCATAGTGTGTTTTTGTTATAAATATTGAAAAGATTAAGAAATCATTTCAAAGTGCTCATTCCATGATACTAGAGGGATAGTGAATATACTTCCTTTAGAAACAGATTTAAACACAACCATTGATTGACCTACCGAATCAAAACTTAAAGCCATAGTAACCACCCTGAATAAATCCCCAGGATATTTCTTTAATTGGTAATTAGTTTTTTTCCTTGGTACTTGTAAATTAATTCCACCAGAATTCATAGTATTTAGACATTAAATGATGATAAAGTTCCCAATCTCGTTTCTCTACTTTTGAAGCCTCTTCTTCTTTTTTATTATACAATTCCATATTATCTGAAATAGTCCAATTTTCCTTCATTTGATAAAAATCAGGATTTTCTGTTGGTTCAAACATTTTATCGAACGGATCTGATTTAATTAAATAACGAAATGTATCAAAATACCAATCATCTTGTTTCCGCTCAAGAATATTAATACAGATACGTAGAGCTTTTACAGATTTATCCCAATCAATATCAGTATGTTTTCTGTTAAGAGCCTCATACATTTGCTTGAGTTTAAATAACTGGATTTTAGTTATAGAACTATAATCCCAATTTTTATCTCTCCAAATAATAGGAAACCATTTATAAAGATTAATAACCCCTTGTTTAAAATTTTTCAAAGGAAGTTCTATATTATAAAACCACCAATAATTAGTTTTTTTCATCATATTCATCGCTGAATTTTTTTCCTTCTTTAGTTGCAAAATAAACCATTTCACCATGTTCATTTTCTACACCATCAATAAGTCCTTTTGATAGTAAAGAATTTAAATGAGTTTGAGTTATAGCTGTCGAAGTTATTTTTTCAAGTTCTTCGGCATCAAGTCTGAAATCTGTAGAATCTTCAACCCATAATTTTAGACATTTTTCACAAATCATATCTGTGAGAATATTAATAAAATCATCAGGATTAGAAAATTCATCTAGATCATAATATTTTTTAAAAAAAGATACTATTTCTTCAGAATAATCTTGTACTTCTTGTGGATAAGTCATATGTTTAGTTTTAGTTTTTTTCAAAAAATGAACCAATGTGGGCTATTCCAAAATACAGAGTCACTATACCTGATGCACTAGATAAACCTCTAAAATTTAGGATACCATACATACCAATAATAATAAAAATCACACTCATAGAAATAGTGATTGCGGGGTGGTGGATGTATTTTTTCATGATATTTCTAATTTTTCATGACATAAAGATACGAATGATTTTTTAAAAAAACAAATTTTTAATATGACTTTTATATGAATAAAAAAGGCACCTTAACGGTGCCTTATAATCTGATAGGATAGCGAGTACTACAAGATTTATAACTACAGCGGTCCTAAGCTGTATATTTTTTATCCTCTTCCACCACCACGTGAAAATCCTTCAAAAAAGCTCAAAATTTTCTCAGCAGTTTCAGGGCTGATAAAACCACTTAATGGTCCTTCACCTTGTACAGCTTGTTCAAGTGCAGATTTAACAGCAGCTCTACCTCCTAATAATAAGGCTAACCCAGTAATAATTTTACCTATGACCATAGGATCTAAACTTACTGGATCAGGGGGTAATAACTCGTTAACTTCTTTTTTGGTTTTTTTTATTTCTTCTTTAATTAATTGACGCAATTGTGATTCTTTCATTTTGTATAGAATTTTTTTTATTTATTTATAAATATGATGAAATTTTAAAAAAAATTAATTATTCCAATCTGTACTTAATTCTATTGAATTATCTATTTCACTTTGGGTAAAAAGATATTTATAGTTTTCATCTACAATAATTGCCCATAAATTTTGTGTTGGATGTTTTAAAATATCACAATATTTAGTTGTGTAACCATCTGAAAAATGAGCATCATCAACAACTTTTTGTTCTCTATTAGTTGCAGAAATAATAGTATCAAAAATTATATATTTAGAATCCATATAGAAAATTATAGTAATTAAAAATTGAAGAATATTCTTCTACTGTTATTGTTCTATTATATATCAGAACATCAAAAATAAAAATTGTTCCTGAAGTTGCGGGTCCTAATGCAAAATTAGAACCATTGTAATCTGTAAGAGTAGTTAATGTTGTAGTTCCACCAGTAAATCTCCATTGATTCCTATAATGTAAATATAATAAACCATTAGTTCTATTAATTTCAAGACCTCTTAATAATAATGTATTAGTTAATGCTATACCAGCACTACGAGTTCTTGTTGCTGATGCATCGGTAAATTGAACTTGATCAACACCAGCAGTTGTGTGAGTAATAGCATATTGACCAGCACCACCCGATGTTTGATAACGAACCACAGGATTACCTGAAATTGCAACACTATTTTGATATACTGCTAATACTGTATATACAGGATTTGTTCCTATTCCTAAAGTACTAGATGTAATTTGTAGGGAATCAGTAGTATCAAAAGATAAATAATTTCTTCCTTTATATGTTTGAGAATTTTGTACATATGTTGGTTGGTTTGCCGCAGTTGCTTGTATAAGATTATGTGTTCCTGATGTATCTTTCCAAGATGATACTGTATTACCATTAAGAGTTATACCGTTAGTTGCATCTACTATTTGTGGATTAAACCAAGCAATTAAATTATCAGGAGGAATAGCCCCTCGAATACCTTCTGCTTGACCAAATGAAGTTGACGGTACCCCCCCAAACATTTGTCTTGTTCGTACACTTGTACCAAAACCTCCAGTATTTTGAAAACCTTTAAACATAATTAAAAATCTCCTATTTGTGCAAACACATCAATATTAGTATTAGCAGTTGTAGCTCCTACTATTATTTTTTGTCCTGAAGCTAGTTGCAAATCAGAATAACTAATAACCTGTTTATGTGTAATAGCTGTAGTTGATGAAGTAACAGCTGACATTAATAATTCATCAAATAATCTTAAAGTTGTACCATCAATATCTGAAAGAAAAATTAAAAATGTTCCTGCGGTTGATGTACCTACAAACTTAAAACCAATTTGAGTTACTTTAGTACCATTAGTAGTTGCAGTATAAAGAGTAATCAAATTAGCTGTTGTTGCTCCACTTTTATCAGTTTGAGCTGTTGTAATTCTTCCCAAAGCTAATTTTGGAGTAAGAGCAAAAATTGGTGATGTATTAGCTGGCATTTTTTTATGTATTAAAAATTATTAAATAAATATAATGAAGATCCTACTGAATTTCCACCCGTATTTCCACCTCCTCCAATAGCAGAAGATGCTGTGAAGAATATTTCACCAGAGGATGTGTTGTATGTTAATATATGACCTGATCCACCACCTTGTGTTGAACCAGTAATACGTAAAGACCCAGTTACTGATAGGGATGTATTAGTTGGATTGTAATTTACTTTATAGTCAGCAAAATAATATTTTTGATCAGTAGGATCATATGATACTATGGGGTATTGTGTAGGACCTTCACTATCCTCACTGTATATACCTCTTTCATTCACCGTTTTTTGACCCGTAGGACCTATAATTCCTGCATAAAAGGTATCGCCCTGATAAATTTTACCATTATTTAATACAAATAAATCACCATTACTATAACGAAAATTAGATGATGCTCCTAATAAACCATTATTATTATATTGTATTTGAGTATCAGAGCCTGTGGCTCTTAATATATTAATATATGATGCCGTAGTAGCAAATGAACTACTTAATGATTGAGAGGCATAACTTGCACTTAATATGCTATTTGAACCAAATGGTCCATAAACATTGGATGCTGTTATAAAAGATGCTGTTAAAGCATTAGTTGCCCAACTAGAAGTTCCCAATAAACTACCAGTAAACGAACCAGTAAAACTACCTGTGTTATATGAGGCAGTAAAACTGTTATATGAACTTGTAAAGGAATTGAATGAAGATGTGGTTACAAACGAACCAGTATCTATTGGTGATAATGAACCAGTATCAACAGTTATAGTAAATTGACTTGAATCTCCTTTAGTAAATGTAATTTGGTTTGCAGAAGCAGATGCTGTAACAAGTAAACTACCTGTGGGCGTTGGTGTTCCTCCTGAACCAGTATTTACTGTTAGATTAAATGAAGAACCATCACCCTTAGTTAATGTTATTACATTAGCCGTTATAGAGCCTGTTACAAGCGCGTTGGGAGTATTCGATGCGGTTGCTGCAGTTCCGAGTAAACTGCCTGTAAAACCATATAATGCGTTTATAGAACCAGTTAATGATACGACATTGGTGTTTTTATTGAAAATAAAATCTCCACTACCACTAGTGACACCAGCATCGTTAAACTGGATTGATTGGTTTGGACCTGCTGGGGCTGCTACAGCTGTAACTGTAAACAACGAGCCTGTTCCGTCGTAAATGTTAGTACCATCGGTTTGTAAGACTCGTTGGTAGGTATTCTCTATATTTTGATTGGTAAAATCTAATGGTCCTGACATAACTAATTTAAATTATTAAAGTTTTTTGATTAATCCTTCAATAATTTGATTTTTGGTTGGTTCGGTTAATTTAACCTGTTGAGAATTTAAATATGTTGAAATAATTGAATTTGCTTTATTTTTCTTAAATACAATATTATCTATACTTATATCTTCTCTTAATAAAAGACGCATTAAATTAACAATATGTTCTTTTATAGTGGTATTAACCTCAGGTTCCGGTGTTTGTTTTACCTCAGTTACAGAAACTTTAGGGGTGTTTTCAATAATTAAATCGGCATCTTGGGATTTAACTTCAACTACTACCTTTTTAGATGCATCTACTGAAAAATCAGATTTCCAAGGGATAAAATAAGTATCGTCTGCAATTACCTCTAATTTGATTTCGCCTTTTATACTTTCTGGGATTAGTCCTTTTAGTTTTTTAATGGGAATTTTACAATTTCCATCGTTATCGATTTTGCCTTTGAATAAAAGAGTAAGATCTTCTGATTCTATAATTAAGCGAGCTTGAGAATTTGAGAGTGATGCGCCGTCTATTTTTACTTTACACTCAAATATTTCTGTTTTGTCTGTGTATAATTTATACATTAGAGATCAATTTTAACATTTATACCTAATACTTCTTTAATTACCATTTCAACATCCTTAGCTGTAATTTTAACATCTTTTACTTCTTTAGTTTGCTTGGTTTCATCGTATCCATTTACTTTGCACCAAAGAGTAATAAAACGTTTTTTCTTCTCAGGATGTTTTAATATTTCACCAGCCGCTCCACCCGCTTGAATGATTTCTTGTAGCAAAGCTACATCATTCCAAGTAAATGGATTTTTGCTTTGAAGTTCTCCAAATGGGTTTTGATTGAAAGCAAAATTTGCATTACCCCATCTAAAAGGAACCCTAGCTAATGTCATATGTTATAAATATACAAAAAATATGGAGATATCCAAATTTAGCTTTTTTCGTTTACCGCAAAATTTTCCGAGTCTAAATATAAAACATATATTGAATTAGAGGAAAGGGCACTTTTTATTAGCTTTTTTTTAGCATTAGGATCTAATTCATCATATTTTTCTTTAGATAAAGCAAGTTGAAGATCTTTAGGTCCAAAACTAGTATCTGTATACGTGTAACGAACAGTAGCTCTATCTGTAATTAATTTACCCATCCAATAAAGTTTTCCTGAAAAATGCCCATGTAATTTATGAGTAGCAGTACCTGGGTTTTTTAAAGATAATGCATCAGGAACAAATATGAAATTAGTAGGAGAATTTATCTTAATTTCAAAAAGAGAAGATTTTATTTTATCTAATTTTTCAATAACATCAATAAGTTGTTCATTAGTTAATGATTTTAAAAATTGTTCAATAGAAGTATTTTTATCTCGAATACCACTATTTAACCACTCGTTATACCCATGTTTACCTAAAATATCAACAATCTTAATTAATAAGTCGCTTTTAGCCTCAATATTTATTTTAGGATTATTATCTATAATTGAAACAATCTTTTTTAGGGTGTTATGAGCCTTCACATCAAGAGCAGAAGGGCGTTTAACTTCAATTTCATTCATAAGTTAATCAACTTTATAATTTGAAAAATATTTTCTATCTACTAATACATTTTTAAGTAATTCCTCATAAGGAATATTTAATCTATCCAATAATGATTTAACATCAGAAATTCCAATTTCAGAATACAAATACACTACATCAGGTTCATCATCATATGCTCTTACTGAAATTTCAGGAAATCCTGCAACATCAATAGAATATTCTTTTCCCTCATTCCACCCTGTATAATTAGTTACAAGTTTTTTAAATTTAAGTGGAATTATATTTTTAGGAGATTTTACTATGATTTCGTCTAATTCAACATTAGATTTTAAATTAAATTTTTTAGCAGCATTAGTATAATATTCTACTGGATTATCAAACCAATATGAGCCTAAAATCTCTATTTGATCTACATCATGATTTACTGTTTTTTCTCCATCAGAATCAATCATAATATCTAAATACCCCTCAGGATACTCTACCCAGGTTAATGTAGTATCATCATCTTTATAAATTACTTTTAAAGG
>Ga0181358_1000754_pt1 | contig 14581 bp, 3 predicted proteins | sample Fa13VDMM110SD_FD_130096 | JGI IMG/M metagenome (GOLD analysis project Ga0181358, IMG submission 130096) | Freshwater viral communities from Lake Michigan, USA - Fa13.VD.MM110.S.D | ecosystem: Environmental > Aquatic > Freshwater > Lake | place: USA: Michigan | collected 2013-09-24
TAATTGCTTTTTCTAATGCAGCTTTTTGTCTTTTAAGTAGAGCTTCTCTTTCTTTATTTTTTACAGAAGCTAACTTAGCATCAATTGCTTTAACCTCATCTTCTAGTATAGATATATTTTTCTGAACCTTTTGAGTTAATCTAGTTCCTTCAAGTGCAATAAGTGTCTCAAGCTCATCTCTTACAATTGGAAGAGTGTATTTGTTACTGTTAACTCCTGGAAGAGCAGCTTCTTCTAATGCTTCCATGAAATCATCAATCATGGCTTGTGTAAGCTCATTATTTTCTAAGGTAGCGAGAATAGTGTCATCTATAAGTTGAGAAAGTTCTTCAGCTCCTGTGTATGCATAAGTATCATAACCAGATTTAATTCTGTTAGACATTCTCTCATGTGGCTCACCATCAATAACATAGTTCCTTTTTGTTTGGACTACATCTTCTCCACCCTTAAAAATATCTTTTACTTCCTGAATAGACTTCTTCATCTCTTCAGGACGTTTGCTTTCTACATCTGTTTTTTTAGCTTCTTCAAACTTAGCCTTTAGATCAGCAATAAGATCATCATACTTCTTAGTAATCTCATCTACACTCTTATTGTAATCCTCATAAGGTTTTGTAGATTCATATTCTGGAATACCAGTTTGAGCAGATGAGTTAAAGTTTTTAAGTGACTCAAGTTTATTAGCTAGTAGGTCATTTAATACAACTACATTAAGTGCTGTATCAAAAGCCTCATCTTCCTCAACATCTGTGAATTTTTGAGACATGTCTGCAATCTGAGCCATTGCATCATCATCAGCAAAAATATCTTCCTTAGCAGAATTTACTTCATCTGCAGTAAGTATTTCTTGTTCAGCTACTAAATCTACTACAGCTTCAATTTCAACAGCATTAGATGAGTTTAATTGCTCAATAGATTTCTCTACAAGATCAATCTTTTCAGCAAGTTCATCTGCAGACATTTCAGCATCAAAGTTTGCCTCATTTCTTTGCTCATCAATTTCATCTTGAGTAAAGCCTATAAGTTCCTTTAAGCTTCTATCATAGGTGTTCTTAACAGTTTCTAGCTCACCATCTCTTTTAGCATTGAGATCTTTAATGTTAGCTTCTAGTTTTGTTTCAGCATCAGACTTACGTACCGGAGGATTCTTTACCTCAGCATCTTCAGCCATCTTAAACTTCTCCATGTATTTATCATAGAGGTAGCTATCTTGATTGATGATTCTTTTGTTTACCTGGTCAATTAAGTATGTAGGTAATGTTTTATCTTCACACCATCTTGCAAATTCTTCTAAGTCAACAAAGATTCCCTCATCAGCTAAATCTTCTAGAAGAGTATTTCTTTGAATGTTAGTTAAGGAGTTGTTGATGATATCATCATAATAGTCCTGGCGGTTATCATAAAGCTTCTTCATCCATTCAAAGTTTCTTTGAACGTGCTCATAAAAGTCTTTAGGATTATTAAGTATGTTGATGAACTTATTAAGATTCATGTTCTCATTTCTAAGAGCATGGGTATCCATTAATGTTTCAAACAAGTTATCTAAACCACCTGCAGCATCTAGTTCTCTGTCTAAGCTAACAACTTTATCCTCTGACCCAGCTAATGAATTAAGTACTTCTTTAAAACTAGCTTTATAGTTTTGGAATGGGTTAAGTCCCTCTGCTTCATATTCAGCTGTTACTTGTTCAACTGCTTTAGCTCTAGCTTCATTTGGAGAAATTCCAGGTTCAGCTTTAACTATTTCCATACCTCTTGTCAAGAGTCTCTTAGCAAAATCTACTGTAGCTCCGGATTGTTCTTTTTGGTATGCTTCAAGTTTCTCAAGAAGATCTTTTTGTTTTGCATACTGTTCTTTTGCTTCAGGAGTTAGAGCCTGTTCACCAAGCTTAACCTCTGTGCGCAACATTGCAATTTCTTTCTTAAGTCTTTCCGGTTCAGTTAAAACTGCTATATCAGAAAATCTTGAACCTTGTATTGTAGGTAAAGCTCCCAGCTTACCATACATGCTGTTCAATCTTTCAGCATTATTAGTAAAGGCTGCATTCATAAATACAAGGCTGTTTACACCCTGTAGATATGCTTCATTATAAACATTAGCTAGTTCTCTCTCAGGAGTATTTTCTGCAAAGTCATTAGGGTTAATAACTGCCTTTAATTTCTTTTTGGTATAGTCATAATTCTGAGCTATTACCTTAGCATTATTAATAGCTTTGTCAATGTCTAATAGAGCTTTTTCACCTTGTCCTGGTTCTAGTCTCCATGCTTCTTCAATCTCTTGAGGACTAGCCTGTTTGTATCCCTCAAAGTTATTGAGGAATGTGTCAAAGGTACCCGTTCTTAATGCTGTCTGTACAGCAGAATAGAAGCCTGCAAAACTAGCATCTTTAGATTCTTTAGTGCTTTGTCCTTCAGGTTGATCAGCAACTTTACCTACCAACATTTGGGTAGTATAGTTATTTAATCTTGGATCAAAGAAATACTGACCATTCTTGTGCATTGTGTTTAATGCCTCTTTTATTTCAGTTACCTCAGCTTCTCTATCTAGTATATACTGATCATAATCAGCACGGTGCTTATAGTATTTATTATACCCAACACTTAAGAAATCTTTAACTCCTCCTGGAATACTCAAGATACTTCCCATTGCAAAACCAGAAGCAAAGGTTTCAAGACCTTGTTTACTTACTTGTTTTGCCATAGCTGCATTAAGCGTAGCCATAGAGTATTCAAAGTTCTGACGGTCTTTATTTTGGAAACTGTTGATATAGTATTCTTCGGTAGCATTAGATAAAACATCCTGAGCTGTTTCTTGGAAACCTTCTACAAAGTTTGCTTTAAGATATCCTAGTCCGTTTTTACCCCAAGTTGCTGGTTTAGTAAGTGACTTTGCAGAATTAAGTAAAGAAACTTTTTCAAAGTCATATAAACCTTCTTTAACTGTTTTACCTGGATTAAATACTAACTTGTACTCCGCCCCTACTTTACCAATGGTTTCACTAAACTTGGGTAAGCCTTTTGCAAACTTTGCCTTTGTAATTGATGGGAATGCAATGTTGTTACTATAATGTACAAGCAATGTATTCTTCCAAGTGTTTTGCAATCCAGCTACCTTAGCTTGTTGGCGCATTTGCTTTTCTAACTCTTCAGTTGGAGCTACTCCATTCTTGTCATAGTATTTATTATAGAGTTCTTCATACACTCTATTCTCAGTAAAGCCACCTTCAAGTCTTCCTTCAGATAAAGCAAGGTTAAGGTTCTTTACATCATGCCACATTGAACCTACTGTTCTTGCAGATCTTGCAAGGTTAGATAAGTCATCAGGATTATTAAATACATACTTCATTGCAGCTTCAGTAGTATTGCTCAATGGGTTAATAAAATCACCCATTGCTCTACCAGCTTTGCTGTATAAATTTCTAACTTCAGAAATGTTCTGAAGCTTTTTAAGATTCATGGTCATCTTACCAAGATTCTTACTCATGTTAAGTAAAGTACCTGGAAGTTTTAATAAACTTGCAAAGCCTTCAGTTACTCCACCTAAAAGTGCTCCCGGTGCAGCACCAACACCTTCACCAGCAACGGCACCAATAGCACCACCAATAAGTGCTCCTTCAACTGCACCTTCAGCTAAGATACCTACTGAGTAAGCGGCTGAATTCTGTAAGTTAATTAAGAATCCTCCAACACCGCCTTTAGTAGACATACCAATAGCATTGTATTCTTCATAGTCTCTAGCCTCTTGAATGTCTTGACCAATGTCTGCACCACCCATTAACTTACCATATGAATGAATAGGACTCATAAATCCTAGTTTCATCATTGGCCATGCTGCTTGAGTAGCCATTCTTTTCCAATCATCATACATTGTAGTATTATGATTGAACCATGTTTCATTAGCTATTTCTGGAGAGAATCCAATCTTGTCATAAGTTTCTTGACCATAAGCTTTGTATCTTGCTTTGTGTGCTCCTTTAGGGGATGAGTCAAAACCATAGAGTTTATTGTAGGAATTCTTATCTACGTTACCGTCTATTCTAGCAATAGCAGCATCAAATAATCCGGCAGCTTTATTATATTTTTTTGAATCACTACTTACCGCTCTTGGGTAATTAGGAGATGAACCTACAGTACTATCTTTTATTCTAAATGCTGAATTAGATACATCTGCTCTTCCAGGCATATTGCGAATATCAAATACAGGAGGAGTTAATGGCTTATATAAATTAGCACCAATTGATGCCGGTGCAATAAACTCACTTTTTTGAGATAGCTCATCTACCCCTTCATTAGGAACATTTGTTTCTTCAGCCATGGATATTAATATTTATAAGACATGTAAGTAGGAGTATTGAAAAACTGTTGCACTTTTTTAATTGCTGCAGTGTCTCCTCTTCTTTGCATTTCTCTAAATGTTTCTAAATTGTCTTCATTAATTTTTTGGATAGCATCATAGATAACTGCTTCTGAATCATCAATTTTATTTCCAGATTTTTGAAGCAACATGTAGTCTTTTTCAGTTGTGATACTTCCATCCATATTAATTCTGTAACCCATAAAGTCCATTCTATAGTCTACACCTGGTACATTCTTTACTTTTTCAATTGTATATTCACCAGCTTTATTACCATGTTGGTATTGGATTCTACCTTGGGCATTTAGAATTTGTTGTGTAGGAGTAGTTTCATTTTGTAAGTAAAAATTATTTGTCCATTGACTTTTTGGAGCAATGAAGCTGATACCATTTTTCTTAATCATTTTGATTCTATCCCAATCTGTTTTACCATCAGAGTCTTTAATATGTTTTTCTAAGAAAGACTGTGGTGGTACAATTACCATTGCAGCTAAATCTTGATTCTCCATTGCAATAGGGGATCTACCAATAATAAACATTGGTGTTTTAGATTTTTTACCAGCAGACATTTGAAGTTCTCTTAAGATAGCTTTTGCTTCTGAAGGACTAAAAGAATTTTTTTCTACAGCTGTTTTAGATAAACCACCAATAGATACAGCATACTTACTAGGATCTTGAGAAAACTTAATTCTATTAATATCTTGCATAATTTCTTGGAAGTCTTTAAAACCACCCCATGCAGGATTAGAGAGCAAAACTTTCTTACCAGTAATATCATTTGACCCAAGAGAGAATCTTCCTCCTGGAGCACCTGCCATTCCTGCATAACTTTGAAGACCTGCAGGACCAGTTTGATTTACAACTTTAAGATATGCTTTAGATAAACCACTATATAGGTTACCCATATTAACACCTGTTTTCTCACTAAACCCTGTTCTACCGTATGGTGTTTCACTATATAGCTCTGAGTATCCTTTGTTTTGTTTATCTACTTTTTTAACATATTCTCTCTTAGCTGCTGCTAATTCTTCTGGAGTATACTTATAAGGAGACTTTTTAAGACTCTTTTTCCAATCATCATTCTTTTTATTAGAAGTTATTAATGATCCTTGCATTTCTGCAGCATTTTTTTCAAGAGCTTGATTAAATTTCCAAACATCTTTTGCAAGCATTTTTTTAAAGGCATTGTCGTCAATATTTTTAGCAATAAAGTCTACACCTTTTTTATCAACATACTCTTGGAATGCGTCAGCTATAGCTCTAGAACTACCAATTTTTCTACCCTCTTCAGATTCCCAAAACTGTTTATTGTTCCAATTCTGTCTTGTCTTATTTATAAGGGCATTGTATTCGGCATTCTTTTCTTTACCTAATAGTCCTATCAAGCTGCTATCATTTGTATTTTTAGGAGCTTGCTCATAGTTAAGATTTTTATCTACAAAGTCAGCAAACTCATCATCATCAAAATCTTTTCCAGACTTAATTTGCTTAATATATAGATCTGCAAGTTTTATCTTAGTCTCATCTTTAATCTTAAGACCCATATTGTCCATTGCACTAACCAAACCTTTTGTAATCTTATCACGGTTGGTTTTATCAACAATAGCCATCTGGTCTTTGTAACGTGCAAACTGCTCAATACTTTTACCGCTCTTGTCACCTTTATACTCTACAGCAAGTCTATGTCCATAATTAGCATTAGCCCAACCATCCATAAACTTTTTAAGCTTTAATACTTGACCAGACTTTGCAAAGTTTAATACAAATTTTTCAGGGTCATTTTGAAAGTTATTCCAAAGCTTATTGAATAACTGATAACCATTTCCGGTTCCGTACCTATCTTTAGCTTCTTTACTATTAGGATCTAAAAATGATACAGCCCTCCATACTTCTTGCTCAGACAATTCTTTTTTACTACCACTAAGTAAGTTTCTCATAGTAGTCATAGTGTTGCCAATATAATCACTTGTTAAATTGCTTACTGTAGTATTATATTTGTTCTGGTTGTCCTTCATTATATTAATCTCATCAGTAAACTGACCAGAAGGAGTACCTAATGTAAGTTGGAATGTTGAACCGTCATCTTCAATCATATTACCATCTTGATCATAAGAGATGGTTCCATCTTCTAAACCTTGCTTGATTCTATTTGTCTCTCTATCAAAACCGGCTTTATATTCTATCTCTTGTTTCTTGAGAGTATGTGCATAATCCATTCTAGCAAGAGAATGTTGGTGCCTCATGTTTTCTAATCCTACAGGGTTAGCAGATTTCTCATACTTATAATCTCTGTATGCATAGATATCAGCAGCTCCAAGAATATCTTGTTCTGCCAATACAGAAGCTGTACCTGCGTCAACTCTTAGCCTAGCAAGTTCCATGTCAGTTAGGTCAAGACCATCTACCGTACCTTCTCTTGCAGTGGTTACAATAGTAGAAGACTCATTACCATTAATGTCTTGATTTAGTTTCTCAGAGTGGTCAGCTACAGTTTGATCAACACCTAATGCTTTATTTAAGCTCTCTAAATAACTTTCTGAATATGGGTTAGCATCATTATTAGAAACATCATTAGATGTGGTAGTAACTTTGTTTGTTGTAACATTTACCTTCTCTTGATCCTTTTGATGTTTCTTAGCTGTGTAATCTTGTAAAAATGTATACTGTTCTTTTAAGTAAGCTTTCTCAGCTTCAGCAGCATTGTTATTGTATTTACTAGCATTTTGCTCAGCATAGTCTTTTCTTTTTACATATGCTTGTGTAGAGTATACAGCTTGTAGTCCTGGGTCATTGGCATAAGAACTAAGAAATAAATTTTGTAAAGGTGTAGTTAAAGCTTTACCATTCTTTTCATGTACAAAATATAATCCTGTTTCATCTACATCTTTAATGTCTACAGATAAACCAGCATCTTTAGCAATCTTTAAATACTTCTCCATAGCATTAACATATGGAGTATATGATACATTACCCATATTTAATGTTTCATCAAGAGTAGCATTTTTGAACTCATCTTTACGGTACTGCATATCCTTTATACCAGTATCCCAGTATTGTGCTCTCATTTTCTCATCCTGAGAATTCTTAAGGTTTAATGCACGGCTAAGTGTATTGCTATAGTTTTTTGTAAAAGCCATATCCTTCATGAGATACTTGTCCTCATAGAAAGGTCTGAACACTTGTGTTGCTTGATCTACATTTTGTTGTAATGATAAATCTAAGCCCGTAACTCTTTTTAAGTTAAAGTCAATTTGCTTTAGTAAATCATCTTTTTTTTCAATGTTTTGTGCATGCGTAAGATCTGCATTATGCAATTCAGCATAAAGATTATTTACAGCTTTCCAGTTGCTATCATACTGTGTTTGCTTAGTCTGTAGAACATTATTATAAAAGTTCAAGTCAGGCTGAAACGGCTGATAGTCTGGAATATAATCTGTGACTCCTTGTAAGTACGTTGCCATAATTTATATTTCTTGTAAATCTATTAAAATTTAAAAAGTTTAGTAAACCTATTAAGTTTACATAAGAAATGGGAAAGTAACATCTCCATAAACATAACCGCCTTTTTTCATCATTTGACCACCAAGTCTAGCAAAGGCACCATTGATTATGTCAGCTTTAGTTTGTCCACCAAATTTACCATAGTGAGCATTAATAATACCACTCTTATCTGTCTCACTAGATTGTTGAGTATTTGTAGCTCCTTTAGCAGCATTGATAGCATCCTCATTTTCCATTCCCTGATCTTTATAGTACTTTAACCATTCATCATAGGTTTTAGTACTTCCTGTTTTTTGACCAGTTAAATCTCTTCCCTGTGTGTAATGCATGAAACCTCCAGTACCAGGACTAACAGCATACTGTGGATATAACTGATTAAGAGCGTCTGTCTTAGCTCTATTTGTCATAGCATTAGTATACTGATTTCTGAGGTTGTTTCTCATTGCCAATTTAGCATTTGCAAACTGTTGATTTGCAATTGTATTTTGGTCATACAATCTTTGAGTGGCACCTTGGTTAGCCATCTGTTCTTGGTTTCTAATGTTAGTAGACTGCATCTCAAACTGATTAGCTACGTTAACATTAGCATTGTTATACTTAGATAGTATATCTGCAGCATTTTTAGCGGCAGAACCTTGAACGCCTGAAGCTCTTGAAGACATAGCTTGTGGGCCAGCAAACTGACCTAAAGCTTGTGTTTGTATGTTAGCTTGTTCTGCATTAGCTGCAAGCTCTCTTGTAGGATCTAAGAAGGTAGGTCTTGGAGTTTCAAGATCAACTCTTGGAGCCCAAGGCATTTGCTTCTTGATACTCATCATATCACCAAATGCTCCTGCAGTTTTAATAGTATCTTGTAACCACCACTCTGCTGGTTGTGGTACAGGTATCTCTTCTTGACATGGTAAACAAGCTCCTGTATTAGGATCTTTACCTGTATAGATTACAGTTCCATCAGATTTTTTACATGGACATGATTTATCTACAGGCGTATCTCCTTCTTTTGCTTTTTCTTCTACAATTTCTTTAACATCATATTTATCTAATCCTGCAGCGGCTAAGTGTCCGGCAGTAGTGTTACCATAATATGATCTATCTGCTGTAGTAAAGTCATCAATAGGAGAGATTTGTACACCCTTAGTGTTAAACAAACCTTGCATACTATTTTCATCATCTACTCCACGTTGAATTTCCCCAACAAAGTTTCTTGCTTTATATTGCAACTCCGGATCATATGTGCTCATATTATCCACCATGTGGGCGTAACCATGGAAGGTAGCTTGTTGTAAAGCTCTTTCATTTGTAGAAGCTTCTAATGGAATACCTATCTTACTAGATACTTGATTAATAGATACATCTGTGGCATTTGCATTATTATAGGTTTGAGCAAGATACTTTCTTGCTGCTTCAGCTTCTTCTCTTGTTGTAATAGGTTTACCTGTTTTAGGGTCAATTGCTTTTCTAGAAACAATTTCATCTAATGAAGCAAGACCTTGTCCACTATCTGTAAATAACTTAGGGTCAATCTGATTACCTTGGAAGGCTAAGTTTCTTTTTTGATGCTGTAAAAACTGTGCTTTAACTTGATCACAGTTAGGCAATGCAAGACCTCTTTGTTCCCATGTTTGACCTTGTGCTCCAGGACGACCATTTTTATCTTTTGCTTTGTATGATCTTGGATCTTTTAATGAAGTAATTGTTTCATCACATAGTTTTTTTAAGACATCGGGATCTTCCAAACTATTAGAAAGAATTTTATACTGAGCAGCTGCAGCAACAGACTGTGGAGTATTTCCAAAATACTTCATGTCTATTCCTTCAACATCTGTACCAGCTGATCTACTATAAGTTACATCATACTTCTTACCGTCTTTAACCTCAGTAATTTTTTTACCTGCATTTTCTTTTTTAGTTCTTGCATCATATAAGGCTCTTTCTCTTTGTTCAGCCGTCATACCTGAAGTATCTACAGTAATACCATCTTGAGCTTTAGGTAAGTAACCACCTGATTGATAGAACATAGGAGCACTAGGAGGAATTGATCTAGTACGACCTTGGTAGTTTTGTGGATTAGCTCCCATAGGCATACCATACTCAGCTCTATTTAAACCACCATATCTGTTATTAGGTATAGTAGGTGGGGCTTGTTCTGGTGGATAGGCTGCGTTTAATGCATCAAGTTCTTCTTGAGATGCTTCTTGAAGACTACCTTCTGGTGCAGTCATTAACTTATAAAATGGCAACACATCTTCTGGGATATAAGGAATGCTAGGAGGTCTGTAGTTTGGATCATTATTAAATGGAGTACCATCTTGATTTAAAACTACAAAACCATCTTGAGCATAAGGAAGACTTCCTGTAAACACAGCAATTTCTTCAGGTAACCAATCATTGTATGAAGCTCTCTGCATACCACCATATCTCATTTGAGTTTCTTCAGGAGTCATTCCTGCAGCTTCATCTACTTCTGGTTCTGGTTGTGCAACCGGTCTATCACTATTAATCATTTGTGCTTCTTCAGCTGCATCACCATACTGCTCATCTTGTTCTTCAGTAGGAGATGCCATTGTAGCAGCACTTCTTTGATTATTCTCTTGGTCTTCTAATTGCTTTACAGTGTCTGTAATTTGCTGATCAGGAAGAACATCCTCTTCTTTAATCCCCATTGCATCCATGTATGGTCTAGCAACAGCTGGAATACCTTGTGGAAATCCTTTCTTAGACTCTTGTGCTAATGCTAAAGCTCCTAACTTAAGAGTATAGTTTCTCAACATGAGTTCAGCAGTCTTTCTTGCTAGAACATCTGAGTTTGGATCTTCTAATATCTTTCTGTACTTTTCAAGATCATATTGCTTTGCTAACTGTGCAGGAGTGTAAGAACCATTAACCTTACCAAACATTGCTAAAAATTCTGGCTCTTTAAACTTCATTGACTTTGTATCACTGAAGATAAAAGTATCATCTGGTAACTTTAAAGGTACACCACCTTGAGAGTGTCTAGGACCCTGGATGATTTTATGCTCTGGCATTCCATCACCATTGATGTCACCATATACAGTTTCTCCACCTTCTGCTTCTAAGTTAGCTTGGTCTCTAGGAACTGCTTTAATGTATTTACTAGCTTGCAAATGAGGCTTACCAATGTAAGCATTATAATCTGCACCACCCATTGCTGGGACATCATTTGCTAATGAACCATGGACTTGATATCCGGTTCTTGCCATAGGTACTTTTTTGATTTTTACTTTTCTCAACATAACTTAATCTTCTAAGTATTCAATTTGTCCACCATTAGCCATGAAATTTTTAATGTCTTCATCAGACATGTAAACCTCATCTTCTGCATTATAGTCTCCTGCTGCAAATGCAGGTGAAGATAAGTAATCTAACTCACCACCTTCTTGCATATATCCACCATACTTACCATATGATGAGAAGCTACTTCTGTCTTGACCCATTTGATCAAAGCGGTACTGACCTGCCATAGAACCAAGATCAACCCAGTCTCCGCGGTGCTTAGTACCTTGAGATGCATACAGATTGTCTGTAGTCATATTATCATACATCTGTTGCTCTTGTCTCTTTTGATCACCTCTACCTAAAAAGTTTGTTACACCTCTTACAGCAGCATTGCCAATATTTAAAGCAGCTTCAGTATCTACATTTCTTTTTTGTTCTACATCAACGCCAATCATAGAATCAAAACATCTTTTATTGTTTGGATCTTTTCTAGCTTCTGGAGAACAATAACATTTACTTGTACTATCTCTTTTCTGTTCTGGAGTACAGTTTGTTAAATTTTCTCCTGCAGGTTCAACAGGCATGTTATTTGCTGGGTTACTATTGTATGCAGTAACTGCTGAACTTGTTGGTGCTGGTTGATTAAAAGATGCTTGCGCATTCCATAAAGTACCTGGTCCCTGTACAGGATTACCTAACAAGCCTGGCTGAGATCCCATAGTCATATCTGGATTTCCTGGAGCAGGTTGTGGCAAGCTAGGATCTTGCACTTCAATACCTGGAGCAGCTTTTGGAATAAATCTATTTAATGCTCCACCGTATGCATAAGCAGTCATAGCACTACCTCCAGGAATTTCATTTGTATTTACAGGACCTTCCCAAGGCTGCATTAAAAAGTTAGGATCATTTTGATCAAAAACTCTTTGATCAGTTGTAGCCGGATCTGGTAAGTAAGATGTATTAATGTATGGCATCTTAGGAGCTGAAGATTCAAGAAGCTCTGGATTTCTTTCTAGTCTTCTTTGATTTCTCATTTGTCCTAACTCACCCATACGGATAGCAGCCTTTGATCTTAAATCTAATCCTTCTGTATTACTAAAATCAAATTGATTTAGATTCATTTGTAAAGGATTAGGTATTGACTCTGGAGTAATAAATTTAAGAGTGTTACCATCAGCAACAAGTACTTGCCTATTTTGCTGAGGCATTGGGCTATAAAAATCTGTATATCTTTTTGGTTGACCAAGCAAACCTCTTTTAGTCACTTGTCTTGCAATAGGTGTCATACCATGTAGAGGATCTCTATATGGAGTACGGGTTCCAGCTACATAAGGAGAACCAACCATTTGCATACTTTTAGTTACCATTGGATTCCATGGTAATATATGTCTAAGTGCTGAACTATTATAACCTCCATATGTAGGTACATACCTTGGTGAAGCCATGCGCATTTCTGGTTCTGGCTGCATTTGCATATTAGGTTGTGGCTTTGGTGCAGTAGGTTGTGTAGCTTGTTTAGGTGGGTACTCATCAGGATTCATTCCACGAGGACCAGATAAACCTCTAGAAGCTCTAATCAGATTGCCTACAGAGTGACCATACTTAGCTTCTGGTAAATAGTCTGCTTCATAGTAAGAGGGATCTGTATTAGCTTCATTATCTAATTCCATACCACCACCTATAAATTTATACAGAGGATCTTCACCACCAGTGTATCCACCCATTTGATAAGGCTGTTGCATTGGTTGTTGCATAGGCTGTTGTTGTTGACCTTGCATTGCTAATTTTTGCATTTCAGGATCATCAGACTGCATGAGTTTATCATACATCTCTTCAGTCTTAATCTTTGTAGCTTTTTCTTTAATAGCTCCTAAGAAGTTATCTCTATGCTTTTTAACATCTTCAGTAAGAGTATCCATTCTAGGACCTTTACCAAGAGATTGTGGCTTTTGTTCTTCTTGTGGCGCTTGTGGTTCTTGTTCACCACCAGCTTGTTTTTTCAAGAGAGTCATAACATTCTTAACAAATTGTTTTTTGTTAGGAACATTACCACCTCTTCTGTACAATGGTTCGTCTAATGCTTCAACATCTTCCCAAGAACCTCCTGAATATGCAGGAATGTATTCTTTTAAACTTGGAAAGTTTAAACCTGGTTGAATACCTGGAGTATCTTCAATTAGCTTTTGGAAGTCAAACTTTTCAGTATCTGTGTTCTTTACATCATCATACTGTTGTAAAGCAGGGTTATTCATTCCACCTTGTTGAAAGAACCCCCCTCTTGCCATAAGGTGTGAGTCATCTGCAATATAGCCTTCTTCTAAGTCAACCATATCTTGGTCCTCTTCATACATTGACTGATCCTCTTCTTGTTGATCAGGTGAGGCATTAGGTCCATAATTTTCTTTCCAATCCTCTGTAATTGTTTGGTTGCCTTCAGCTTGCGGTTGCTCTTCTTGAGAAGCTTCTTCCTGTTCTTTCTTTCTTTTATAATCAGGATTAAGCTGGCCTCTATCTGTTAACTCATCAACAAGAGTATTTACTAAATCATATGCTATCTGTTGTGGTAAACCTTTACTTACAAGTTGACCAAGAACATCATCAATAGAAACATCTTTAATAAGTTGATCATAGGCATATTCATAGTATGCTTTAAGGACAGCTGCCTGATCATTCTGAGCTGCAGCCTGGTTTTGAGGTTCTTGTACCTCAGCTCCCATCTGAGCTTTTTTCAAGAACATGGAAGCCTTGTTATAATAACCGGCTGTTTCTCCAGGACCTGCTTTACGTATTCTTACTCTTGCCATAATACTGTGTATAACTAAATATACTAATTTTTAATTTAACTAATAAACTTAGAAAGTTTACTATTTTCAGAACTGCTAATCTGACCTCCTTCTTTATTAGAATAATACTTAAAATCACTAGCTTTAACTTTTGGTAATAAGCCTTGTAATTGTATTTCTGTATAAATTGGGTTAAGTAAGTTACGTTCAATTTGCTTTCTCCAAGAACTGATTTGTTTTGGAGATGCCGTTTTAATTTGCGTAGGTGAAAAAGGCTTACCAGTTTTAGGATCTATTAATTCATATCTAAACTGTCTAACAAATTCTCTTGGATCCATTTCAGTTCTAAGAGCCTTTATATCAAGAACAGCTTGCTCTGCTTCATTTAACATATTAGTACTACGTTCATAGTTATTTAAAACATTAATTTGTTCCTTAGTAAAAGGATCCATAGGTTTATATTTAACTTTTGGAAATAGTTTGTTACCTTCTCTATACAGGTCTTTTCTAGTATATGGTATTCTTGGGGTATCTGCAAAATCATCAATTTTCCAAAGTAAATCATCACCCATTATTAGTTTTTCAAAAGCTCCTGGCCCAAGTTTAGATGCATTGATTTTATCCATTGCAGCTGCAGCATCAAAATCAGAAAGTTCTTGAGATCTTTTTGCTTGTTCTTCTAGAGATGCATTATACTCATCATATA
>Ga0181358_1000755_pt1 | contig 14581 bp, 25 predicted proteins | sample Fa13VDMM110SD_FD_130096 | JGI IMG/M metagenome (GOLD analysis project Ga0181358, IMG submission 130096) | Freshwater viral communities from Lake Michigan, USA - Fa13.VD.MM110.S.D | ecosystem: Environmental > Aquatic > Freshwater > Lake | place: USA: Michigan | collected 2013-09-24
AAAAAACTTATATAATCTTTTAATAACTTTATTTTTATTTTCATTAGATAGTTCTTTCCATCTTGGAAAATAATCTAAAAACATTTCTTGAAAGGTTCTAAAATCTCCATACCCTTCACCATGTTTATCAAACATAATAGTTAATGTGGAAATAAAATTGGCATCTATTTCATGTGGTATATTAACATAATAACCTAATCTTTTCTCTTCATCTTCTATTTCGCTTTTAATTATCTCTAATCTTCCAGCTGAGTCAGAATATCCTTTACCATATTTAATATTATCATAATGGTGTGTCATTTCGTGGTAAAAAACCTGTTTTATAGAATCTTGGATATTTTTTGCAAACTCATTATCTGCCGTTATCAATATATTCGTAATTCCACCACCAATAAGTTCTTTTTCATCTTTTGTCAACTCAGAAAGGTCATCTAACCCATCTAAAAAACGCTTAAAATAACTGAATAATACAATTCTTAATTCATTTATTTCATCATCATATTCTCCAATAGTTCTATTTCCATTAGCGTTTACTAAATCATCTATCGTTAGCACAACATCCAAATCATATAATTTGAATTCATAATACGCCTCAGATAACAATGTTTTAACTATTTTTTTTATGTTCTTTTTACAATGGTCGAAAAAGCCATCTGAGTATTTCCTAGAAAATATTATTTTTTCAGAATCTTTTTCATAACTTTCATTCAAAAACTCTCGTATGGTTGTTTTAATAAATTGTTTCAAATCTTTCATTGTTTTCTTTTATATATAAATATTAAGAATTAAAATTTCCACCTTTCTTTTTCTTTTAAAATTTTTATTCAAATCTCCGAATGAAATTTAGTGGTTAATAACCCACACATAACAAATGATAAACAACATTAAAACCATTGTTTATCTTCTTTCATATTTCAAATATAAATAAGATTTCGTAAATAAAAAATGTGATATATAGTTTATGATAAAAAGATTTAATGCTTTTATATTGGAGGAATCAAAAGTAGCTGAAGGCGAATTGCCAGGTCTTATCTCTATAGATGATTTTCTCTTTGAAATAGGTATAAGAGAAAATTTAATTTCCCCAATTTCTGAATGGTGGAATGAAAACCGAAAAGGAATATCCATACATTATTTTGAATTTGGTAGTCAAGATCCTATAATTGGGGTTTACATAGGGGAAAATAAGGTGTGCATAAATAAAAAATCAAGGGATTTACCTGATTTCAAATTGTTCGTAGTCATTCATGAATCTTTCCATTGTGATCAGGATATGAGGGGTGGGATGGAAAAAGAATTTAATCTAGCAAAATACGGAAATGTTACGGAATTTTCTAATTATTATAGACAAATAGAAAAAGAAGCTAACGATTTTGCAATATCTTCTATGAGGGATCTGGGATTTTCTAGATTTATAGATTCTTCAGAAAAAAGACTAAGAGTAAATGAATTTGCAGGCGCCCAAGTTTTTTCTATGATGAAAAGGGATATAGAAAAAACAGGAGCAGAGAACTCTAAAGACCTTCTATTGAGCCAAATATTAGGTCTTTAAAATCCTCCTTCCTATATTTATAGGTTATTTAATAGTTTTCCCGTGAAGAGTGCTAAGACTATTAATGACCCCATTAAGGACAGAGCAAAAAATAAATTATTGGGGTATCTTGAAAGCCCATCCGGACACGTAATAGATTCTGACCCTTTATTTCCATGATCCAATAGGGTTTCCCTTAGCTTAATAAGCATATTACTTTTCTCCATATTAGAAGAATTTTTTGGGAGGGAATTCAATTCATTCTTTGCTGATTTAATATTCTCATACCAAAATTTAATATCTTCGTCTGGGGTTTTCCATAGTACTGAAGTGTATCCAGTAGTAAGATTTTCTTTCTCTAAATAATCTAGACCAATTCTTAATTCGGTTTCAGCAGTCTCTATTGTTGAAGCATCAGCAGCTCTTTTAAAATGGCCCAAACAATTCTGATCTAGACTTACCGATAGCATACCTATATAGACTAATATAGAGATAACAGCTACACCCGAAAATGATATCCCCCAGATTGAGATTTTTCTTTGCAAATTTCTTTTTTCGTACTCTTTTTTCCAGTTACTACTCATTTTTTAGATTTATTAAGTTTATTTTAGCAAATTTAAGAATAAAATCGTAAGAAAAAAAATAAAAAAATATCGAGATATATAATATAAAATTTAAAAATGAGGCCTGTATTTGAAAAATTTGAAGATTTCGTAAGAGGAAAAATTCTATACGAGGACGGGGGAGGTCCTAAATTAGATGGTCCAGATCTAGAAAAATTGGCGAAACAATTCGGCAAAGAAGAAATTAAAGACACAAAAAAAGATATAGAATCAATAAAAAATAAATCTAGTGAAGCACAAGAAAAATTTCTAAAAGATCTTAAATGGGCACTTGATCATAAAAAGAAGTTAACAAAAGAACAATCCGAATACCTTGAGCAAAGGAGAAAGGAAATGGACGAATACCAAAAAAGCGAAGCAGCTAAAATTGCAAAAAAAATAGTAGATCCTATGCAAGATTATATAGGACCTAAATTACTAGGTAAAAATATAACGAATTTAAAAGGGAATGCACATTTACAATCTCTATTAAAAGAAATAGGGCTTCTTAATTCTAAAACAGGGCCAATTAAAAATGGGATTACCTGTTATTTTAATGGGGAAACCGAAAAAGCTCTTAGCTCTCTAACTGGTGGAATATATTTAGATTTTTCAGATTTTTCTACAAAAGATAGATTAATAGATTATCTTTCATCTAAAGCTATAGGTAAAATGACAGAAGATCTTCCTGAGAGGATTATAAAAACAAGGGATGCCTCGTTGAAAGCTAAAAATCCGGAGCTTAAACCCTATATAGATACAGGATTAACCCTTCCTTATTATGACAAGCAATGGAAAGAAGAGGGAGCTTTAGACTATAAATTAAAACTCACCGGGGATATCATTAAGGATATGTATATCTTCAATAGTAAAAAAGAAGGGGGTTTATCTGATAACCCTAAGGATTCAAGTCCAGCTGGAAATCCATGCCCTTATGAATTTGATGCGAAAACAGGAAAATTGAATTTCGAAGGTAAAGAATACCAATTGGCAATAAATCCGCATTTAAAAGATAGCATTAGTTCTATTACAGGAACAGGCAAATCTAATAAATGGCACACATCTAGGGGATCTATATGGCCAACTTGGAAAGCTACTGCAGCTTTTTTGGGTATAACAAAACCATTAGATGTTGCAAAAGGATTTTTCGAAATGACTGACGATAATGCTAGAAAAGTTTATGAACTAACATTTTACAATAAACACGTAAAAGATAAAGGTTTAGAAACTAAAAGTTCTTTAACGAATCATTGTATAGGAACTGCAATGTGGGCTTCATTAGCCCACGGACAGAAAACTGTAGAGAACACGCTAAAGAGATTAAAAGAATATGGGTATCCTAGTTTAAATGATGGTATAGCAAAAGTAGGAGAAAAATTCGTAACGGAGCTTATGCTTTTAGAACAAATAAAACTTTATGAATCATACAAGAATGCAGATACTTATATCAAAGGGTGGACTAATGGAATGCTAAATTTCCATAGGTATTTTGTTCCTAAATATGCAGATTTACCTCGAAAGGATAAATTTCCTGAGGAATATGCTAAAAGAGAAGGGGAAGGGGAAAATGCTTATGCCAACTTAGGAGGGGTAGCTTAGATTTAATATTTCTATTCAGAAATGGCAACAACTATTTCTTTACGCAGTTAGGAACAATTCTTCCTTTTTTCTTCTTTGTCCCTATCTGTTTATATCCTGTCCAGCAAGGATCTTTTTCCTCGTTTACGAATTTTTCATAAGAAATTATATTTTTCATTTTTTATATTTTAGGTCTCTAACTAATACGTAAGGATAATCATATCCGTCATACGATTCTTCCCACGCTTCGCTCTCAGAATTATCCCATATATAAGTAGATGATATTCCGGAACCCTGTAAATAAAAAGAGTTTTGTTTTATAATATTCTGTATTTCAAGATCAGAATTCCTTATTTTTTCGGGAATATATTCAGGACCTGTTTCTGATGTGAGATAATAATTTTCATTAAAGGAAATAATTTCTAATGGTTCTAGCCACATTAAAAAATGCCATTCCTTAATCGTAGGTAATCTCCACCCGTCTTTATTTCCTTCTATTAGATTTAATTTTAAAGCTTCCGTATAGGTAATTTTTTTCTCCGGTTTACCATTGATAATTAATGGGGTTTTGGATACCTCCGAGATATTAAAAAAATTTATTTTAAGTGTATCCCTCATTTATTTTATTTTTTGAAAAAGAAAAAATCAGAGTCTTCGGAATTCCAGTCTAGTACACTATCTTTTTCTTTCCAAACTTCATTTTCTTCTCCATTACGATCTATTGCTATTGCTACTTCTCCTGCTAAGAATTTTGCTATCTCATCTGGATCATCTATAATGACGCTAAATCCTCTTCCGTGATCCCCTTCTATAATAACATCGATAAAGGTACACACTTCCTTTGCGTATTTTTGTTGAATATTGGAATAGATCCCTAATTTGTATAGATCTTTAACTATATAATTTCTTATTCTTAGATATTCTTTAGGGGAGATCCCTATTTTTTCCATGAAAGAGTTTATATCATCAATATCATCTATTCCTTTTTTTGGTACAAGAATAATATTATTTCCTATAGTTAAATCTCTTTCCATTTATGAATTTTTATCCGTATATTTGTTTTATAAGGCAATTTAAAATCTCTTTAACCTGTATATTTTCTATGAAAAATTCGGGATTAATTCCATCATCCATTAAAATTCTACCGTTATTTTCAAATCTTACCCCCTTAGAAAATTTTGGTATTTTCCCCCCCGAAAAGATTATAGAATCCCCGTTAGAAAAAATTGTACCTTCGCCGATGCTACGAAGAGAATATAAACGGATTTCCCCCCCGTTCTTAAAGATTGTGTCTTTTCCTATAGATTGGAGTGAATCCAGAAAAAGGTCCCTTCTATTTCTAAATTTGGTTCCAGGGGAAATAGATAATGTACCTTCCAAAACAACATCTCTTTTATTATCAAATTCTATTCCTTTGGGTATAGACAAAACCCCAGATAGATCAACACCGCCGTCATTCTGAAATAGTATATTAGGGGGTATGCTAATTAGATCACTTAAATAAATATCGCCATCGTGATCTATTACTATTTTATTTCTTTGTTCTCTAAAAGAATACTCTTCTTCATCCAGAAGATCCATAAATTTAAAAGAATTCATACTTTTTTTAATCTATATATCAAAAATATGATCCTTTAAATTCATTTTATTTTACCACTTTTAATTTTTTCTCTTCTCTTTCTCCCCTTTCATAAAATCCCCTTTCAATATCTTCTGCCAGATCTTGAATTTGATCATTCCCTGACACTGAAATTCTAAGATCATAATATTCCCATTTAGTCTTATAATCCCAGATCATAATTCCTTTGGTAAGTTTCTTTTTTAGATTATGCAGGGTAAAATTTCTAACTCTTACTATTGAATTATCAGAACCAAAAAGATGCAAAAAACGCAAAAACCATCTCGGACACAATTTTGGTTTTGCTTTATGATCCATGAAGATAACTAAAGGTTCAATTGCTTTAAATATATTCCCTTCTTCATTCCAGGGAATATACCCAAGATAAGAATACTTTTCATGAAAGCTCAGGGGGAAAAATACTGCTCTGATATCTTTTAGCCTTATTTTCATAGTGGTTATCATTCCTTTTTTCCGGCTTCTCCAGAACGGTAGAGATTTTAAAAAATCCAAAGCTCTTTCTTTAAAGGGTGTGGGGTAATAAAATTTACTTTTTTTAAGATTCATTTTACTTTTTATAGAGATAAATTCAAAATTTATTTCACGGGATAAGTTGAATATATAGGTTAAAACAACTCGGATAGAATTTATTCTTTATTAAATAGACCGTCTTTAATCATTTGGTTTAATATTCTCTTAGGGTTTATCCCTTCTATATTAAGAATATTATTTTCCTCTTCCGAATCGGCCGTATCTATTCCAAAAGAATCTAACCATACACCTCTCCCGTTTTCAAAAATAGTTCCGGGAGGAATAGATTTTATGGAATATAAAGATACACTTCCCCCATTTTTAAATTTTACATTAGAAGGTAAAATCTCTAGGGAATCCAGATAAACATAACTGGTATTCATAAATTCCACATCAGGGGGAAGAGATTCTATAGATAGATCTATTTCTCCGAATCCCCTAACAATTAGAGAATTTCCTTCTAGCCTCCATATATAATCTTTTTCTGCTAATTTATTTTTAAACTCTTCTCTAGTCATCTTTCAAATAGTCCTTGTTTAATCATCGCATTCAGTAATCTATTACTTTCTATTCCTTCTATATTACCTTTCCATTCAAAAAAGGGTTCATTTCTTATTAGTGAAATTAAATAGATGCTTCCACCATTACTAAACTCCACCTCAGGAGAAATAGAAGTTAGAGAAGTGAGAAAAACACTTCCCCTATTACTAAATTCCGTACTAGTAGAAAGACTAGTTAGAGAAGTCAGAAAGACACTTCCACCGTTTCTAAAATCTACATCAGGGGGAAGACTGGTTAGAGAATTTAACCAAACATCACCTCCATTCTTAAACTCTACCCCCGGGGGAATATTAGTTAGATTGGGGAAATCAAAACTCCCGTTATAAATAAAAATTATCTTATTGCCCTCTATCTTGTAGGAATGCTTTTTCTTCCTTAATTCCTCTATAAATTCTTCTCTAGTCATCTTTCAAATAGCCCTTGTTTAATCATCGCATTTATAAGTCTCTTTGAATCTACTCCTTTTATATTACCTTCCCAGTTATAATTCCATCCATTACTACCTTCGGAGGTATAAATTAGAGAATTTAACCGGACATCACCCTCGTTATTAAATTCCACCCCTCGGGAAATACTTTTTAACGAATCCAAGATAACATCTCCCCTATTATTAAATATCACCCCATAAGGAAGATCTTTTATGCTATATAGATAGACAGGTCCTCCTGAATTAAATTCTACATCAGAAGGTATACTATCTAAAGTAGTAAACATGATTGTATTGGAATCTGTAACCACTACCTTATTTCCCTCCATTCTATAGGAATAATAATTAAATCGTAATTTTTCCGCAAATTCTTCTCTAGTCATATTTCTATATATCTAAACTAAAATGGGTCCTTTCGAACCTTAACCCAAGACTCTCGGCGTCCCAATTCATTCGCATCACATAAAATCGATTACTAACTACGTACATAATGCCTAGTAAGATATAATAAGAAAGGCATAGATAACATAGGTCATGCCTAATAAACCCTAATAGGTGTCATCTATTAAATAACCCTATAGAGACCATTTTATTAAGTAGCCTAGTAGAATCAATCCCATCTATATGGCCTTCCCAATTTTGGAACCATATTCCCATCATGGGTTTTATCTGAATAAACCCATGTGGAAAGATTATCCCGGGGGTAATATTATCTATGGAATTTAGGTAAACCCCTCCCATATTACTAAATTTTGTGCCGAGGGGAATACTTTTTAGGGATTGTAGGTATAAATTACATGAACCGAACGATGAATATCCCCCACTCCTAAATTCGGTGTTAGGGGGAATACTCTCAACCCTCTCGAGATATAGATTTCCCCCGTGAGTAATAACTAGATTATCGCCCTCTATCTTATAGGGGTAACGTTTGTCATCCAATACCTTTATAAATTCTTCTCTTGTCATATTTCAAATAGTCCTATTGAAATCATCTTGTTTAGAAGTCTATTACCTCCTATTCCTTTTATATTACCCCTCCATTCCCAAGAGGATCCAAACCAATCCAGATTAACCCATCCCTTATTGTTGAATACGACTGTGGAGGGAATTTTCTCCAAAGGACCCAAATCGATTGCCCATCCATTATTAAATATAGCATCAGGAGAAATGCTAATTACCGAAGCCAAATAAACAGATCCTTGATTTCTAAACTCCACCCCCCGTGGAACATCCTTTATTGATTCCAAATCAACATCCATTACATTATTAAATATAATATTAGGTGGAATATGGGTTAGATGATTTAAATCAACATGGCTTTCGGTATGGGTAACTACAATCTTATTCCCTTCTATCTTATAGGAATATTCCTTTTTTTCTAATTCCTTTATGAACGCTTCTCTAGTCATCTTTCAAATACCCCTTGTTTAATCATCGCATTTAGTAATCTGTTAGGGTCTATCCCTTCTATATTACCTTCCCAATACATCATCCATCCTCTAATTAGAGATTCCAAATTGACATTCCCCCCATTCTTAAATTCCACCCCCGGGGGAATACTCTTTAGAGATCTCAAATAGACAATCCCTTCATTTCTAAATTCCACTCCAGGGGGAAGACTCGTTATATAATCCAAAGTGATATACCCTTTATTTGTAACAACTATCTTATTTCCCTCTATCTCGTAGGAGTAACTTTTGCCTTTTAATTCAGCTATAAACTCTTCTCTAGTCATTTGTCTCGTAATTCTTCCAAAATTTTTCAAGCTCTTTGGGATTGAATTCCCCCTCCTTCGAATCATACCCACAGGTGTGACATAGATAAGGGTGTTTATCTTTCTTCTCTATCTCCCAAAAATGGTCACACTTCTCACAAGTGGTCTTTTTTCCATAAGCTTCAAAAAGGGTAATGTATTTCATCTCTTTATATATCTAGAATAAAAGAGGACTTTTTAATTATTCAATTTAATCTTTAACCCAATAGTTAATCTATGTATCATTGGTATATTGCTATCCCTTCTATAGTTTATCAAGTCCTGAATAGTAAAGCTAATTTTATTCTTCGGGAATAAAATTATTTGATTATTTCCGCTTATTATGTGGTCAATTAAATTATTAAAAGTAGGTTGAAAATAAAATTCGCTTAATATCTGAAATTTTTTAGAATTCAATTTAACCCTTGTTCTTAATGAATGTCTAATGTATTTAGAATCCTCCCCTGTTTTATAATCAGTAAATTGATATAAAATGGCATATGATAAAGAAACCTTAAATTTATCTTTTTCTTCTTTTTTAATCCCTCCGCCAATACCTATAAAATTATCAGAATTAATACTCCTAATATAGGAATAATTATATGTGTGGGTTATAAAAGCATCATATTTTGAATTAGAGTACCTAAAATTTTGTCTACTTAAATATTCGTTATTAGTTAATTCTGGTGAATACTGGATACTGTAAGTTGGATTATAATCAAACCCAAATTTTTTGTAATCAATAGAGTTGGTTCCGGATAAATTAAGGGTAAGCTGATTTCCTGTTTTAGTTGTTCCGTAAAGACCAGTGATAGTATTATCCAATGAATATTTAACCTGACTAAAAAAATATCCAGGGATTATAAAAAATAACACCATTATCATTTTCATTTTATTCTATATTTTGAGTAATCACTTGACTCCGGTTTTTCGTTTTTGAAATAAATCCATTCCAGTTCTTGGTGCACTTCCATTAGAAGCACTCATCACTGTAGCCCAGTCTGGGAATTCATCTAGTATTTCATATTCTGAATATCCCCATTTAGAATAATCTTCTGGTGCTAGAATTAAATAATCATCATCGGGGTTTTTTGTAAATTGTTTCACTGAAAAGTCAATAGTTTGTCCATCAATCATAGGAACAATATGAGCTTCTACATCTGAATCAAAATAAACTATCTTAACATCTATTGATTTTGATTTAGCCCAGTTATAAAATTCTTTTGTAAACCAAGAACAATTTGCCTTTTCTTTATCAAAAGGTTTACCTAATCTCAAATCATATTGATGAGAATATTCATCTAAGAACTGATTTGCTAAAGAATCTAAATTTTGAGATTCAAATAATTTATATGTCTTTAAATATTTCATTAATACTATATATTAAAAAGATATAGCGTCTATAAATCACATGCAAAAAGAAATACTAAAACATATAAATTTAGTTGATAATATCTTTTTTGTACCATCAATAGATATAGAGACTGAAGATGGTATAAGATTTCATAACAATAGTGAAATAAAAAAGTTAGAACGATGGATTAAATCATATCTTGAAATAGAAAATATATATCACACTGATTTATCTAAAGTAAGTATGAACGATAGAGTGAAATTTATAAGCAAAAAAAATCCCGGATTGGTAGCGATACCCCGGGATTTCATATAGCCGAAGCTATAGCGGCCCTAAGCCATGTTATGCGCAACGTTCGCAGTTACCGCAAGTGCAGCTTTCTGGACAATTACATTCTTGGTTTTCGTTTGCTCCATTTTCCAACTTTGCAATTTCAACATCTGCGCCGTTTTCAATTTTGGCGATTTCTACTTGGCTGCCGTCCTTAGATTTTCTATAACCTAATAGCGCTGCTCCAATACCTACAAATATAATTGATTGAGTAATTAAATCAACATCTTTACCGATAAAAAGTTTATCTACTGCACCTAATAGAAAACAGAATGAACCAACTACACAGACCAGGACTCCCATTGAACCACTGCCAGATGTTTTGCCATCGCTATTTGATGTCATTTGCGGAAATGAGAATTTATCATGCATCAAGCCTAAAATTTTCTTTTTCATATTTACTTTGTTTTTATTTGTTTTGTGTGTTTACTATATTATTTAGAACCAATTTTTTGGATTCCATTTTGATTTTTCAGCATCTCTAGCAGCTTTATCCAACGCATCTTGAGTTTCTCTAGCAGTTCTATCCAAGGCGTCTTGGGTTTCTCTTGCTACTCTTTCTGTTTCTCTTTGAGCCGCTTCTGCAGCTGCTTGAGTTTCTCTTGCTACTCTATCTGCCTCTCTTTGTGTTGCTTCAGCTGTCTCCCGAGCTACTCTTTCAGTCTCTCTTTGGACTGCAGCTGCCTGTTCTTCTGCAATTCTTTTTGATTCAGCTGCTACTCTTTCAGTCTCTCTTTGGACTGCAGCTGCCTGTTCTTCTGCAATTCTTTTTGATTCAGCTGCTAAACGATCCGCTTCTTCTGCCGCTAATCTAGCTTTTTCTGCAGCTTCACCATCAGCAATTGCTGTACCTAAATCAATAACTGGATTTAAGTTTATGTCTACATTAACATCGGCTTCAACACCAAGTAATAAAGCTACGTCCCCTGCAACTCCTACGCTTGCTACCCCATCATTATATGTTGCGTGACCTTCACCTTCAACACCTACTTGAACACCAACGCTTGCTCCAACGTCTCCTCCTACAGAATTTCCATTTGCACTTACAGATCCTCCTGCTTCAACTCCAACACTTGCTCCTGCCATAGCACCGCCTGAAGCAGATACTCCATGTTCTCCAACTGAAGCCTCAGCAGATACACCTGCGTGTGCTTCAGCGTATGCACCAGCATGTCCTTCAGCATCAGCTTCAACTTTAATTTCACCAAGTGGTGTATCAAGTCCAGCCTCGGCATGTGCGTTTGCATCTACAGATACTTCAACTCGGGCTTCAACAGAAGCTCCGACTTCAACTTTAGCATCAGATCCATCCCATCCAGCCTCGGCATGTGCTTCAGCATTTGCCTCTGCACTAGCACTTGCAGATGCACTTGCATCGGCCTCGGCACCGATGCTAACACCGCCGCCTAAATCTTGATTAGCATGTGCCTCAGCATTTGCTTCGACTGATACTTCAGCGCTTACTCCAGCTTCAGCGGATGCATGAGCCATAGTTCCATCAATTCCTGCTTCTGCACTAGCGTGAGCTTCTGCGCTTGCGCTCCATGATGCATCAGCACTTGCCCCTACTTCTTCATTTCCTACTTGAGTAGATACACTATCACCGACTTCTACTGAAACCTGTGCTTCGGCACTCGCTTCTTCGTTTATAGATGCAGATTTTTTTAACTCTTGATTAAATTCTTTTTGATCGATTTTAATTGGTTTAGGAATGGTGGGTGTTGGTATAGCCTTACCGAAAGGGTTCTTATTTTTCTTTGCCATAGTTTATTTAGTTTTTAATTTATTAATCGAATCTTTAGCCTATTTATCTTTTTCGCCCCTCAAAAATATTGGATCCTAATTTTTAATCGCCATATACCTTTGTCTTCCCCTGGCTAAACCCCTAAAATAGTTTAATGCCCTATATATCTGATTATTAGAACACAAAAAAAGACCCTAAGGTCCTTTTAATTTTATAAGAATTCTATTTATTATTTTCGATTAGTAGTTCTCCTACAACCTCGATTTTACCTACGATCTCTTGAAATTCCACCTGAGTTATATTTATAGAATTTCTAGTGGCTTCATAAAGATCAGTAAGTAAATTGTCGTACTCTTCTTTAAGGCTTTTCATATTCAATTCGCCATCTACGCTTTTTTGATAGTAAGGAAGTTTAACCTTAAAATGATGATATGTTAATAGAGAATCCCCGCCTTTTTCTTTTGCTGCTTTAGATATTTTTGATGCACCTGCTAACCTATTTTTAGAAAATTCCTGAAGTGTTTCTTTTTCCTCGTTTATTTCAGAATTTCCTGTTCTATTAGTCCCTTCTTTTACACAGTTAGGTACAAGTCTACCATTTTTATCCTTGGTTCCAATTTGCTTGTAACCTTTCCAGCAAGGATCATTTTTTTCGAATATAAATTTGTCGTAGTCTAATATCATATCTCTATATATCTATTTCTGATATATATTATACGATATGAAAAATCTTTATAGCTATACCGACTTTATTAATGAAGGCCAAGACCCAAAGAAAGGGTCTGGTAAGAAACCAAAAGGCTCAGAGAGAAGACTTTACACAGATGAAAATCCCGACGACACTGTACCTGTCAAATTTAGAACAAAAGAAGATGTACAAGAAACAGTGAACAGTGAAGCTTTTAAATCTAAATCTCACCAAAGGCAGTCGCAGATTCTTAATCTAATAGAACAAAGGCTTAGAGTTGCAGTGAGAACAGCAAAAGATACAGACACTAAAAGAAGATTAAAAAGAGCACGCGAATATGCTTTATTAAAGTGTGAAGCATCTAAAAGAAAAACACAGGTTCTCAAAAACTTCTAGTCTAATTAGGAAGCTGGCGGAATTTTTTAAAGTGTGTAAAAAATCAAATGGTTTAAGATGTTTAATTCTCTATATAATTTTATAAAAGCTTTTCTAGTCATTACCTTATATATCTAAACCAAAATGGGTCCTTTCGAACCCTAACCAAGACTCCCCGCGGCGTCCCAATTGATTAATCACCTATCAAATAGTCCATCTGCAATCATCTTGTTAAGTAATAAGGTAGAGTTAATTCCTCTTATATGACCCTTCCATTCCATAAAAGGGAAAGTTCCATTTGTTGTGCGAAAAGGTCCAGGTCCCACAAGGTCCCTTAATTGAATAGCACCTTTATTAGCAAACACAACATCAGAAGGGATTCTTCTTAGCGAAGCAAGCCAAAGGTTACCATCGTTTACAAAGGAAACCCCGGAAGGAAGGTCCACTGTGGAATTAAGCCAAATGTGATCCTTTTCTCCTTTAACCATACCCCCTCCAACTAGTAGCCTTCCCCCTTCTTCTTTATAGGAGTAGCCATACAAATCTAATACCTGCTTAAAAGCTTCTCTAGTCATCTTCTCTTTTCAAATAGTCCTAATGAAATCATCTTGTTTAGCAATCTTTTGCTATCTATCCCTTCTATATTACCTTCCCAATCATCAAAATATCCACCTATTAAAGATTCCAAATAGACATCTCCCCAATTCTCAAACACCGCACCAGAAGGAATAGAAGTAAGGGAACTCAAATAGACATTCCCTACATTCTTAAACTCCACACCAGGAGAAAGAGAAGTGAGAGAACCCAAAAAGACATCATTCCTATTACTAAACACCACACCCGGAGGAAGAGAAGTGAGAGAACCCAAAAAGACAGCAAATTCATGGGTAACAACTATCTTATCCCCTTCTATCTTATAGGAGTAATCTTTCTTGTCTAATACCTTGATAAACTCTTCTTGTGTCATCTTTCAAATAGTCCTTTATTTATCATCATGTTCAGTAATCTCTTTGGATCTATACCTTCTATGTTACCTTCCCAATCTTGAAACCCTCCTCTAATTAGTGATCTTAAATAGACATACCCTCTATTATTAAACTCCACACCAGGAGGAAGAGAAGTGAGAGCTCTCAAATTGACATCCCCTCCATTCTCGAACTCCACACCAGGGGGAAGAGAAGTGAGTGATTCCAAACGGACATACCCCATATTTCTAAACTTCACACCAGGAGGAAGAGAAGTGAGAGAATCCAAATCGACCCACCCTCCATTCTCGAACTTCACACCAGAAGGAATAGAAGTGAGAGCATCCAAATTGACGCCCATTCGACTAGTAACCACTATCTTATTCCCTTCTATCCTGTATGAATACCTTTTCTCATCTAATATATCTATAAAAGCTTCTTTAGTCATCTTTCAAATAGTCCTAATGAAATCATTTTGTTTAGCAATCTTTTGCTATCTATCCCTTTTATGTTACCTTCCCAAT
>Ga0181358_1000756_pt1 | contig 14580 bp, 14 predicted proteins | sample Fa13VDMM110SD_FD_130096 | JGI IMG/M metagenome (GOLD analysis project Ga0181358, IMG submission 130096) | Freshwater viral communities from Lake Michigan, USA - Fa13.VD.MM110.S.D | ecosystem: Environmental > Aquatic > Freshwater > Lake | place: USA: Michigan | collected 2013-09-24
ACCTTTGGTTTAACCACATCCATTTTAATAGGAATATCACGTAAATAATTATTAATATTTATTATAGGACTAACACTACCCAATCTTTGTGTTCCCAATAAATCAGCATAACCAAATGGAATACTAAAAGCAGAACCAGTTTTATTACCACACTCCAAACAAGGTTTACCTTTTGGAGGTATTGGTGAATATTTTAATGCTTTAGGTTTCTTAGCTTTAGTCTTCTTCTTCTTATCTTTTCTAGGCATATATTATAATGACAGAAAATATAAAGCCAATATTAGAGGCATCTTACAAACCACAAAAAGAAGCAGAAAGTGATTTAGTAAAGCTTGGTTACAAATATGACCCCGAATTGAGTTCAATGGATACTAAAGTATTCTCAGACCCACAAGGTAATCCACATATTGCTTATCGAGGAACTGTTAGAGCAGAAACATGGCTTGATAATTTACTTATTGGTTTAGGTAAAGAATCTAAAATAGATAAAGATGCAGTTGAAACTGCTAAAAAAGTTCAACAAAAATATGGTAAGGCACCGACTACATACGGACATAGCAGAGGAGGCCGAAGCGCAGAAGTCGCGGGAGAAGCTACGGGAGGCAAATCATACACTTATAATAAAGCTACTCTACCAACTGATATTTTCAAAACAATAAGACCAGAACAAACTGATATAAGAACAAGTAAAGATATTGTTTCTGCACCATCGTTTTTCCAATCTGGAGGACAAAAAGTTACAATAGAATCAAGTCCGTTTGATAGTTATGTAAAAGCTCACGGTATCCAAGAATTATCTCCACCTAATACAAATAAGAATGTCAGCAGTATCCAGCAGCGACTTAACGCATTCAAGTCTTCATTTAAATTTGGCGGAAGCTGAAAAACTAAAAGAGGAAAAAGCTAGACAACGTAGAGTATTATTAACATATAGGATAATTGAAAACGAACCATCATTTTTTAAAAGAATGAAAATAAGGTTGAGATTATTTTGTTGCTATATATTAAATAGACTATGAGTGATTTAACTACTTTCTATCCACCACTAAAAAGAACTACCGAAATTAATCGTTTCAAGATTGTAGATATAAAAATAAATCTATTTGAATCCGCTTCTTTCAACGTATTATTATTTGATATAAATGGCATTTTAGTTGATAATAAACCATATACGCTAACTACTGAAGAATATATCCAATGGTATAACGATGACCTTTGGCTTATCAAATGGGTTAAAACTAAACTATGTGAAGATAAGGGGTCGTAGGGGAAGTATTCCCTACTTACAGTAGAAACGCTATTATAACTGATAAAATGATTTTGTTAGTGATACCAAGTTTAACGGCTAAAAGTGATAATGCTATTTCATACGGATGATACTGTATGATATGTTGTATTGTGATACCGAATGGAACATACGAGTTGCATAATATCTTATTTATTGAATAATCCAAACCAACAGATATTAAATTGTTTTGGATTCTTAGACCTTTTTTTTCCAGCCGAACCATTCCTTAACACCAGCTTTAAGTAATTTCCAAAAACTCACTTTCTTAATATGCTTATTACTATGTAGGTATTCAATTGCTTTACTTATTATTTCTAGTTCTTCATCAGTAGTAGAAAAATTATCTCTCATAAAGTCCAATACAAACTGCTTTTTATCTATCTTATCATTTTTCAAAACAAAATGCTCTACCATATTAGTTATATACGTCAATAGCTCATTATCCAATTTATATTTTGGTTGTAACATGTTTAACTCTTGTAGCCGACTATTTAGTATTTTACCAAGTTGTTCTCTTTTAACATCTTTCTGTAGACCTTGTCCTAATGTTATAAGTTCAGCCATTATATATTCTTTTGAGAAAATAAACCCCAAGTCGTTTAATTCCGTGAGTGGGCGACGGAACGCCCAAGTATAGCAAAATAATTAATTAATGTTTGCTCCACTTTTCTAAAGTGGATTATGATGGAAAATACGCCCAAAATCCATTCGCTTTATCTACCACCACTAATTTGCCTTGATAAACATTAGATCCTAACACATTCTGAGCAGTTCCTTTTGTCATTGAACCCGCAAGGTAAATTTGGTCAGTTCCAGCACGTTGACATTGTAAAATGCTTGTTGTAGAAGGTGTTGCGGTTGTGTCAGTCCGCCTAAATATGAACTCCATTCCCTCAAAAATGTTAGCATTGTCGATTAGTGGCAGAGTTAGTATATATACCGTTGTCCCCGTTCCACTAAACATGATATACTTCGGGAAATTTGTTGGTGGTGACCCAGTTGAACGCCAATCTACAGGGGTTGAGTTTATTGTCCTAAAAACACTGTTAGGTCTATATGAACTTCCATATTGAATACTTGCTGATGGAATCACAGTTGTTTCCGTTGTGCGTCCCAAAACCACCACATTAGATGCCGAAATTAATGAACCATACCCCACTGCTGTTGAATTAGTATAAGCGGCATTTGAAGCAAAATCTGTCGTAGCACCCAGAAGAGTATTATTTATTCCGCCAGCATTACTGTATAAAGCTCCCGCACTAGCTCCGATGGCTGTTGTATTTGTACTTAATTTGTTTAATAGTAAAAAAGCACCAGACCCGACTACAGTCATTGACGGAGGATTTAGAGTCATTGCTTTACACGCATTTGAACCAATAATTGTGGCATTCTGTGTATGTAAATTACTGTTTGTATTCGCCAGACAACAGTCAGTCCCCATACTAATAGTAGTAATCGTTGTGAAGTTTGAATTACTCGGCAAACTTCCACCAGAAGTTAGAGGATATATGTTTTTAGACAAAAATAAACCATTGACGTTATTAAATGAATGTAAAATGTATGTATTTCCACTAGTTGCTAATGCTGTGACTGTTATAGATGGTTGTGAATACGATGTTTGATAATTTGATTGAACTACCCCATCTACTAATACTTTGTCTGTCGGAACTGCTGGGCCTAACACATACGAATTGGGAAACGTTATGCCATCTCTAATCAGTACAAAGGTTTTCCCAATGTCAGCCGCTGTAGGAGTCGGTAAAATTACACTCGTTATCCCCGCAGCAGATAAATAAACTTCACGACCTCCACTCAATGACAATGTAGAAGTTGGAACAGTTGTTAAAGATTGACTTCCTAATATGGGAGCAGTTAAATATTTTTTTATGCCACCGATTGTTTGGTTGCTTGACAAATCCACTATTCCAGTTGATACCCCCGCTAAATAACCCAGATTCGCGGTTGAGATTGTATTCGCGCCAGATTTCAAAACACCACTTATTGCTACAATCTCACTGTTGCTTCCAAGTTGTATAGTATTTGAAACACCGCAAGTTGTTCCATAACCTACACACGTGATGTTTGTTAAACCAGTTGTTGTTAAATCTGTGTTTGCTCCTAGGAACGTACAGTTGTTCGCATCTCTTAAAGTACTTGAAGCAAAACTGTTGTCTCCTATCCCCGAGTTATAATTTCCAGTTATTATACTGTTGCCGGCACTAACTCCTATAAAGTTATTATAACTTCCAGTTGTTAAACTCTGCATTCCTGCACTTCCGACTGAAGTATTAAACCCTCCAGTGGTTATGAATTGCATACATGTAGACCCAATCGCTGTGTTTGAATTACATTGAGTGCCGACTGGTACATAACCCATAGCACCAGAGCCAAATCCTGTGTTGTTATTAGAAAGAGCTGTGTTTCTGCGTCCTGTGTTTGTGCCAAAATAACAATTTGCTCCGCCTGTGGTTGTTGACTCACCCGCACCAAGTCCGTAAAACGTATTTACATCTCCAGTTGTTAATGCCAATGGATAAGTACCCGCAACTAGACTATAACTATTTATAGCACGTGGTATTCGGTAATCGGGTGCCAGTGAAGCATAAGGGATTGTCCCAGCACCGATTGAAGCACCTGACATAACGGGCGGATGTGTAAAAGTTTTTGTTCCAAATGGAATTGTTTGATTCGAAAATAAATCTAAATAACCACTATCTATTTGTGTTTGTCCTATACTATTCGCAACAATATTATCGCCTCGCATAGTTGGAGCATTTGCACCGAAGTTTATGGTTTGGGTGGCGGATGCTGTTATTCCACCAGTAAATGTTCCATAATTTGTTATTGCTGATGTTGGTATTCCAGTTAAATTTAAAGGTTGGACATTATTAAAATTTACCGCACCGAAAAACTTAGGATTTACATAAAAATTAGCATCTATATAATCTCCCGAATTACCGAAGTTCAAAAATGATGCGATGGTTGTTGTGAACATATTAATATCACTTCCAACTGTTTTTGGTTCAATTGAATTCGTGTTGATCTTACTGAAGTTGATTATTTGAGCTGATGATTGTCGTCCGATGTTTATGGTGGTTGCTGTTGAACCAGTCCATAAATCGCATTGATTAGCAGCAACATAAGGACTAATTGTATTTGTAGATAAACCAGTTGAAAAACCCCCAGTTGCTACTTGTTGAGAAGATGAAACCGCCCACGAAGAGTTTCCAGTACCATTATTACAGCACACTAACTCAACATAGCTTTCATTTGAACTAAAAATATAACTTGAACTTGCTACCCCATTGAAATAAATGAATTGGGCGCTTGGTGGATTAATAGTGATATTTTGATTTGCTCCAGCAACGGTTCTAACAATAATAAATCTTGCTCCAAAGTTGGTCACATTTTGAGTGCTTGTTGTAGCAGACGCAGGTGTAGGAAGATTTATGACAGTAGGATTTGGCGCATTTATAAAATAATATTCTGGTTGTTCAAATGTTAAATTGACCGTAGCATTAGTCTCAAAATATCCACAGAGCAAACGGTTCTTTTTAGAGATTAAAAGGTCTTGTGTTCTGTCATATCCAAGACCAGTAAAAGTGCCATCTTGTCCACCAACCTTAAATGTGTTGCTTTCACTTGTCACGCAATTAACCCCGAATGCAGTTGAGTTTTTTAATGTATTGCCTACATCAGCAAACGCACCAAAACACATACAGTAAATGTTTGAAACCATTGAGTTTCCGCACTCTGGTCCAATTCCCATATTGAACGCATTTTGACTAATATTCTTACACGCTTCATTTCCAAAAACGGTAAGACGATTAAAATTTCCCACATTCAAACACGAATTATAACCGACGACGCAAGGTCCATTGGCGAAATTAAAAGTTGAGTTTTTAAACGCGTTGGCACCAATAACTATTCCAGAATTAACACCTGGTTTCAAAAGTAAATTAGAACCAATAACTATTGAATCATTATATCCCGCCCCAAAACTATTTGCTAACGAGCCAATATTAGCACCTATAACGACACTGTTTGAATTAGAACCTATATTACTTGTGGAAGAAATTTGACCCCCAATTAATACACAATCTTTATTACTAGTAGTTGATTTAGCAGCATTATCTCCAATAATAACATTATTAAGAGATATTCCGACTGATGTTGGTGCTACATTTGGTGTGGAAAAGGCATTATTTCCAATAACCACTGATTGAGGCATTTGATTAAATAATCCGCTCGTTGTTCCTTTCATTGTATTTAATCCTATCGCAATGCTATTTATTGTTGCGGCTGTCATATACTGCATAGAATTTAATCCCAATCTATATGATGTAGTTGATAATGGAAAATATGGTAATAAATACCCAGCCGATAAATACAGATTTTTTGCTAGATAAGTTTGTCCGTAATTAGCAAATGAAACCAATCCATACGAAGTTGTGATGTCATTAACGTCTGGGACCTCGAATGACCCAGTCATATTTAAATTTTGTAAAGTCATATTTGTTGTATTTGTATTGATAGAATTTAAATCATTAGTGATAATTTCACCATTAGATATGATAGTACCCGCACCATCATCAAAGCTAATTATTCCATTCATTGACTTAGCTATTAATAATTGATTTTGTAATGTTTGCGACATCTCACCTTTATAAAAGGTGATACAAAATTTTTTTCTTTTTATATTTTATGTCTAAACCAACGAAAAAAGAATTGCTCCGACAGCTCCTAGATTTAGAAGATGATAATCTAGGAGATATCGGCGAAACACCCATAATAGCAGAAGAAAAAACTGAGAGCATAATAGATAAGGACGAAGAAATTACTAAACCAAAAAAGCAACTCACAGAAAAACAATTAGAAGCATTAAAAAAAGGACAAGCTACTCGTGATGCTAATATAAAAAAAAGGAAAGAAGAAGCACAGCTTATAGCAGCTGAAGAAAAGAAAAAGTTGGAAGAAAAAATTGTTAAGAAGGCGATAAGTATTAAAAAGCAACAAATTAAGAAACAATCCGCATTAGATGAGATTGAAGATGATGAGACATCGATACAAAAAATTAAGGAGATCGCACAGCCAAAGGAAACAATTAAATCAACTCCGCCAAGCCTCGCTCCTCTTAGAAAAATAAATTTCTTTTAATCACCCTTTAAAAAAGGGCGACCCCAAAATAATTATCTCCGTGTGATATATGAATAATATTGATACGAATTTGGGTTCCGCCTTTACTAAAGGGGGAAGTGACTTTGCAAAAGAACTTATAGCCCACTATAATAAACCTAAATCTCAAATCGCTTTTGATAATCTAAAAAAAATTGATAAAGATTTAACTCCCGATAACATTTTTGCTTTAGCATACATGGCGACTAATGAAGCCATACCAGAGGAAGATAGAGAGATATTTAAACAGATGTTACAAAATAAGTTAGACCAAACGCAAGGTGAGATCCACCTTTAAGAAAGCTGGAGGGAAATGATTAACAATTTTATAGTGTCTATATATATATAATGTCATATATAGATACTAAAATAATAGCAATCACATCACAATCTGCTACAGTGAAAAAGAATGGTTCATTTTTATCTCACTTAAGGTATGAATTCGGTCAATATTTACGAGACGAACCCGATATTATCCATAGACAAATACAATTACTCAACGCCCAAATACCTTACAGCTTTTATGTAGTGAATTATACAAATCAAATTTTTAGATACAAGCTTGGAACTGCTTCTATTGTATCAGTGAATATACCCGTAGGAAATTATACTGGTAATTCATTAATTAGTGCTATTACAACTGCTGTCAATAATGTTTTTTTTTTAATTACACTCTCTAGCATAACCGGTAAACTTACTTTTACATTTAATACAACATTTATTATTTATAATAATTTTACATATTCTATTGGATCTATTTTAGGATTTGATATTAACACAACCAATAATTCAGTTGCTAATGCTATAACTCCATTATATCCGTTAAACCTTTTAGGAATAAAGACGCTACAGATAAGGAGTAATAATTTAAGTTGTTCTAATATCAGTTCAGTTTCTGGAGGACAATCAACCCTTCTCTCTACTATACCTGTTTCAGCTGTTCCATTTGGAATGATAGATTATAAAGATTTAGGAAATAATTTAATTTCAATAACAAATACTAGTTTAGACGATTTAGATATCGATATAATCGACGGCGAAACTGGAGAATATATAAATTTTAATAATCAAGACTGGTGTTTAACATTAGCAATACATATAACTAAATTAATAGAACCAAGAGTTAGACCTACTATACAACAACTTTTAACGGTGAAACCACAGCCGCTTAACCAAGATTTAGGCGAAGCGATGAATATGAAGGATATGAAACGCTCGGTGCCCTTGGATCCTAATTTAGAAGAATTAAATCTATTAACATCCACTTTTGAGAAAAGTGGAGCAAAAAACGAATAAAGCGGGTTTAGGCTTTTTATTAACGAATTAAATCACCCTTTAGGAAAGGGCGACCCCAAAACGAATTAAAAGGGGATTTTTATTCTATTTTTTTTTACCCGTGTAGTATATAATGGCTGAAATGTCTTTACCACGTGAAGTTAATTTTAGTGCTCCAATGCCGGTTCTCCCCGACGGAGCTGTTGCAACTCTTATGTCCGTACAATCTACTAACGGCATTCAATTTTCACCCGGACAAGTCATGCAGTTTGATTTGCCTTCGGCCGCTGGCTTGTATATTATCCCTTCATCTGTATTTATCCGCTACAAGTATCAAGTGGTTTCGGGTGCAACTGCTGCTGTTATTTTGCGTAAACCAGCCTATAGTTTAATTACAAGACTAGAAGAATTCATTGGTTCTCAGCCAATTTCGTCTGTATATCAGTACAATATGGTGGCAAACGGCTTCATTGATACCAACTTTAGTTTAGCCGACGTAGTAGGTCAATATTCTTCTTTTGGCTTCTCTGTTGCTCCTACTGATTACACCGATTTAGATGCACAAGCAGCGACTGTAAACGATACATACTCGGGGTATGTTGCTGCTCCTCTTGTATGCTCTGCTTTATCAAATATGTCTCATTATTATCCTACCGGGCTTTCAGCTCCTCTTCGCGTTCAATTAACAATGGCGCCAATAAGTGAATTTGTTTCTGTAACCGCTAATGCTACTAGTGCTCTTATTATTCAGCCAGAGCTTTGTTTCCAAGTTCTTCAACTTGGCAGTGCTGTTGATAATCTAATTGCTTCAATGTCTCCTACTCTAAAAATTAAGACTTGTTGCTATGCCGCTTCTTCACAAAATTTGGCTGCAGCATCAAGCGGATTCAATACACTTCCTTTTAATCACAGATACGAGAGCATTACTGATTTGTATTTGTATTCTACTACAAGCGATATTGCGAAGGGATTATCGAAATGGGGTGATTCATTTAATCCAATGGCTCTTGTTAATGTAAATGGTTCACTACAGTTCCAAATCGGTCAGTCAATGTACCCCCAGCTTCCAATAAATAACGGCACTGGTGGTGTAACATCGGTTTTACAATATTTGCGTATGTGTAATTCTGGTTCAATTACCGACCAACGAAATACTATGGCAATTCAATTAGCAAATTGGAATCAGTTTGCGGGTAATGCTACAGCATCAACGGTTGCTGCTCCCGCTAAATTTATTGTAGGTATTCCTCTTTCAAAAGTTGTTCCTTCAAGTCCATACTCTTTAACATCTTTATTGTCTGGAGTTTCTGCTGCACAATCACCTATTAATGTTCTTTTGAATATTGGAACTGCTGTTAATAGTGCTATGAATTTCTATCTTGTCGCTCAATATGACGAGATTATTGAAATCAATCCTATGACAAGACAAGTTAATATTATATGCTAGGTAGGGAACTACGTTCCCCTACGACCCCTCCTTTAATTAGGGGTTCTAAAAATAAAATAATTTATTATTATAATATGAGTGATAATAATAATCAAGTGCGGGGTTTAAAAGGTTCCATATATATTAAGCAAAACACAGAACCACCATTAAAGAAGCCCGTCTTTTTAGTGGATGGAAAATTAGACGATAAATTAGATACTTACGAGATTACAAGACTTATGAATAAGAGTAATTTTAGTTTATTTTGTAGCAAGGCGGGGGGTGGAAAAACAACGATGATTGTCGCTTTATTGAATAGTCCAAATTTATTTAAAAAGGTTTATCATACCATTTATTTGTTTATGGGGAAGAATAGTCGTGACAGTATTAAGGGTTCATTCTTTGATAAAAATATTGGTAAGGAGCAGATATATGATGAATTAAATGTTGATAATTTAAATTATGTATATGAGAAGATAAAGGAAGACGCAACAGAAGGATATAAATCATTAATTGTATTCGATGATGTGCAGAAACAATTGAAGGACAAAGATGTAGAAAAACAATTATTACATATGGTTAATAACCGTCGACATTTAGGACTTTCTTTATGGTTGGCAAATCAAAATTATTTTGCTTTACCAAAACAAGTTAGGTTTGGATTGACGGATATATTTTTATTTAATGTTAGCAAGAAGGAGTTAGAAAACATTAATGACGAGCAAATAGAATTACCAAAGGATACATTTAATAGCGTTATTAAAATGTGCTTTAAAGAGCCTCACGACTTTATGTATGTAAATCCTAATAGTCAAAGAATATTTTCTAATTGGAATGAGATTATAGTTGAGGAGTAGGTCACCGTTTCGCCGGTGATACACGAGTTTAGTAGATTTTGGCTTTACCTTTTTATAAAAGGTATATATATAATGATTCGATTAAGACCTACTAATAGGATGTCTAACCTTAAGGTTCAACCTTACTACAATACTTCATCTAATGATAAACCAGAGGAAAAGAAATTTGTGTCTCCTTTAGAACGAGGTAAGCGACTTGAAAAAATAGTTAATGGAAAACAAATAATTTTCTATGGTTAATATATGTGTAACGGAAAAAAGATTGTAAACGTTATTTTAAATTCTAACAATAAAGTCAGTGGAACCAATAATGATGCTGTGTATCAGTTTGATTGGGGTTCAGTATTAAAGAATAATACTCCTTACAAGATGCATTGGTGCTATGTAGGACAAAGTAATGTTATTACTGCTGCATCAAAAATAGCTCAAGTTCAAGTTAATTTTAATATGCAACAGTATTTAAATAGTAGTTCTACTCTTGGTACTCCAACAACTCTAGCTATTGGTTGTTTAAGAACAAATTATGTGAATGGGACAATAAATTATCTTTTTGCGGATGACATTGCCAATCCGCTAATCTATTTAGCGAATAGACCTGTTAATAATACATTTAATGTTCGTGTATTGACTAATGATGCTACGCCTATTTTATGGCTAGATAATACTGCCGTCCCCGTGGCAAATGGAAATTATATTTTAACTTTGAGTTTCCAAGAAATGGGGAGTGAGGAATAATTCACCGTTTCGCCGGTGATACACGAATTATTTAGGCGTTTCGTTGGAAATAAATATATATTGCTAGTATATAAATGAATTGCTACATTTGTTTAGAAGCTCCAGACAAAAATGTTCCTCTGTTAAAATGCGGACATTATTGCTGCCCTAAATGCTACTGTAGTTTGAAATTTTATAAAATGAATAATTGCTCTGTTTGTTGTAAAAAACTTATTAGAGGTACAAAAAAGAATGAATAGTATTATATTTAGAACACTGACTTAAATATAATATTGTTATAATATATAGAAATGTATAACAAACAAACTAAAACTGCAATTATGAAGTGGAGAGATACTCATAAAGATGATTATAATGAATATTTTACTGAATATATGCGAGAAGTATATTATAAAAAGAACAGTGATAAAATTAAAGAGAAGAGAATGAAGAAATATTATTTAAATAAAGAATTAGAAACATTTAGGAAAATATTGTTATAAATATAATTTATTAAAAAATTGATTTAAAGATTTTTTTCTGTTATAAATATATAATGAGAACATTGAAATCTATTAAAGGACATATTAAGGAATTACTTGCTGTTACTGACTATAAGTCAATTAAAGCTATCCAAAAGGAAAATCCTATGCTTAGTCGTAAGGAGGTTGAAGAATGGTTATTAGACAACTACAATGAGATTGTCGAAGAAGTGAATAAAGATGAAGATGAAGAAAAGAAATTGGAAAAACAACTTAAAGAACAATTTAAGCGTATGAAGAAAAAAGGTAAAAATGATACCATAATTAAACTAGATAAATTTAAGAGTGTAAAACAAGCATTAGAATTAATTATCAAAAATTTTGAAAAAATAAATCCTAATGTTAAATATAATTTAATTGTTAATGGAAAACGTTATCCTATGACAAATACAAATAGATATACCATATTAGAATTAATAAAAAAATCATTAATACAAATACAAGAAGAGGGAGGTAGCGATGCTGAATTTGTAGCAGAATTATTTAATGTAGATAAAATTAAATTGGAAATATTCAATCCAACAAATAAATATAAAAAAGATAATGGAGCATTCTTTAAATATAATCATAAAACTAACCTAGATTTATCTAAATACCAAATATATAAAAAAAATATTGATAATTATGATGATTGTTTAATTTATGCTTTAACAATTGGAGGATTAAAAGAAGATAAAATAGAAAAGTTAAAATTAATGTGTAAGTGTAAAAATATACCAGTTTGCAAACTAGAAGAAATTTGTAATCATTTGGAAATTAAAATCAATCTTAAAAAGATGTCACAAAATCAATCAAGATTAGAAGTGTTTGGTAAAAACTATAACGAAACATATAATATAGGTTTATTAGACGAACATTATTTTATTATTGAAAAAACTGACATTACCGATTATGCTATTAATAATTATTTTGATTTACAAGAATTAAATGATTTTAACTATATATATAAAAAAGAAGGTAAATATTATAAAAAAGATAAATCAAGATGTATTGATAGTTTTGATTTAATAAAAATACTTTTAGAAGGTAAGGATAAATATTTAACTCCAATTAATAAATTAGATATTACATATACTCAGCATCACGATAAAGTAGATAATGAAATTATTAGTTTAAACTATGAGCCTAAACTAGATGTAAATTATAAACCAGTTAAAGCTAGTGAATTAAAAGATGATATTAAATTTGTAAATATATTTGCTGATTTTGAAACTAATACTATTGATGGACTACACATATCTTATTTATGTAGATATATTGATGATAACAACAAATCTAAATGTTTTTATAGTGATAATTGTGGTTTACAAATGTTAAAATATTTAAGTTTTGTATATAATAATGTTCGTTTAATATTTCATAATTTATCATATGATATACGATTTATGTATAAATATCTTACTAATGTTACAGAAATAACAAAAGGTTCTAAGGTTATTAGTTGTAAAGCTAAATTCAATTCATTAAATATTGAGATGAAGGATAGTTTATTATTAATACCAATGCCTTTAAAGAAATTTCCAAAAACATTTAAAATACCAAACATTGTAAAAGAGGTTATCAGTTATGATATGTATAATAAAAGTGACTGTTTAGAAAAGAGATTTATTACTATTGAAGAAGGTTTAAAATGGATTAGTGATAAGGATAAACAACAATTTTTAGATAACATTAAACGTTGGAATTTACAAAAGGGTGATTTATATGATTGTATTGAATATTCTAATAAATATTGTGAAATTGATTGTTATATATTGAAAGAAGGTTATAATAAATTTAAAGAATGGATGCAACTATTAGCCAATATTGATATTGATAAAGTATTAACAATAGCATCACTAGCCCATCGTTATTTTATTAATGAAAAATGTTATGAAGATGTAAATGAAATAAGTTCAATTCCACAAGTGTTTATACAAAAATGTGTTGTTGGTGGTCGTGTTATGTGTGCTAATAATGACAAATTAATATTTGATAAAGATTCACATAAAAGAATAATGGATTTTGATGCTGTTTCATTATATCCTAGTGCTATGGCTCGAATGGATGGATTTTTAAAAGGATTGCCAAAAGTTATTACTGATCTAAATTTTAATAATTTGAAAACAAAGGATGGATATTTTATTGAAATTAAAATTAAATCAGTTGGAATTAACAGAAAATTCCCATTAATGAGTTATATAAATGATAAAACCGTTAGAACTTTTACAAATGATATGATTGGTAAAACTATGTTTATTGATAAAATTGCATTAGAAGATTTAATTAAATTCCAACAAGTAGAATTTGATATAGTTAGAGGTTATTATTTTGACGAAGGATTTAATACAAATATAAATTCAGTAATAAAAAAAGTATTTTCTGAAAGAGTTAAACTAAAGAAAAATAATAATCCAGCAGAGGTTGTTTACAAATTAATTATGAATTCTGGATATGGTAAATCAATTATGAGAGAGGTAGAAACTGAAGTAAAATATTTTAATAATGAAGATGAAATGAAAGTTTTTATTTCTAGAAATTATAATTGGGTAATTGATTTTGAACCATTAGCAGATAGTAAATTATGGAGAGTTAAGTTAATTAATACATTAAATACTCATTTTAATATAGCTCAAGTTGGTGTATCTATTTTATCTATGTCAAAAAGAATAATGAATGAGGTTATGTGTTTAGCTGAAGATAATGATCTAAATATCTATTATCAAGATACTGATAGTATGCATATTGATGAAGATGATATTACTATTTTATCTAATAAATTTAAAGAATTATATGGACGAGAATTAATTGGTGAAGATATGGGACAGTTTCATAGTGATTTTGAATTAGAAGGTTGTAAAAATATTTACGCCAGTAGAAGTATATTTTTAGGTAAGAAATGTTATATTGATGAATTAAAGGGAATAGATGAAAATGGTAATGAAAAAGTTGGTTATCATATTCGTATGAAAGGTGTAACTTCTGGTAGTATAGATTATACTTGGAAAAAAGAAGGTTATGATAATGTATTTGATTTATATGTAGATTTATATAATGGAAAAGAAATAGAATTTGATTTGACAGAAGGAGGAAACAAAGCAAACTTTAAACTACATACAAACGGAACTGTAAAAACATTAGAAGAATTTAAAAGAAAACTTGTGTTCTAACTTGGGGGAGGGCGAACACACACAAACAGACTGACGAGACCATATTTTCTATTTTATGTCAAGTTGATATAAAATTGAATGCTTAATTGGTGGCGAGTTTGGGGAATAATTTTGTGGAAAACTTTTTGGCTCAAAAATAGCCGAATTCATATAC
>Ga0181358_1000757_pt1 | contig 14579 bp, 21 predicted proteins | sample Fa13VDMM110SD_FD_130096 | JGI IMG/M metagenome (GOLD analysis project Ga0181358, IMG submission 130096) | Freshwater viral communities from Lake Michigan, USA - Fa13.VD.MM110.S.D | ecosystem: Environmental > Aquatic > Freshwater > Lake | place: USA: Michigan | collected 2013-09-24
CCTTTAGTACCAGCCTACATAGATATATAGATACTTAGATTCCTATTACTTGTTCTGCAATCATTTGCTTCCAATTGCCGAATCCCGCTTGACGGATTCGGATACTTTTGATAAGGCTACGGAAGTTCAATTCAACTCCGGCATATGTCTCATACGCTGCTATCAAGGCATCTAGCGCTTCGGTCTTATGGCTCATTGGTGCCTTAGGTTCTATATCGGCTAGCAATGTCCTCATACGCTGAATCATTTGCGTATTGGTTAAGCTAATATCCGTTACAAAGCTACGGCTACGGATTGCTGGATCGATCCGGCTTATGTCCATATTACTAATGAATATCACTTGGCCGGTAAAGGTAAAACTACGGGGCATCTCATCACCATCACCATCCTTCAACGGCTTAGCCGATATCCAACTAATAACGCGACGATCATAACTATCCAACGCACCCTTAAGGACGTTAACGGCATCTATATCACGGAAGACGCTATCACAATCGTCAAATATAACCAGCTTATCACGGTTCTCATACAAGGTAATAAACATACCCGCTGCCGATGCGCGACCCTTAACATGCACATAATCCCATCCTTCACGCATACCCATCTCATTGAGAAGCGCAACTACTTGGAAGGTCTTTCCCAATCCAGGTTGGCCGGTGATAACCAGACTCGGTGATATCTTCTTGGCAACCATTGCAGCCATACCCGTCATACCGGCAAACATATCTTCGGCACTGCGCTCGGATTGGAACTTGGCAAAGTTCATTTTGGTTTCGGTTGGTGCAGCATAGGTATTGCGCTCATCGATGCGCTTTGCTACACGGGTCTGACTTGCTAATCGAGCTAAAGTCTTTTTGTTTTTGGATCCTTTTGGTCTAGGCATAATCTTTATATCTTTTATCTATACTTAATAATAAGGACTTCGGCTGAACGATCCTAGAGAAATGTTGAAAATGTTGCCGAAAAGTTATGCTTTTTTCCGATATAACTCATTGATAATCAATCCTGCATAACTAGTTCATAATCAAGCCGTTAGGCATACGGCCTGTTACGGTTGGGTTTGGTTGGAGCAGCATAGGTATTGAGCGTCCACCGCATGCAAGAAAGGGAGGCAGTATAGGCAAACGCGTCCAGGACGAAAAATTTGCGTTACACTACCTCCCATCTTTTCCTAGGCACTGCACTCTAACTCATATCCTATTCAGTGCATCGATACAAATTACCAGGCTTGCATATTCCCTAGGGATGCTGTACGCTGGAATCCCTTACACACCCAGATAGGATTTAGAAGCGTTCCTTCTTTGCTTTGCAATGCGCACTATACCTCTTATATTCAACCCTATGATACATACGGATAGAATGCAATGAGGAGCATTAGCAATTGCTATATCATAAGCAATCCATAGCGCATCACCTGCAATCCATACAAGCATAGCATATGTATACTTCTGCTGGCTATTAAGCGCATACCCTGCAAGGACTGCGGCCGTACCTATCCAACCTAACGCTTCCGTCATTGATTCCGACGATTGTTATTACGAATCATTACGGCCATCACTAATAGGAATGCCGTAACTAATACACCGGCAATGGTCGACCATAAACGCGTATGATCTTCCGCCCGGCCGTCGGCGGCGGAGCTGCCCTCGGCGCATTGCGTACTATCACAACACATGGTGTCGGCGGGGAGGCATTGGGTGGAATCGCACCGGACCTCACTGGGCTGTACCACAACACTATCGCTGGCGAGGGCTGTGGCTATTTGTTGGCTTTGGGCGCTGGACACGATACTGCCGGCCAACGCAAACATTAGAAATAACTTTTTCATGATTTGATTTTTATTTGTTTTTGAATATAGCACGATACAATTGCTCACCGTAATGCCATATGCCACCTACCGCGGCTAATGGGATTATGATAGGCCATATTAGGGATGATACTAGGATTTGCATTATATCAAATTCCTTACGAGTATCCCGTACTATTAAGTTATGGAACATAAATACTAGCAATGTAGCAAATATGCCGCCGATGTAATAAGATAAGATTACCATTTGCTTATTCTGTTTATAGAGTTTTGGCCGTTGGCTTTCTGACTACACGTGCCGATGATAGTTAATGCTGCGATAAGTAATAGGAACCATATGAAGGCTCTGAATGGATTTGTAACTGATATTTTCATGTTATATGGATTTATATGTTTCTATTTGAATGATATGCTCATTATCTTCCGTACGGATATTAAGGTATTGGGGTCTGGCATTATTCAATGTATCTATAAAATAATATCGCCCTCCCGTAGACTTACCTGGATCAATTTCTTTAACTGCTGTATGTCCTACTACCTGGCGTATAGACTTCTTAACGTCCTGGCATGCCTTCATTAGGGCCTTAGGGCGTATCCATAATGGGCCTTGAAATGTATCATCACCATATGGATCACTACGGCCGTAACCATTATCCGCGAATCGGAACTTGTATGGCTGGTAATACCATAGGTCATTTATAAACTCTATCATATCCTGCTCACCCCAATTGTTATTCAAAAGGAACTCAGGACTAATGCCGGCATGGCTAAATACAATATCACCCATACGATATGCCATACGCAATTGATCACGGGCCTCTTCTAACACCTTACCAATCTCAGGCCATAGGGCTGCTTGGTATCCGCTATACCGATCACTACATTCAGGCATGTAATGGAAATCGTGATTACCAATCAATAGGATCACTTCGCATTGCGGATTGTCCGTTTTCCATTGAAGGATGTTACGGAAGTTATATATCTGTTCCGTACCTGGGATATCATAGCTATCAAAATAGTCTCCCATAAATACGACACGGTCGGGACGTTCCTGTTCTAGTATTTGTTTCCAAATATCCCGACCGTGTATATCTCCTATTGCAATAGTCTTATGCATATTATGCTACTTCTAAGAATTTATTATTGATAGTCTTGGCTATGGCATTGATATCCTGCACATTGATAAACTGACTCTCACGGCCGTACATCTCACGGAAATTTTGTACTTCGCTATGATCCTCTTTCCTTTCATACTCGCTAATGAAATAGCTAAGCACATGTATACCTTCGGCCATCATCTTCTGTACCTGCTTACGGGTATGAAGATTAGCTTCTGTACCACTATACGATACACCTCCGGCACCTCTACCGTACGATTCGTAATAATAAGGAGCACCATCACTAAAGTTTAGGAAGAATGCATCCTTACCACTAGCGGACTTGATGACATCTTTCATAATAGCATCAAAACATAGTCCTTCGGGAGTAGATCCACAACACCAAATATATGGTAACAATACTCGCATCTCATTGATACTTTGTCTACGACTATCATAAGCAACAACTATCATAGCTGTATCACGTACATCACCTATGCTACCAGTACTACGCATATTGATCACACAATCCAGATTCGGTATCATACTACATGCTTTAGCTATAGCTGCCGCTGTTTGCATAGCTTGCTCATACTTACGACCACTCATCGATCCGCTATTGTCAATAGATATATGAATGATACCTGGGCGATATGCAAACTTCTCGATTCGATCGAATATAGTCTCGTTACCAAACCCTGCTGTATGTATCATACGTTTATCTATCTTACCAGTCCGTTGACGATTGAATTGGGTGGTTCGCTCCTCAGCCCGTACCTTTAGCTTCTTACCTAACACCGTTCCTTGTTGTATACCTTTATTAACAGCGTCTGTAACTCTACGGTCTGGCACACTTCTCCACATGCCTCCATCAACCGTTTCAGCTAGCTTTCGATTGAAGGATCGGACTACGGTTACTTTGAAGTTACCAACTCCTGTACATACACTTTCTATACTGATATTACTATCATCAATAGAATTGATCATATCAGCTACCTTCTTAGAAATACGCTTCTTCTTTAGCTGGCCGGCAGCCATCTGTTTCTGTTCTTCAATTTTCTTACGGAGTTGATTAAGATCCTTTGGAGATAGACTATCTAACTCATCTCCTGCATCTGTATCACTATCCTCATCTCCTGTATCATCATCTTCATCATCCCCATCCGTACCCGGATTGCCCTCGCCTGTCCCTTCCGCCTTCATAGGATCATTATCAGGCAAGTCATGATTATCATTGTCAGATGATATCGGAGATTGACCGTTATTAGACGGTTGCCGTTGATCCTGATCAGGCTGAGGTGATTGTGTATCCTGCGATTGTTTAGGCTTATTCTTAGCAATACTAGTAGCTATCACATGCATCATCTCGAAAGCTAATTTAGCTACATCCTCGGTATTTTTGAGTCGGCTGATATTTTTCAAATCCAACATCTGCCATAACAATTCTAGCTGCTGTAATGCCTTAAGGTCTCGTTTAGGATTGGTAATATTCATCAATCGGAATAGATATGACTCCCAATCCTCCGTACGATATTCCGCGGACTGCAATCCTTTATCAATAACTTTACTGTTAAAGTATTTATCATACAATGCTTGATAATATGGACGATAGCCCGGAGCTGACTCAGCTATGAACGCATCTATACGACGGTCCTCAACATAGTTGATCATGTCCTTCAATCGGCTATACCAATACCCATCATACTTCTGTATCTCAGCTAACTGCTCAGTATATCCATTAATGGTAAACCAGTTATGCTCAGATAAAGCATAATGCTCCGGCTTTTGTTGATGACATTCAAACTCACTCCAATACTGTTGAATCCTGTATAACAATTTGAAGTCCGTAAGCTTGATATGCGATCCTTCATGAAGGGCTAACCCAACCATACTATCACGATCCTGCAACTTAGTCGATGCCGATATAGTCACCTCCTTACCATTGGTATAGGAATCGTTGCCGGTACTAAACTTAACCGGAATATTTTCGCCGGTCACGATACGGACGAAGTTGGATACTGCTCTGCGATAGGAACTCATCTCCATGATGTCATCACCCTTCTCCTGATGCTCAGGGTCGAAGTAGTCTTCCATCCAAAAGTCTGAAGCTTGCTTGTAATTCTTTGTTTTTTTCATATATGGTATCTTTTTATCTATACTTAATGATATGTACTTTCTGCTACGAATCCTAATCTTTCCGTAACTTTTTTTTAAGAATTTTTCACGAATGCTTTATCTGCCCATGTCTTCGCACTTACCACCTGATATTGTATATGGTTATACAAATTTGAGCTGGACCAGTCTTGGTTGATATCACCTACATTCATATCGGCTAACAACTCATCATCCGCTACTTTAACTTTGTTACCTGTTCTAGCGAAAACCGTTAACCATGCATCACTACCCTCAGCACGGAATTGGATCGATTGCAAAGCTCCTCTTTTGAAGCCTCGGAATACATCAATTGGCTTATTCCATTGCTGCTTACCCCAATTGGCTTGTATACCTAAATCATCTACTACGGTCATAAATCCGGCCTTAACTTTAACAATGGCGCGGTATTGACCTTTTCGACTTTGGATGTAATCGGTACGGTTGATACCTTTGTCTACTACTACTACTTCTGGTTTTTGGGTCATCTTTTTCATATCTTATTATCTTTTATCTATACTTAATAATAAGAACTTCAGAGTACGAAACCTAATCTTTTGTAACTTTTTTTCAACTTTTTTATGGATACTGTAACCCATTGAAAATCAATAAGTTATATTAATTTATAAATCATTGATAATCAATGAGTTACATAACCCATAAATCACATAACATAACACATTTATTAGAAAGGCAATGCCTCTCCACTTTCATTGGTCACTGGATTGGCAATCGGATCCGCATCATACTTCTGCACCAATTGCTTGATATAGGTGCGCTCCGAATCTAATCCTCCACTCTTATCATAGAACGGATAGATACAAACCTCTGCAGCCTCACCTAAAGTAAATCCATCAGCTACCAACCCTGCCATCTCAACACTAATACGTGTACTTACTGCCGTACTAATTCTAGGATTATCACTATTGAATTCCGTACGGGTCATTGATGCAATCTCTGCAATAGCTGTGGCCATCGTCCAAGATAATGATGGATGTAACTTGATAAGAAGCTCTCGCTCCTGGGATAGATTCAACACATCCATCTCTACAATTACAAATCGATCCACCAAAGCTCGGTCCATGGCTCTCGTAGCTGTATATTCGTTACCGATATTCGCAGTAGCTATAAACGTTATGTTATTGGCTACTGGGATCGTAATGGAATCTTCATGTTCATCTAAGCGCAAATATCTCTGCCCCGGATCCAACACTGTCATCAAAATATTCCAAGCCTCAGGATGCGCTCGAGATAGCTCATCTAACAATATGATAGCACCCTCGGTCTGAATAGCTTTCACAAATAACGACTCACTAAACATAGTACCACTATCTTTCTTGAAGTGGGTGTTACCAATCAATGTACCTCGAGGGTCTTGAGTAGCTCCTAGGTTGAAATAGAAATATGGTTTATTCAATGCCTTGACCAAAGTCTGAGCAGCTAGGGTCTTACCTGTACCAGCTGGACCTGTCATCAAAATATTCTTACCACGGACTGCGGATCGCACTAGATACTTCCATTTAAGATCTGTCATGATCATTTCACTCGGACGTAATCCTACGGCCTCATTATGAATAAAGTTTAGTACTGGATCAGCTTCCATAGCCGGTTTAGATTCGGGTTGTGTCATTTCAAACGGTTGGTTAATATCAACTTGCATTAGCGCCATATCCTTACGATAGCATCGCTCGGATTCTAAGTCTAGCCAAAGGCACTGACTGTTATAGAAGGCCTTCTCCTTCATAATATCACGCACCCATGGATAAAGATCTGTACAATCTTCTCCTGCGTTATCTAACAAGCCCCATGAGCCATCATACTGCTTAAATACTTTGACAAATAAATACTTCTGTTTCATATGTTATAGTTTATGTGATTAAAAATTCTATTCTATGAGGGGCTTACTTAGCTACCTTTGTCAATGCCACCCACTTGCCATCTACAATCTTATGAGGAATACCTCCTCGCATAATTATGGACGGATACTTACTAGGGACACCGCCGTTTCTCCAACGCTTAGGGATTCGGGGTAACACTTCGGTTACCTTCTCTTTACCAATAAGGGTCTTGGTAGGTTGGAAATTCATTTTCTTAAGAGCACCTTCTGGGGTAATGGTTCTAACTTTGTTTTGCATATCTTTTATCTTTTATCTATACTTAATGATAAGTGCTTCTTAGTTCGAATCCTAATCTTTGACCAACTTTTTTTCAACTTTTTTTTAAGTTGTTGATTATCAACTAGTTATAAAGTAACTTTTTTTTAACTCGTTGATTATCAATAAGTTATAGATCTGCCATAAACTTTATGGTCTCCCTTTATAAAGTAGAAAAGCCCCTCGTTAGGGGCTCTTCCACCGATAAAAGATTGGGTAACTATGACTTACCCGGTTGTGCCTTGAAGGCATGCCATACATGCTTATAGAAGACCTCATTAGCTCGAGCCGCAACCTCCTGCGGATTGTTCTGATAACCGAATGCCTTATTGTATAAAGCATATCGACTCTTCACAGGCTGCATAGAATGCGTATACTCATGTAAGAAGGTCTTAAGAAATTGTTTCACATGCTTACTATGGTTAAGATTGATATAGATGCGATTATTCAACTGATCATACCAACCAAAGTACATGTTATCGTAGTCATCATAGTCGGGTTCAATACATCTAACAGATAGACGCTTCGAATGCCGATTGTTAACCCCGAAGCATGCTGCACACCATTTCTTCAAGAATCGGATCAACTCTATGCGTTCTGCATAAGATAGATCCACGATAGGGGTATATAACGACTTACTCATAATTACTTTTTACGATTACGGATCGGTGTAGGCTTTACATCTTTAGTAACAAGCAACATCGATGTAGCTCCGCGCGATTGTTTCCATTCACAACGCACATTGATACCCGTAGTAGCTTCAACGGAAGGTGCAATAGTATCTACATACTCCTTAATCTTGCTCATCTTCTGAATCTCAGATGGAGCAACTCGATACCACTTGTAACGCCAATTCTTATTCGGGTTCGCTGACGAGCTTGTACTAGTCTCGCTATACTTACGGCCGTTCACCGTAATATTACCGAATTGTGATTTGATTACCAAGCGGAGTGCTTTGTTTACGGCATAGGCGCCGTTAGCCTTTACATTTGTCATCATAACTATATTTGGGTTTTGAATTTACTTTACAATTGTATCTAAGAAACATATCAACCAAAGGGTTCCTGCCATACCTGCGGCTACTATAGCTACTCGGGCAAAGTCTGCAATGTTTTGCTTTGTCATGTACTTTTTCATGTTCTTAGGATTAATGGGTTAGACCTTGTTTATAAAGCGACTCAGCAATCTTCCTTTTGTCAAGGATCTTTTGATAAGCCTTTGCATTTGCCGCGGCACAATCTAGGCCGGCGATGTTGTACCAAAACTCAAACTGCGCTCGGTACAATACTTTTTCTGAGGATGTCATTTCAATCATTTGCATATCTTTTATCTATACTTAATGATAAGGACTTCTTTCATCGAATCCTAATCTTTTGTAACTTTTTTTGCAACTTTTTTTTAAGATATTGAAAATCAATGAGTTACATCTAAACATTTTTTAATTCATTGATAATCAATAACTTATAGATTCTATAAGACTACGTTTATTGAACTACACAATGTTTATGGGTCTTTGACCACCCTAAGGGGCGTCAAGGTCAATTCCAAATGTAATTCAACTCCTTTGCCCGCTGTTCCATAGCCTCCTTCAAGGCATACAATACAGATATTTGTTGATATAGCTGCTCACGTGTATCTTGTTCCCAGGCATATTGCAAATCGCCTATAGCTTCTTCCAGGACCAATTCAACATCTTGGATAGCTTCTTTCATAGCTTGTTGTGCTATCGCTGAAGAATTAATTTGTATCATCTGAGTAGTTTATAAATTTGTATTGATGTTCTACGTTGTAAACACTGTAACTGTAAAAGGAATGGGCCATATGGTTGTGTATCACGCATAACACCGTATGACTTTTTTATAGCCGTACGCACTTTAGGATGCATCTTTAAGATCTCAAAGAACTTATCCAGGTTACGTACATATTCAGATTTCCATCGACCATTTTCAAATACAGCTAATGTAGTCTGCACATCGCTAATGGGATCGATCAGGTGTACTTTAATATTGTTGTCCCAGGTATCTGGAACTATTTGGACACTATAGTTGTCCGGTAGTTGAATTTTTTGAATCATCGTTAGTTAGGTTTTGTTAGCTTAATGAAAATCATACCTGGATACTTTATATCCATAGCCTTTAGCTTCTAGAGCTTGGTTGATTCTATCTTCCAGATGCCATTCCGGCTCTGTATCGTAGACCTCACCATGCTTCGCGGCTACCTGTTTAACTTGGGTTTTTACAATTGACCTTAATTCATCTTCGGATACAAACCTATCACTGTTGATAATAGTTTTGATGTTTTCCAAAGCTTGAGTACAAGCCATGTTGCCCTCTTCTGTGAACATTTCAAAATATGCCATAACTTTTTAGATTTTAGGATGTTTAAGTCGGTAAAAGAAAAGATAACCACAATCATCATCATAGTCTACTACTTTCTCTTCAATGAACTCGGATATAACTGATTCCGTAGAAGTTCGTAGACGTTGCCAATAACCTATACGGAGATATCTATCATCTCCTCGGAATTGTATCTCTTTAGGATCGATCCCGGACTTAACTAATAAGTCCTCAATGTTTTGCTCAAAGGCCGTTACTGGCTTTTCTCTTTCTAATCTCATATCTATTATCTTTTATCTATACTTAATGATATGAACTTTGATCGTAGAATCCTAGAAAAAAGTAAGAAAAGTTTCAAAAAAGTTGTAATCCATTGATAATCAACTAGTTACAAACCAACATTTTTGTAAGTTATTGATTATCAATGGATTATAGATTTATACAGGAATAATATCCTCGCAAACCTCAAGTAGAGTGGCTAAGCTAATCACGATACCTATGTCACTGAGCCTACGTAACATACGCTTGAAGCGCAATCCGATAATGAAATGGTCCACTCCTCCTATAGCTACGGTACCAATGAATGCAAATGCCCACCATGTTATCGGCCAGGCATTACCAAACAATGCAATTACCAATACAGCTATAAATGAAGTGCCAAATACTACTTTAAGGAATTGTTTGCTACGGTTAAGATATCTGTATACACCTAGGTCTTTGTATTCCTGATAAAATACATTACGTATTTTGGTATAAACTTCTTGTTGGCTTAGGACATTCGAATGTGTTGTAGTCATAATTTGGAAATGGTATTTTATATTGTTGTTTGTTAATTACATATTGTTGAACGGTCTTTGCATATCCTTTACCTGCAACAATGTCTTCACATGTTGCTACTAGCTGGTCATATGCTCGATCCGTTTTATCATCTTCATCGGTGAAATTACTATTGGTATGAGCATACGAGAATGTAGCGATAGCATCCATATATGCTCCGTATCTATCCATAGTACCAGTCCACCTACATGTATGGATATCGATCATCAGATTAGTAAAAAACTTTTCTTTATCAGTCATAATCTTATTCTTTTCATAATAATAAATACTTTTCCGTACGGATCCTAGAGAAAAGTTAAAAAAGTTACGGACAGTAGTAACCCGCCATTAAGACGGGTTACCATTATCCACAAAAATTACTTAGCCCATTTAAAGGTCTTAGTCTCATTTGTATATTCAGCTTTTATGATATAGATACCACTAGGCAATTCATTGTAACGATTGATATCCAATAGTGCACCTGTAACAGTATAAATCTGTACAGAGATTGGAAACTCATCTTCGATATAAACAGCGTTCGGCTCATCTATCAAAGGCAATGTTCCAAAGATATCTTCTTCCGAAGTAGCTATTCTACTGAATACTAAGTCAACTCTATTGTTAGTTAAATCAGCATCACCAGTAGCTCCGTTAACACTTACAACATCTAAACGGAATGTAGCTGAAGTACCTACCGGTACAGCACATCGAGTCGGATGACATAGGTTAACACTGACAAAGGAATTGTTCGCAGGAAGTAAAGTAGATTGGCCAGGTAACAAATTACCAGTCCAGGTAGAATTAGTTATACATCCAAATGCAGCCGTACAATTTGTCCAACGTCGTGTATAGTTGATTTGAGTGATAGGCGTAGTACCTGTATTAGTAGCTCTCCATTGCGTATTAACAATTTGCAAAGAAGTAGTCCATGGATTAGCGGCAGGCTGAGTCAATTCAACTCTAATATCCGTACCTGTCATCGATGGATTGATAACATTGAATGCTTTAAAATTAGTATTATCAGTACTAATAGATTCTGGAAACTCGTTATTGTAGTTAATTGTTATAAATATATAACGTGTTCCTGCCATACCACCTACTGTATACGAAAAGGATTTGGTAACCGATGTTACCCCGCCGCCTAAGCTTACACTATCAATACCAATGATAACGTCATCAGCATCTCCTAGAGTAGAATTAGTTGAATAACGATACTGCAGTTTCACAAAGGTTGCAAATGTTGTTGACACATTAGGATCTTGACTAACAACTGCATTATAGTCTACTAAAATAACATCACCTATGTTAACACTAGCAGGCGTTACAGTAACTCCGTTAACAGTATAGTTAGGATCTGGTGCTGGTGGAGGGGGTGGAGGAGTACCTCCTGGGGTCGGTGTAGCAATGACCGCATCTTTCAAATTGATACGGCCATATCCTAATTCATTACTACGAGTACTTAACGGCCAATTAGGATTGTTAGAATAAGCATATCCGCCTACCTTTTCGCAAGTACTAGATAATATAGCTAGGATCTCATCATCAGTCAATTCCCAGTTCTTATAAGCAACGATGGCACTCGCTGCAGCTGTAATCGGACAACTAAATGAAGTGCCGCTGATGAATTTATAATCACCTGGATCATAACCTTCAGCGCCTAAGCGGTCTGTTGTTCTAATACCTTGTCCTGGAGCAGAGATGTCACAGATTTGACCGAAGTTTGAAAATGATGCTCTAACATCTGAACTTGTAGTAGCACCAACTCCCCAAACTCCATTGTAGTTAGCTGGATACTGAGCAGCATTACTTGAGTAACCATTGCCTGAAGAAGCAAATACCATCATACCCTTGCCACCTCTACCATCGGTACGGGCGGAAAGGAATGCAGCTTCTAAAGCGGCCGAATAGGTACTACCACCATACGACATTGCAATCGCAACGCAGTTTGGATTAGCCATGGCAGCATTAACAGCAGCAATCTGAATAGCAGAGTTTGTAGAGAAGCTACCACCAGCATACACCTGAGACATGATGTTAACTGGCATAACCTTTACATAGTTGTTACCAACACTACTAACACCGATACCATTATTAGTTCTAGCAGCAATTGTACCTGAACAAGCAGTACCATGCTTATCCTCGGCATTAACGTAAGGAATAGCACTAGTGCCGTTAACGGCATTGAATGGACTATCAACATTACCTACAAACTCAGGCATTGTCATATCCAATCCACCATCAAACATTGCTACAGATACCCATTGGTTATCCGTTGGAAGTAGATCCCAAGCTTCATCAGCGTCAATATCTTTGTCAGTAGATTGACGTAGATGCCAGCTGGCAGCGAATTCTGGATCATTTGGAATATAATCCATCTTCATTTCTTGGACTTGGTTACGTTCGATGATATCAAACAAATCACTGTCGATACAGTTCTTGTAGAAGTCATCGTAGTTACCAGAAAATTGTACCACAATCATTCCGAGTTGATCATATTGAGCAACAACGGGAACATTGTAAAATTCAGTAAAAGCATCAACCTGGCGATAAGGAATACCTGATTTATACTTTAAGATTACCTGAGATTCAACATTTGCCGTTAGGTTTTGAGCGAATGATAGACAGGCACAGAGTAACAAACATGTTAGAATGAAAAACTTTTTCATTGTTAACCTTTATTAATTAAGATAGCAACTACAGCACTAATTAGTACTGCTACATATAAATATACAACTTACACTTTACAAAAACCAATTTATATCCTAACATATCCTAATTTTATCGAATTACGGTAACGTGTCCGAATATTATTTCCGGTTCATTATCAACACCTTTCCATGTAACATAAAAAAAAAAGCTTAGATATCCAAGCCTTTCTTAATTTTTATTTTTTTGGATCAACTGGAGTCGATGCTTCTTGTAATGCATTTTTAAATGAACGAGCATCTTTTACTGTTTTACCGTTCAACGTTACCTCATCTGTATCCGTATTGATACGTATTTCTCCGCCTTGACGAGTCAAATCTAAAAGCAGAGTGCTGTAGTTTTTACCGATGGCAGTACCGCCTTTGATACTACTACCCGATTTTTCTGCCCAATTGGCTACCTTTTTAACTAGTGCGTCAACACCTTTGTGTTTAGCAAATTTTAAGATATTGTCAGGTACATATGCTTCTGCCAATACTTTACGAATCTCTTCTCGTATGATCTGTTTTAATTCTGATGTTTTCATATTAATAAATATTGATCAATTTGACAAAGGAGCTTTAATTGCCGGATGCGATTCATAATTAGTTAACTGAATATCTTCTTCTAACAAACACTTACAGAAGTCATCCTTCTTAAAGCTATTGAATACTGCCGTTGCATCTAAAGGTCCTTCACCACATGAACCATTCTCTGTGGGCCAAAATTCAGTATTGATATTTAGCTTAGGTAGCTCATAAGGGGTTCGGCTAATCTGCTCTTTAGCTTGTTCAATGTGGTTATTGTATAAGTGTACATCACCTAAGTTACCAATCAACTCATCAGGTAGCATATTAACTGCCTTAGCAATAAGTTCTAGTAGTAATCCATAACTAGCAATGTTGAATGGTAAACCTAAGAATGTATCTACCGACCTTTGATTCCACATTAAAGAGATTGCTCTGGTTGATATTCCTACTGCCTTTGCTACTTCTTCAACGCTATTACCTGTCAGTTGAGCAAACTCTTTTAAGTCGTCCCATGCATTAGGTGTTGTAGGATGACATCTAGCTCTCTGTTCATCATCACTCAACTCTCTTGTATAAACTTGAAATCCATAATGACAAGGTGGAAGTACCATTTGGTCTAATTCACCTACATTCCAAGCATTAACCATTAATCGTCTTGAGTCTGGATTTGTTTTGAGTTCAGAGATTAGGTTTGCAATTTGGTCTATGTCTTCTAAATCACCTTGTATCCAAGCAGGCCATGATCTCCATTGTGATCCGTAGATAGGACCTAATTCACCATCTGTTCTACCTGACTTAACATAATCACCATCCCATATATGACATCCATTGTCGTGTAAGAACTTGATGTTAGTATCCCCTCTTAGAAACCACAGCAACTCAGTTACCATAGTTTTCCAAGCCATCTTCTTAGTTGTAAGCAATGGAAACCCATCCTTCATATTGTGTCTAATCTGATGCCCAAATACTGATAAGGTACCAGTACTTTTCCTCCAGTCTATTCC
>Ga0181358_1000765_pt1 | contig 14522 bp, 17 predicted proteins | sample Fa13VDMM110SD_FD_130096 | JGI IMG/M metagenome (GOLD analysis project Ga0181358, IMG submission 130096) | Freshwater viral communities from Lake Michigan, USA - Fa13.VD.MM110.S.D | ecosystem: Environmental > Aquatic > Freshwater > Lake | place: USA: Michigan | collected 2013-09-24
CATACCTACCGACGAAAACACGCCACTAATAGCGACAAGCGCCCGACGTTCGCGTACCGTCGTATTCTGTCCGACCGGACGATAGTCGTCGTACGCGCCGCTATATACGTTTACTTTTGCTTCGAATTTTGTTTTTACTGCCGGCGGAGATTGCTCAATAATTGCGATAATTTCGGCCGCTTGCTCCGGTGTCGGTTCGGCGTCGTTTAGTTCGCTAAAAGTTTGATCTAGTTGAGTTTCGCTAATAGTGGCCAGCGCTTCGAGTGTGATCGGTACAGATAAGCCGGCGACGGGAGCGACTATTGGAGTCTGCTCGGCGATCGGTGTACTAGGTGTCGTAGTTGTCGGCGCGGGAGTGCTCGTAGACGCTATTAAAGCGCTTGTAGGCGTAGTTAGTGTGGTTTGTGTAGTTGTAGGCGTCGGAGCGCTTGTAGACGTTATAGCGACCGTTTTTTTTATAGTTGTCGTAGTTGTCGGCGTTTCTACTGTTGTCGGCGGCGCGACGCTAGACGTCGTTTCTTGAAGTTTTGTCGTCGGCGTTTGTGATGTTGTAGTTATCAAAAGATCTATAACTCTTTTGATAGTTGTCGTCGTCGGATCTTGAGTAGTTGCCGGGATCGTAGGCATCGGGCCGACCGGCGGATTCGTTTCGGGTGTCGCGACTCGAGTCGTCGTAGTGGCCGGCGGCGTAGTAGTTGTAGTCGTGCTAGTCGTACTAGTTGTAGTTGTACTGCTAGTAGTTGTCGTCGTAGTGCTAGCGATCGTCGTCGTTTTAAAAACTTCTTTAAGAATTGTTGTCGTAGTGCTGGACGTAGTTTCGGGAATAGTAGTAGTGCTAGTAGTAGTCGTCGTGCTGGATGTCGTAGTAGTCGGCTGGATCGTTGTCGTAGTTGTAGTCGGCTCGAGTGTTGTCGTAACTTGCGGAATAGTCGTCGTGCTACTTGTCGAAGTACTGCTAGTAGTTGTCGGCGTATTGTGCCAAGCGGAAGCCGGTAACGGGAATAACGAAAAGCCGAACGCCGGCAGAATTATAAAAAACTTTAGTTTTCTATAATCCAATTTAGAGAAGCTTCGTTCCATACATAAATTTTACCGTCCAGCGGATAATCGGTCGGTGGAATCCAATCGTGAGACGCGTTAAGTAGCCAAGACGGATACGGCTTCGGCGCGATAAACACGTCGCTAGTTTCATCGTAAGAATAACCGACGCCGGCAAATTGTTTTCTAAAAATATTTCTATAGCTTGTCTGAATCCATTCGCCGCCTAAAAGATTACGGCAAAACTCGCGACCTTTAGATTCTGTTTCGACGCCGTTCAAAAGTAGTTCGTTATTGTGTACGACGATTACGGAAGTTACTAGACCGTTTTCTATTTTTGCGAAGTGTGCCATATTAAAAAGTTATAGATCCCGAGCCGGTGAATTTGTACGTCGTACCCGTAAGCGTCGGCGAGCCTGTCGTAGACGCCGCGACGATGCCGGCGTTAATAATTACTAGACCGCTACCGCCAGCTCCGCCGTTGCTTCCAGCATCTTCACTCCCCGAGCCGCCGCCCGACCCGGTGTTTACTGTGCCGGCGATTCCGTTCGCGGAAGTGTTTGAGCCGTTTCCGCCACCGCCGAGTCCGCCGACTCCGGCCGCTGGTATTGACCCGCGTTTTCCAGCTCCGCCGCCGCCGGCGTAATATGTAGCTACGCCTGTTTCGATGGTCGTTTGTATTCCGATTCCCCCGTCGGGTTGTAGTCCGGAGTTTCCGCCGGCTACGCCGACCGCTCCAGCTCCGCCGCCGCCGCCACCCGAAAATGGAGTAGTCCCGTTATTACTACCACCGTTAAATCCTTGTACGGGTGAAGCTGTACGAGTGCCACCGTTTAAAGCGCTACCGCCACCACCCGCGCCGCCGCCGCTACCGCCGTTTCCGCCGTCGCTTGACGCGGCCGTACCGCCTTTTCCGCCGCCGGTTGAAGTTATAGAGACGCCTGTCCCGATAATGCTCGAGTTTGAACCGTTTACTGCTTCGCTTGATGTGTAAATCCCGCCAGCGCCGCCAGCGCCGATTGTGATTGTGAGAGTAACTCCAAGCGTAGGCGTAAACATTGTTTCTAAAGTCCCGAGTCCGCCGGTCTGATCTACTGAGCATCGAAGACCACCCGCGCCGCCGCCGCCGCCGCTACCGTCTTTTCCGCCGCCGCCGCCACCCGCAATACATAAGAAGCCGATCGGTAATCCGCCGGAGTGTACGCCGCTAAGTATTTGCATTACTTACGCTTTCAAATTACCGACGGCTACCCAAGTATCGGACGCAATTTTTACACAAGTCGCTACCGCGTACTGTGCATTAAGTTTTAATTTAGATCCGTCCGATCGGATCGTAACTCCAGCGCCGGCCGTTATTGTTACGACGCCGACTCCGAGCGCCAAAAAATTTAGCTGTGTACCGATTCCGTAGGCGACGCTAGAGTTCGGCGGAATTGTTACCGCAATACTTGACGCGTTATCGAGTGTTATAAGTTTTCCGTCGTCGCTTAATACTGTTGTATAAGTTGTCCCGGTTTGCGCGTTTATTGCGATCATCGCCGTAGCGAGTAGCGTCATTTCGGCGCTTGTTAAAACTTGTCCGAAAGTAAACGTTTCGCGTACTGCCATGATCGGAGTCTAACCTACGCGCCTAGCACGTTTGAGGAATCTAGAGTACCGTAGACGGCGTCGTCCAAAAGTAGCTCGTAAACGAGATTCGTAGGACTCGTAAAGATTCGCATACGATGACCGCTAAACGGATCTATCGTATGCTCGATCCCCTCTACGGCCAGCTCGCTAGTGATCGAAGCCGGCGATCCGCTGGAGAAGCTCCGGGTAATCTGTATCGTGTCGCCGATCTCAAGTAAAGCGACGGCGTTTTTTTGATTAGTTGTAAGGCTTGCAAAGTTTACTAAAACGTCTGAGAAGCGCGGCGCGGGAGTCCCGTCTAAAAGATATTCGGCAAACTCTAAAGCTTGTGCATCGCTGGACAGTAGCGAGCCTGTGATCGAGACGGCTTGTATCTGATATAGAGCTATCGAAGCGGCGTCGGTGTCTGTCTGAGCTGTACCGCCGACACGCTCTACGGTTGCGCGGTTTATAACTTGATCGGTGGAATAGTCAATACTGAGCGACGAGTACGGCGTATCAACTCCAGCATCGCTAAAGATTACGGTCGCGCCGGCGAGAGTAGTTCCGATTCGAGCGTCGTAAGTTAAGTCGCCTGTACGAGAGACATAGACGCGACCGGATTCGGCGTCGTCTGAGATCCCGCGTAAATATGTTAAGACGGGTGTCCCTTCGGGTATCGGGTACGCGCCGAGCGTCGTCGTCCCTGTAGCGATATCTCGAGTCCCTGCTGGATAGGCGACTTCGGGACGATTAAGAATTGTCGTTACTCGCTCGGACGATAATTCTTCGCTAGGTGTAAACGCGCTAAGAAAAGTGTTAGATAATAAAAATAAGTCATCCGCGCAAGTGATAGAGACCGTCGGCAAGTTTTTAGTACGCGCTGTCCCGTAGTCATACGCGAAAGTTACTACTCGGCCTTTAAAAATGTAGTCGCCGTTACGAGATAAACGGATCTGCCTAAGCGGAGATAGTCCGGGAGTGTCGTCAAATTCGTTGTAATAGATCGAAGCTTCGTTAAACGGATCAAACGCTCGAGTCGGATCTATTGCCGTTATTGACATAATGCCGGGAGCGATCGAGTCCGTCACAGTTTTTTTACCGCGAAACGCGCGGATACTTGTAACTTGTGTAGTGATCTCCGAAAATTGGTCTACGCCGTCTAGAACGAACGTCGTCCCGTCTAGTAATCCTTGCTGTGAATCGTCCAGCGTGAAACCGTCGCCGAAACCGGTATCCATCTCAAGTACATAAGATCCGCCCGTTACGATCGTCGCCATAAAAAGTTAGTAAGCGCCGCGTATGTTCACGTCTACAGGGCCGCTAATTAAATTGTATTGCTGGAGCTGTTCGACAATTAAGTTAGGAAGTCCAGCGTCGGCCGTAACCGTGTTTACTGTGATATTTACAGTAGTCGCGGCCGCTTCTCTTTCGGCGATCCGTTCGGCGATACCGACCGTAGTAATACCTTGAAACGCGTTAGACGCCGGCGTAAATTGTGCCGGATCTGTAACGAACGTCGGCGTATCTCTACCGCCGCCGCCGCTTGAGCTGGTCGGCGTAGGGAGTGTCGTCCCTGTAGTCGGTGCAATAAAAACGGGATCGGGTACACGGTCGGCAAGAGTCGGAGTAGTAACCGAAGTCGCGCCGCTGGACGGAGCGCTAATAGACGGCAAAGTAATATCTATCGCTCCCGTTTTGCCTATGTCTACTCCCGGCAACATATTTAAAACGTCTATCGCTTTATTAACGCCGGCGATAATCCCGTTTACCATGCTCTCAATAGTGCCGAGTACGCCATTAGCTACTTTTACTAAGAAGATTCCGATACTTGCGAAAGCGTCCAAGAATAAAAATATGACGTCGATCGCTGGCCCGATCGCTTTAGCTAAAACTTCAAAAGCTACTTTTAATACGACGCCGACTACGGGAGCTATCTTTTCTTTAATGAGTGTATAAAAGGCTTGTAAAAAATTGAAGTACTTGATAATCGTTTCGCGATTCTCGTCGATCTTTGTCGCGAGAATAGTAAAAATTTTAGATAGTCCCTCGAAGATCGGAATCGCGATAGATAGCACTATCGGAATCAAAGTATCTTTAATAAATCCGACGAAAGCGAAAAACGCCGGGATTAAATTCTTTTCTACGAACTCCGCTAAGGTTTTTATTATCGGCAGAAAATAAGTTTGAAAAGCCGGGACTAGTGTCTCGGTTATAAAAGTGCCGACTTTAGTTAGTTGCTCCGTTAGTGCTGGTAGTACCTTTTCGTTTATAAAAGCTACTGATGGCGTTAAAACGTCCGCAAAAACGCTTGTTAGTTTTAGCGCGACCGGTAGTAACGCCATACCGATATCGGTTACTACGTTTTGAAGTTGTGCCGATAAAATTCTTTGCGTATTGGCTAGACCGTCCGAAGTTCGAGCGAAGTCGCCTTGAGCGTCTCCGGTCTGCTCATAAATAACCTTTTGTGCGGCGAGGATCTTTTGTTGAGCGGTAAGCGCTCCGCTTCCGCTAAATATGCCAAGCTCTAAAGCCGCTTGTTTAAGTGTGGCATCGTTTAAAAGAACTCCGTAACTTCTTAGCGGTTCGGATTCTCCACGAAGCGCCGCCCCGATCGCGTTTATCGCTTGCTCCGGACTCGTATTATTAAACGACGCTAAATCCGAAGCTAGTCCCGTAAAATCTGTAGAAAACGTAGCTAATTTTTCGCCGGTAAGACCGGCGGCTTTACCGAAAATACCAAAAGAAGCCGAAGCGTCTAAGGCTTGTTGTCGAGTCTGTCCGAGATTAGTCGCGGCGTCGCTTGCAAACTTTTCTATTGACTTGTTAGCGTCGCCAAAAACTACCGCGACTTTTGAGATAGTTTCGTTTAGATCCGAAGCTTTGCCGATCGCTAAGACTGCTCCAGCGCCTACGGCCGCAAAGCCGGCCGCCGTTGCTATGCCTATTTTCTTGAAAGATCCAGATAAACGATCTAAAGACGATTCGGCTTCGCCTACCGCTTTTTTAAGCGGGCCGGCGTTGCCGACTATTGAGACGGTAATCGGTTTAGCCATATTTTTATCCTAGATCGTATTTAACAATTAGATCGGATACTAATTCGGCGTAACGATTAGCGACTTCTGTTTTACGCGCGTCGATAGCTTCATAAAGAAACGTATTAGGTTTTATGCTCCGAGCTGGCCAGCCGAAGTGGATCGGGCCGGCATACTGTACGGCGGCGTTACCGGCTTTAACTTTCGCGCTTTTCTTTGTAGACGCGTTTCGTATTGCGGCCGCTAAAGCTCCGGTAAGTATCGGTACATATTTTTTAGTTTCGTTTATAACTATTTCGGCGACTTGTTTATTTGTTTCTAAAAATTCGGTTTTATTTAGATCGAGCGCGTCGGTAGATAGTTTCCGTAGGTTTCGCTGTACTTCTGAGAGTCCGGTTATTTTGATCGGGTCGCGTGAATCTGCTCGAAAGCCGAACGTCCCGGTCGCCATAAGTTTTATCTCCGTTTCGCGTTTCGTTCTTTATTACGTCTGATTAGTCCCTCTGAGATTAACTCTAAAACTAGTGGAGACGTGTTTATGAGTTCGTTAGGCGCGATGCCTGTCTCGATCGCGATCTCGGCTATATATTCGCTAAACGAGTTACGCGTTAAACTTTTAAATCGTTACTTATTTCAACGTCGGCGACGGTTTTAGTCCACTCATCGAAAGGTTTAACGACGTTACCGCCGTCGCGCTCCGCGAGCCATGCAAGATAATAAAGATGTTCCATTTTTGTGTCGTTCGTACTGAACGCGGTAGAGATTCCCATTTTCGCGTAACGCTCAAAAGCGATAATCGCCGGCGGATATACGGGTAACTCCGTTTTTTCGCCGTCGCGTCTTTCAACGATTAAAACTATTTTTAACACTATTAGGCGACGGCTTGAACGATTGCGCCGCCAGTATAAGTAAGCGTAATTTCCACAAGCTCCCCGACCGACACTACGAGCGGTACGCTCGAGAGAAAACCCCCAGTGTGGGTATATCTAGGCGAGCTAGCACCCGGAGCGGTCGCAAGCGGTTCGTAAACAATAACCGAAGTAGTACCGACATCGCCGAAAGCGAATTGAATCGCTTCAGTAGTTAAAAAACTTCCGAGCAAGGTAAAAGTCGTCTCCGAGTTTTCCAAGCCGGCCGCGTTTTCTACACTTGTCGAAGCGAGCGTAGTTGAATCTAAAGCCGGGACGTTTTTAGTCATCGTAAGACTTCGAAGCTGGTCGTTAAAATCTGTGCCGCCTACCGTAAATACGGTCGCTTTTCCTAGTTGTACTACTGTCGCCATATTTTATATCTCCGTTTCGTCTGTAATAGTTTTAGCATACTTTCGCGCCGGCTTTGTGTCATCGGATAATTTTATAGACGCGATCGTAAGAGACTTGCCTACGTCTACTCCAGCGGCGGCGAGATCTTGGTCGTTTACGATCTGACCTACTGTAAACGCTTTTAGACGTGATGAGATTATTTCATATTTAGACATTTATCCCCATAGTTCTAGTGTGTAACGATATGCGAGCATTTCAACGCCACTAACACTAACCGATACAGGAGTAGCCGAGATGCAAGTAGAGCTTGCTACGGTCGCTACAGACGCCTTAGGAAGCGTCGGAGCGGCGTCTAGCTTCGCTTTAATAGATGAAGCTCCAGACGCGACTAGAAAGCCGTCTAAATAATCTTGAGCGGCGCGATCTGACATCCGTCCGGTAATAAGAATTAGATCTACTGAGCCTTTATCGAGTCCGCGAGAAAATGCGTAATCCCAAGTGATAGAGATCTGACCGATAACTAAAGCCGGCGGGACTAAGCCGTCGGGGATGGTGTCGTAGACGCGTAGGCCGGTTATGTTTACGGCTGTTTTTATGCCGTCTCGAACGTCGGACGGGATCACGCGACGACTTCGCGACGGTAAGGCCTGACCATAGCTTGTACGTCGCGACCTAACGGACTCATACGGATAGCGCCTAGTTCGGATAGACCGACGACGCCGCCGACACTCGAAGCGCGTTTAACTAGATCAGTAGACAAGATAAGACAAGCTTCTTCTATGTCGTCCGGCGGAATCCCGTTATACCAGCCGAATTTGGCCGTTACTTCGATTCCCGGACGAAGATTAACCGGCGACGGGAATAACCTCGTACCGACGAGAGTAATAATTGTAAAAGGCCGCTCAAGTTGTGGAGCGTTAAGCGGATCTAAAATATAATCCGTAGTGAGAGTTAAAGTAGTTTCAAAAGTTGAATCGCCGCCGCTATCAGTTTTTACTATTAGTCCCGTCAAGCTGGAGATATCATCCACGAAAAGACGATAGAAGTCGGTCGCGCGATATTGTCGCGCGGTCGCGCTCGAGTCCGCATAAAAACGGCGGTTAGTCATCCGGTCTATAGATCTCGAAGCAGACTCAATAGCTTTTTCTATGTTTACCGTTTCGTCTGCCGTAACCGACGACATACCGGTATAACTTTGAAAAGTAGCGACCGTCGTATATCCGTTTGAGATCGCCATTTTTTACGCTTTCTTCTTAGTCGGTTTCCGTTTCGGTTCTACGGTTTCTACTTCGTCGCTTTCCGGGATCGGCTCGGCTTGCGGCCGAGTATCGCCCGTCGAAAGGAGACCGTCAAGCCGAGCTAATTCCCGATCTACTTCCGCTACGCGTTTAGGTAAGTTGCGAGCAACATACCCGGCACGTTCAAGAAGTAAATTATATTTCAAATTTTGTTGAAAGTTATAAACCATAAATTTAGTTTAACTATCTCCCGGAGATGAGCAAGGAGTAAAAAAATCTCCGGGAGATAAAAGTTAAAACGTCGGTGTAACTAATCCAGTTCCGCCGATAATCGCACCAGCTAGCGGCCTTCTTCCAGCCGTGAAAGCCGAAAATCCGAATAGCACGATTCGGATAGCGACCTTACCGTCCGGTTGCTCGAAGCGAACATAAGTCGGCATACCCGGAGCTTCCCATAAGTGAAGTTCGTCCGCGCTAACGATATAAATAAGATCTTCGTTAGCTCCCGAACCGTTCGTAATTGTTACGTTCGCGTCGGTGATAATCGGAAGACCGAGCATCGAGTACTGTCCGCTTTGACCGTAACCAAGACCGCTAAACGTACCGGTCGCGTTCATCGGGCCATTTGCATTAGGCACTACGAGCGGGCGACCTTGATCGTCTACGGCGGCTAAAAAGAAGCCGAGTCGGCGCGGGTGCATAATAATATGACTCGGGCCGGCGAAAACTGCCGATTGTACGCGCTGGATACCGTCTACGATCTTCGGGTACATTTCTTTTACTGTAGGACTCGCGTCGGTGTAAGTCACGACGGCAGTTAAAGCCGTGTTGAGTCCCGTAGGTTCTCCAGATGATCCCGAGCCGCTCAAAATACCGAGATCTAATTTTGTGTTATAAGCACTAATCAAATCCGATAGTACGACGTCTTCGATATTCGCTCCGCGTAAGATCGCTTGCTTCGAGACGTCTTGCATACCGCTAATAGTGTTCACGTTTACGGTTAGAAGTGTGTCGTCGATGTTTGTTTCGGTAGCTGTATCGTTTTCGGCGGCTTGAAAACCGACGGCAGTTCCCGTAGTAACGCGCGAGATATTAACCGTCATTCCTTGTGCCGGGAGTACGTGCTTACGGCAGATGTCCGCTACGGGACGTCCAGCGCGAGCAAGATTCGCGTAGAGATCTATTAAGTATTGCGGGACTACAAGACCGGCGAAAGCGGCAGTGCCGACGTCGCGCTTTTGAAGTGTGATCTCACGGTTATAGCGGTTGATTCTTTCGCCTGCTTCGTAATTGTTATTAAACTCGGAAGCGATCGCGTCGTGAAGAAACGAGTTAGCGCCGCGAGCGTGATACGTCGGTTCTTCGCTTGTTACTTTCCAGCCGCCGGCCTCGCGTGTCTCGGGTGTTGAAACTTCTACTCGTTTTGCGAGTTCGTTTGCGGCTTGTTTGCGTGTCTCAATTTCGGCGACTTGTTGGATTCGTGCGTCGAGTTTTTCAATTTCGAGAGCTAACGCTTTTACGTTCGCGTCTTCGACGTCGCTAATGTCGCGATCTTCGTCTGCGGCGCGTGTGAGTGTCGCGTCGATTAAATCCATTTTTTGTACTCTCTTCTCGGAGAGCTGGTTTAGAAAACTGTTCATAATGTTTTATCCTTTTTTAGAGTGTCGGTTTTTGTGTCGAGTTGTCTTGCTCGTTTCTTTGCGGGTGTCGAACGTGTCGAGGTGCGTCAAAGAATTAAAAGAGGTGTCGTAGATCTAAGAGTACTCTAAGAGTGTTCGTAGTTCAAGGATTCTCGCCGGCTTGATCTCTAACTATTTTGTCGGCCCAAACTTTACCCGGATCGCCGCCCCATAACGCCCAAGCAATACGGCCGGCAGACGGATAACCGGTCTCGCTAGGTGAGAATCCTTGACCTTGCTTATCTACTTCGTGCCGCGCTAGAAACGATCGCATCCTTAAAACGGTGTCGTAACTTAGATTCCCGTTAATGATGTCTCGAGCGCGAGCTACTCCGATCTCAGTACCGCCGCGACCAAAAGCGCGACGCCAATCAAGACCGCGACGCGCTTCGGCTCTCATTTCTTGAGTCGGTGTAAAACTTTCGGCGCGATCTTCTTGTTCGGTGTATTTACGATGACCGGGATCAAGGAGATCGTTATCGCCGACGTACTTCGAATTCTCGGGTGCTCCGGTGCGAGCAAGATAAAGAAAAGCGTTTACTCGAGCCATAGCCCACTGTGCGCGACCGATGCCGGGACGATGACTAGTAGAGTACGCGCCGAGTCCGCGACGGTAAACGGATCTTAAAGCTCCGACACGGACGCGAGTCCAGCTAGGCCGATCGCGCTCTTTCATTTCTTCATTATGTAAGTCGGCTTTATTTTGTAAAGCCTTTTCGGTTTGCTCGCTAATCGCGATGTCGCCGAGCTTGCCCGATGCCGAGCCGGGTTCGTTTACCGATGATCCTTTTATTTGATCTTCTGCCGGCGCTGTAGCGTCCGCGCGGTAGTCGCTCGAGCCGGCCCATTTATTACAGTAGTAAGACGCCATAACTTTAGCGTCCCATAGTGAGCAATAGTTAGCGGCGTAGTACGAACAATTTCCGCACCTACGGCCGGCCGGGACGTTATCGCTTGAAGCTGGACGGTAGTTATTCGGGAGCGCTCGATAGTTTTCGTTTATGTTTAGCGCGGCTATTTGTGCGACGGCTTCGCGTCGCGTTTTGTGGCAGAAAATTAAAGTACCGTCTCCGTCTTTAACTACTGCGTAACCGTTCGCGCACTCTTCGTTATTTGTTTCTATCGAGTACGGCATTAAATTATTTTCGAAGTTTTGCTAAAAGGTTTTCAAGCTCCGCGAGATTAGGTTTATCGACTACTTCTCTTACTGCCGATACGGCGGCCGCGTCTCCGTAAGCGCCGAAAGTTACTAAAGATACTTCTGCTAAGTGTGCTTTAATTCTTTCAACGATTCCGCTAGAAGTTTTACGATCTTTAAGCGGCTGGAATCCGACGGACAAATTTGTCAGTACTCCATCGCGCACAAGCTCGAGCGCTTGATCGCCGGCATCGGTTTTAGATACTCTAAATTCTCCGTACAGGCCTCGAGTATCTTCTTTAAGTATTGTCGCTTTTCCTAACGGCATTTTTTTAGTGTCGTGGCCTTGTAAAAGTTTTACACGATGAGCCGCGCGAGTTACCGCGTCAAAAGCTCCGAGTCTAAAAACTTCAACTAGTCCCGCGTGTATCCGTGTCTCTACGTCATACGGTACACATATTCCGCAAATAGTCCGACCGTCGCCGTCTGAGCGTACTTCTAACTCGCTCTCGTATTGTCTAGTTTCTAGCGTCATACGATAGAGCCTAGATCGTCGTCTTCGTCTGAAAGTGTTATATCGTCCAGCGAAGAATCGTCGGCGATAGTTTGCGGTTCGCCGATCGGCGGACGGTTCTCGAAGTCTTGTCTAATCTCGTCTACTGTTAAGAATCCAGCCGAGAGCGCTATTTGGTGAGCTTGATATCTAGTGAGAGTATCTGAGCGAAGTAGCGCGTCGGTGTTAAATTTTGCGTACTGTCCGCGCGGAATAAGATCAGTAAACGCCGACTCGATACGGGTAATTAGTGGAGTGATACCGCGCAAGAATTGCAATTGCTCTTGCTCGACGTTCGAATAGGTACGCGACGAGTTCGGAGCGCCGAGATAGTAACCGGGTAAGCCAAGCATATTAGCGATCTCAGTAAGCGAGAATTGACGTGACTCGACAAGCTGGCTATCTTTCGCGTTATCGCTTAACTGCTGGAATTTTGTCGAAGCGTTTAATACTGCCGGCTCTCGAGATGTTCCGCCGTAGTGTCTCATCCAAACGGCCTTTAGCATGTCGGCTTCATCTTGCGAAAGATCGGCGTTATCGCTGTAGAGAATACCGGTCGGTTGTGCGCCGCCGTCAAAGTATTTAGCGGCGTACTCTTGCATCGCTAACGCCGATCCGATCCCTTGCCGTTGAGCGCCGACGATACCTACGCCGACTATTTGGCCCGGAAGAGTAAAATTTTTGATGTGCATTATCTGAGACGCGTCATAAGTTTCTTCATTAATTTTGTAGGTGAGTCTTCCGTCGTTTCTTTCAACGTGGACGCGTGTCGGTGAGACCGGATAAATAGATTCCGGGTATCCGTTCGCGCCGATGTCGCCTAATATCGCTATATAGTTTCCGTGTATCAGTAGCGCGGCCGCCATCGCGCAAAGCGTCTCGATGCGAGTCTCGTTAGGATAAGGCCGCTCTAAGATCGGCGGAGTAGGTTCTAGACGTGTATCGCCTCTATAGGCGTGAATCGGTAGCGCTCCGATCGTGTCGGATATTAAAGTGATTCCGCGCCATAGTCCCGGAATCGAGAGCGTCGTAGATTCATCTACAAAAGTTCCCGCGTAAACATTATTATAATAACGCGATACGCGGCCTAAAGAATCTACGAAGCTATTAGGGTTTCCGTATGGCATATTCTGCCGTTTTTTTAGTTTGAGAAAATCAAAAATAGGCATCTTAAAAACTTACGCTAGCATAATTTGACTAAAAAATTAACGATCTAGGTTTAGTCTCGATCTTTCGGTAAACGGAGTGATGCCACGCGAGAGTCATAGCGTATAAGAGAGTTAGATCGGCGTCTAAACTTTGACGCGCCCATAACCAAGATTGACCTACCTGTCGCTTTTTCGCGTTAAGTATCGCGTCATCTAAAAGGCTGGACGTTTTGACTTTGACGTTACGATCGAGAATCGCGTCGTAAAGAAGATTACAGGCCGCTATAACTTCTTGAGTTTTGTATTTGACTACGTTTACTCCGAGATTCTGTAACGGCTCTACGAGCGCTCCAGCTGGACTATAGCCGTCTACGATTATCGGAGCTTTCCAGCGTCTAGCGATCTCTAAGCATCGTTGAGATACCCAAGCGACGCCGGGACGGGACTCGATAACTTCTATTCGGCCTTGCTCGTCGCCGACAACTATCGAAGCGCTAGACCGATCTAAAGCGACATCAAGACCAAAAGATAGCCGGCCCATAGGCGCGACCTTTGCCGAGCAACATTGAAACCAAACTTTATCCGGGATTAGCCGGTCGTCTTGCGTCGTCCAAGTGTTGAGATAACTAAGCCGGAAGTCTGTAAGAGACATAGTTTTTAAAGCGTGATCTATCGCCGACCTGTCGATAGTAAAATTTAGCGCCGGCATACATCGCGCCCAAACTTTTGGGTCGTAAGGATCGTCGTCGGGGTCTGCCGAGTATTCGAAGTAGGCGATCCCGCCGACTAAATTATTTTTTACCGCTTCGCGTCCGGTGTTTACTTTGTTTCTAAAATAAACCGACTCGGCTGTACCGGCTGTAGAAACTATTACTATTTGTCCGTCGCGTTTAGTGGCCATCGCCGGAAGTAAAGCCGCTTCTCTAATTCCCTCGTAATCAAAACGAGCCTCGTCTAGTACCGCTAACGAAAGCGTTTTACCGTGACCAGCGGACGGAGTAGACGGTAAGACTTGAATCCTTGACCCGTTTTTAAAAATTATACTTTCGTTACCGTTCGCCGTATAAATCCGTCTTACTGCCGGCGCAAGTGTCGAGTTTTGTAGCGCGGGTACTTGATCGTCCATAAGTTTACGACGCGCGTCGAATCCCGTTTGCGCGGTATATGCGATAGTTTGCGCCGATCCCCAAGCGATCGCTCGATGCACTTCCCAAGCTAGAAGTAAAGAAGTCTTCCCCGATTGACGCGGGACAGTAATAACGATCTCTCGATACGCCGGCGTTATGTCATCTTCTAAAAGTTCTAGACCTACGTCGGCTATTTGTCTTTGCCACGCCATAAGCGGAGTACCAAGACGTCCAGCGATCGCCGCTAATTCTGCTCCGCGTGTCTTACGATGCGGATTACGTCGCGTCGCGAAGCGGGGAGTCGCTCCATATTGAAGCGATAACGGCGTTAAAATCTTCGACATCTTTAGCGCCGACCGACCGTAAAACTTCTTCGGATTCTCGATACTGCCGCCATAGATTCGCGTTTTCCGGGTTCGCGTCTACCGCGTCCGCAAGAAGCCGACATATCTCGATCCGCGCGGCGTCGATCTTTTCTAGCCGGCCCATATTCCATAAAGTATCGATCAGAATTTGCATAGCGACACGATTCGAGCCGTAAATAGGATTCGTAACTTTGCGCGAATTCTTCTTTATTTGTGCGGATTCTTTTAAATTTTTTTGTATTATCTTTTTTTTCTTTGGATATTTTGAAGTCATTGGAGAGCCAAATTTTCCGAGTGGAGAGAGATCTGTAAGGGACTACGTCGGGATCTC
>Ga0181358_1000767_pt1 | contig 14518 bp, 18 predicted proteins | sample Fa13VDMM110SD_FD_130096 | JGI IMG/M metagenome (GOLD analysis project Ga0181358, IMG submission 130096) | Freshwater viral communities from Lake Michigan, USA - Fa13.VD.MM110.S.D | ecosystem: Environmental > Aquatic > Freshwater > Lake | place: USA: Michigan | collected 2013-09-24
CTGAAGATTTCGGTACAAAAAGTCAATACGTTTTTGGAATACACAACATTAATGGTAAGCTTATAGGTTGTTTAGGCCTAGATTTTACAAAAAGAAAAACAAGATTAGAACCATCACAAATTAATAATTTACACGTAATATCAGCAACTATTGGCGGCATATTACATAATCATCTTAAAAAATAAAATGAGCACGATCAAACTACAAGAATTGCTAGACGAAGATCTACGTCGTTGGGTAAAAGAAAAGTGGGTAGATCAACACGGTAGACCTTGTGGTAGTTCAAAAACTAAAGGTGTAAAAAAATGCAGGCCAAGTAAGAAGGTATCGAAAGATACACCAAAAACTTGGAAAGCGTTTGATAAAAAAGAAAAGAAGGCATTAGTTGCACAAAAGCGTAGAGTAGGTATGGGTAAGAGAACTCCTAAAGCTGAGAGTTACTTAGAAGAAGAGACAAAAAAAGATGCATGTTATCATAAAGTAAAATCAAGATATGAAATTTGGCCGTCAGCACTAGCATCTGCGGCATTATCACAATGTAGAAATGTTGGAGCTGCTAAGTGGGGAAATAAAACAAAAGAATCCATGGAACACATATCAATTTGTAATGAATGCGCCATTGCTTTAATGGAAGATATTAAAGCTGGTGAGATGACTTTGACGGAAGCTGAATACAGAGGCCGCAAAGTTAAATTAGGTAAACCTATGAGGGGTGATGTTAAAAAGTTCAAAGTATACGTCAAGAATCCGGCCGGAAATGTAGTCAAGGTTAATTTTGGAGATCCTAACATGAAGATTAAAAAAAGTAATCCGGCAAGACGTAGATCGTTTAGAGCAAGACACAAATGTGCAACACCAGGACCAAGAACAAAAGCTAGATACTGGAGTTGCAGAAAATGGTAATGAAAAAAATTAACTATTTATAAGTAAACAGCTAAAAATAAGATGAATAAAATATCAAAGCTAAGAGAACTTATCGCAGAGTCTGTTCGTGAGGTATTGGCAGAAAAGAAAATCGAGCCAAACAAAAAAAAGAAAACAAAATCAACTACAGAGAAGGAACTTGAAAAAGTAACAAAGGCTGCTGAAAAAGATAGTAAGGCATACATAAAAAAGAAATACGGTAGTAAATTCGATACAATGCTTGAAAAGCCAACAATTAAACTAAAAGAAATACTAAACGATGAAGACTAGTTTTATAACTATGTTTATGCAACTGCAACAGCAAGTTCGCATATTCCACTGGCAAACAAACCACTACGCGCGTCACCAAGCTTATGGTGGTTTCTACGAAGATCTAGATGATCTTATAGATGCTTTTGTTGAAGCTTACATGGGTAAGTATGGTAGAGTTAGACTAGGACAACAAACGGGTATCATTGTAAAAGATATGGATCAAGTTGATATTCCAACTTTTATAAATGACGCAACACAATTTCTATTGGGGCTGACAAACCAACTTGATTCAGCAGCAGATACAGACCTATTAAATATTAGGGATGAAATGTTACAGCTTTTAAATAAATTGAAATATCTACTAACACTAAAATAATGAAAAAGAAAGAACAAATCCTCCGTGAAGAGATACGTCGCGTAATCAAACAAATACTAGAAGCAGAAGAAGCTCCTGAGGAAGAGCCTGAAGAAGAGATGCCCGAAGAAGAGCCTGAGGAAGCTCCTATAGGAGATGATGAGGATGTAGATTCTGGTGAGCTTATTAATAAATTTGCCGGCAAGTTTGTTAACAAACTTAAAGAAATGCCAGACAGCGACGATCCAGAAAATCTCGTTGGTGTCGTTACTAAAATTGTAGGTAGTTTTGGTATGGGTAAGGACGAAATAATGATGATCCTTAAAGGTGCAAAGAACAATCTTATTCAATGAGTAAATTTCAAATATACTATAGTATAGCTGCGACACTAGGGATCCTAGTGTTGCTTGCTTTATTAGGTAAAGGCTGCAAAGACGCTTCTTATACAAAAGAGCTCAACAAACAAAACATAGCTGCATTAACAGATTCTATAAAAATTACAAAAACTAAAAACGGAACATTGCAGTATGAAAAGGCCATTTTATTTGCTAACAAGCAGGATTTAGAAAAAATTAATGAAAAACTAAAGAAGGAGCTTGATAATGTAAAAGGTGGTAAACCTGAAGTCATAATTCAAACAGATGTAAAATATGTTGGTTTTAATTTGAATTTAGGTAATGAGCTTATTGTACAAGAAGATGGTTTTTTGGGTTTAAAGTTTGCACACAAAACACAATCCAGAACTCTAGAAGGAGTATCTAAATTCAAAGTACTGTCAGTTCCAGCTGACAAGGGTGTTCAAGGGAAAGTGGATATTCAACCAGGTACTACTGAGATCTATAAAGACGAGATTGCTTTTGGATTAACGGTTGGGATAAAAAAAGATAGTGATGGAATACGTAGTATATTTGTTATACCAAGCGATACAGCATTAAAGATAACAAGCATTCAAGGTGCAGATTTAGGTAAAGAACCAATACCTAAAAAGAAATATTTTAGTTTCGGACCAAGTATACAGGTAGGTTATGATTTCTTTAATCAAAGACCTGTAACAACTCTGGGATTGGGATTACAATTTAATTTAATCAAGTTTTAGTATGTCTAATGAGAATAATGGACAAAAAACAGTTAAACAGTTAGTTCGTGAGGAATACATAAAATGTGCAAAATCTGCTGTGTACTTTATGAAAAAGTACTGCATGATTCAACACCCTACACGAGGCAAGATCCAGTTTCAGTTATATCCTTTCCAGGAAGATGCATTACAGCAATTCCAAGACTACGATCGTAATATAATTCTAAAAAGTCGCCGGCTAGGTATATCGACACTAATAGCTGGTTATTCATTATGGACTATTTTATTTCATAATGATAAGAATATATTGGTTGTAGCTATTGACCAAACAACATCTAAAAACCTCGTAACTAAGGTTCGAGTGATGTACGAGAATCTACCCAGTTGGTTAAAACTAAAAACTGCGGAAGATAACAAGCTATCACTTAGATTGAGTAATGGGTCACAAATCAAAGCGGTTGCATCGACAGGAACATCAGGTCGTTCTGAAGCCTTATCACTAGTAATTATTGATGAGGCAGCATTCGTAGATAATGCAGAGGAATTATGGGCATCACTGCAACAAACACTATCAACTGGTGGTAGAGCTGTTTTATTAAGTACGCCTAACGGTACTGGTAACTTTTTCCATAAAATGTGGGCCAAAGCAGAAGCCGGTGAAAATACCTATAACACAATCAGGCTACCATGGCAAGTACACCCAGAAAGAGATCAAGCATGGCGTGATAAGCAAGATGTTGAATTAGGTGTGCGACTAGCAGCACAAGAATGTGATTGTGACTTTTCAACATCAGGTAACACAGTAATCATGCCTGATATACTTCAGTATTATTTACAAACCTACACGCAAGACCCAATTGAAAAGAGAGGATTTGATAATAATATTTGGGTTTGGGAAAGACCGTCTTATACAAGGGATTACATAGTAACAGCTGACGTTGCTCGTGGGGATGGATCGGATTACTCCGCATTTCACATAATCGATGTAGAAAGTGCAATGCAAGTAGCTGAGTATAAAGGACAGTTGACAACACGAGATTTTGGAAACATGCTTGTAAGTATTGCAACAGAGTATAATGATGCATTATTGGTAATAGAAAATGCAAATGTAGGATGGGCAACAATTCAACAAGTGATTGAGAGGGGTTATAAGAATTTATACTATTCATATAAAGAAAATGTATTTGACTCTGATACATACCTAACAAAAGGTTATGATGTAGTTAATAAATCGGATATGGTTGCAGGCTTTACGATAAGTAGTAAGGTTAGACCGTTGGCAATTAGTAAATTAGAGTTGTATATGCGAGAAAAAGGGTGTATAATAAGGAGTAGAAGACTCATGGATGAACTCTTGGTATTTGTGTGGAAAAATGCAAAAGCAGAAGCAGCTGTAGGATATAATGACGACTTAGTTATGAGTTGGACACAGGGTTTATGGGTACGCGATACAGCTCTAAAACTAAGACAAGCTGGCATAGAGCTTACCAAAGTAGCTGTTAACAGCATAAAGAATACAATAAACATATACTCAGGTACACAAAGAGTTATGAATAACAATCCCTGGAAACAAAACATTGATGGAGTAGACGAGGATATAACCTGGTTACTATAATATACTATATTTATAAAAAACATATATGGCCGAATTTCCAAATCAAGAAAGTGCGTTACCAGAATACAAACCTGGTTCGATTTTTAATAGGCTACGCAAGTTGTTTTCCACTGACGTAATCATACGTAATATAGGTGGAAATCAGCTTAAGGTTATTGACATTGACAAAGTTCAATCTTCTGGAAACATTGAGAGTAATAGGAGGATTGATAGATTCTCCCGATTATACACAAATATACCAGGCTTTAGTTATCACCATGGCCAACTTCAATTAGCAACTAGATTAGAGTTATTTAGAGATTATGAAGCCATGGATACTGATAGTATTATATCCTCAGCTTTAGATGTGTATGCTGACGAGTGTACAACAACAAACGAATATGGTGAAATCTTAGAAGTTAAAGCATCAAACGAAAGAGTAAAGGAAGTTCTCCAGAATTTATTTTACGAGATTCTAAATGTGGAATTTAATTTATGGCCATGGGTACGTAATGTATTGAAGTATGGTGATTTCTTTTTGAAACTTAATGTAGCTGAGAAGTTTGGTGTGGTTGGAGTAGATCCAATTGCTGCGTATGAAATGATACGTGAAGAAAACTTTGATCCGGAAAACCCACACAAGGTACGATTCAAAAGAGATTATTCTGCATTATCAGAAAGATCACATATAGCATCTATTAAAGGTGAGGAATTTGAAAATTGGGAGGTAGCACATTTTAGATTGCTAACAGATACAAACTTTTTACCATACGGCCGTTCGTTAATCGAACCAGCTCGTAAGGTGTGGAAACAAATTACTTTGATGGAAGATGCGATGTTAATTCATCGTATTATGCGTGCTCCAGACAAGCGTGTATTTAAGATTGATATTGGTAATATACCACCAAACGAAGTAGATGCTTATATGCAAGCTATGGTTGATAAAATGAAAAAAGTTCCTTTTGTCGACCCACAAACTGGTGATTACAACCTCAAGTATAATATGCAAAATATACTTGAAGATTTCTACGTTCCTGTTCGTGGAAGTGATACTGGCACTCAAATAGACACAATCACAGGTTTAAATTACGAAACTATAGAGGATATTAATTACCTCAAAGGTAGGTTACTTGGATCATTAAAAATACCAAAAGCCTTCTTAGGATTCGAAGAAGATGTATCTGGTAAATCAACATTAGCTGCACAAGACTTTAGATTTGGTAGAACGATTGAGAGAATACAAAAAATTATTGTATCAGAGCTTTATAAAATAGCGATTATACATCTTTATATTCAAGGCTTTAAGGATGTTGAGATTGCTGATTTTTCAATTAATTTAACAGCACCATCAACTCTATACGATAAGGAGAAGATTGAACTGTGGACAGCTAAAACCACATTGGCTGGTGATATGATAGATAAAAAACTCTTTAGTAGAAATTGGATATATGAAAATGTATTTAAGATGACTGAGGATGATTATCTAAAAGAACAGAAGCGTATTGTTGATGATCATAAAACATTGTTCCGCTTAGAACAAATAAAAACAGAAGGTAATGACCCAATAAAGACTGGTCAATCTTATGGTACACCACACGACATAGCATCACTATATAAAGGTGGTAGTCCAAACAATATACCAAAAGGTTACGACGAGAGAGAACAAGCACCACCAGGAGGCTGGCCAGGTGCAGGACGCCCAGAAGAGCCAGGAACATATGGTACTCACCAACATCCACTAGGATGGGACCCTCTAGGAAATAAGGCAAATAGAAATGTGTCGGAAGAAAAGAAAGTTAAGATGTGGCAAATGGATTCTGTATTAAAAGAACTAAAAAGCAAGTCAGTTCAAGTTTCAATGGACAATTTTTTGACAGAAAACCAAGATAATAATACATTATTAGACGAAAATAACATTATTCCGGAGGAGTAACATATTTATATAATAGATGAAGAAGACTAGTCATTCTAAGATCAAGAATACTATTATCCTGTTTGAACTACTAACAAGACAGGTAACTGCTGACGTTATTAGTGGAAAAGACCCATCCCCAGCACTAAGAATACTTAAAGAGTATTTCAAACCAACAACTCAACTAGCAAAGGAACTGGTACTATATCAAACTCTAATAAGAGAGAGATATAAGAACAAAGACAAAGCAAACTCGTTAATCGAGACGGTGCAACAACTACGAAATCGAATTGATAAAAACACTTTAGCTAAAGAGAAGTATAATATTATTCGTGAAATAAAGAATAATTATGATCTCAAAGCGTTTTTCGAAACAAATTTAAGTGAATATAGAATATACGCATCTATCTATAGTTTATTTGATGGTGTAACTTTTACGAATCCGTCAAAGGTTGTTAATGCTAAATTCACAATAGTTGAACACTTAACACGTAGCAAAACACAAAAAAGTACCGATGAAACTGCAGTTGTTGTTGAGGAATATAAAAGACAGGATGAGGAAATTCGTTTACTAGCCTATAAGATAATGCTCGATAAGTTCAACGATAAATACACTCAGTTAGGATCAAGACAAAAGTTAGTTCTAAAAGAGTATATCAACAATATTAGTAGCACAAAAGATCTTCGTGATTTTATTCTTAAAGAAGCGACATACCTAAAAGGTAAATTCACCAAAGTTTTACCGCAAATAACAAATAAGGTTATCAAAATTAAGTTGCAAGAAACTATAAATCTTTTAGAAAGACTTAATAAAGTTAGAGTTGTAAAGGAGGATAATGTTTTATCTCTTCTATTATACCATGAACTATTAAAAGAGGTATCAAATGCTGTCACAAGATAGGATTTCGGAAATAAAAAAGTATATAAAGAAAGTAAAAAAGCGCATGAAAGAAGGTAGCGCTGGCGATGGTGTTGGAGCTTACCACACACCAGCCGCTTTCACAGGAGATCCATCTGATCCAGGTAGTCCAAAAGCCATAGGAGCTGATAAGACATATATTGTTAAGCCACCTAAGAAAAAAAGAAATTTCGTAAAGATACATGAGGCTAACTACCAAGAATTTAAAAAGGATGAAACTAGAACTGGTGTAAATAAAGTAAACACTAAGATTCTAGAAGCTTATAAAATGTTACGTGAGGCTCGAAGAGCAATAAGACATGCTATGAGGTTAAAACAAGAAGCGAGTGTTCCGGATAACAAACACTGGAAAAGAACAACCTTAGCTTATACAAAAATAGCTGAAACGGTTGATGAAATTGGAAAAATGCTATATGGAAAATAAGAAACTCATAATCGACTACATCGGTGCACTAGAAATAACACCACAACAGATCAACGAATCACTATCTGCAAACGATGGCCGTCTTATTGTACAGGGTGTTTTACAAAGAGGTTCAACACCACAAGATAAAGCAATAAACCAAAATGGTAGATTATATCCATTAGACATCCTACGTCGAGAATCTGATAAATACAAGCAAGTTTTTATTAGCGAAAGACGTGCTTTGGGTGAACTAGACCATCCGGACTCATCGGTAGTAAACTTGCAAAATGTATCTCACAACGTATTAGATTTGTGGTGGAATGGCAATGATTTAATGGGTAAACTAGAAATACTACCAACACCAGCTGGGAACATTGCAAAGGAATTACTCAAAGCTGGAATCCGATTAGGAATTAGCTCCCGTGGTATGGGATCTGTTAAACAAATAGGTGAGGGAAGAGTAGAAGTTCAGGATGATTTTGAAATAGTTTGCTGGGATCTAGTAAGTAATCCATCAACACAAGGAGCGTTTGTATCCTCATTAAACGAAAGTATCAAAGGTGCAAAAGCTGATCCATACCATAGAATAAACACACTAATATCTGACATTTTATCTGTAATGTAATATGAAAAAATTAAAACTAAAAAACATACTAGAAAGCCTAAGTCCAAAAACTAGCTTGGAAGAAAAAAAATCATTCCTACAAGAAGTTGAACGCTTCAATGAATATGGATCTGTAATTTATAGAACAGAAGACTTGCGTAAAGTAGCTGAGAATATCAATTCTTTATGTGAAAAAGCTGAAGCAATTACATTAGAAGAGGCTCAAGATTGGTTTGATGAAGTAACCATTAAGCGTAATATCAAGGAACTTAATCGCAAAAAGACAGACTTTGGTAAAACAGTGTATGAGATTACAAAGATGCAACAGCGTTTAGAAGCTTTGTATGAGGAAATTGGTGGTACACTATCTAGATACTTTGAGATTAAAGGTGTAGAAGATAGTGGTGACGAACTTGTGGATAAATAATTACTAGTGGCGCCATGGAAAATAATAAAGATATAGATTACACTGAACTAGATTATAGTATCTTTCGTAGACCACTACAAGAACTTGTAAGCGCAAATGCATCTGCCGACGAAGCGAAGGCTGCAGATCTTAGGCTAAAAATAGCTAAGTTAGATCAACAAATAGCAGCACTAGACAAACAAAAAAAACCGTTAATGGATCAACTCCAAGCAATCGAAGCGAAATAATGAAAGAAAATCTAAACGAACTCCGAGATCTAATTAGATCATACGTAGTAAAGGCTTTGAGAGAAGCTGAGGAAGAAGAAGCACCAAAAGATGATGCGCCTGCTGACGATGCCGGTGGAGAAGAAGGTGGAGGTGATAATCCATTCGCAGCTGCCGGTGGAGATGATGCTGCTGGTGGAGAAGAGGGTGGCGCTGAAGGAGGAGATGATGCCGGTGCTGAAGGTGGCGAAGAAGGAGCAGAAGAAGAAGGTGGTGCAAAAGCAGCACCACAAAAAGACGTACCAACCATTGAATTTGACTTCAGTGCAGTAAAACGATATAATCCAAACACACAATTTCTAGGGTCGGAAGGCCAGGTTGTTAAAGTTACAAAACGCGGATTAATTATTAATGTTATACCAGATAACGTGCAGGTTGTGGTAAATTTTGACGACATTAAAAATAATCAGTAGATTTTTTAAGTTTTTATCAAAAAAAACCCACTATTACGGTGGGTTTTCTTTTTTTGTGCATATATATTAAGGAATACGCTATCGTACTTTATATAGCGTCCTATATTTTATTTTCATTATTATGGCTCTTGAATAGCCGTAGGACGTAACAAAATCCAATTTTTAAAAAAATGAACAAATTGTTAAAAGATGCAATCGCAGACGCTAAAGCCGTGCGCGAAACAGCTCTTGCGAATGCAAAGCTCGCATTAGAGGAAGCGTTTGCTCCTAGAATGCAAAAAATGTTCTCTGAGAAAATTAAGCATGAAATGGAAGAGGAAGCTCCTGTGGAGGATGATTCTACTATGGAAGCTTCAATGGACATGGAGAATGAAATGATGAACAAACCACAAGAAGGCGATATGGCAGAACGTATGAAAGAACTTGCCGGTCTTAGTGAATTCGATGAATTTGAAGGTGGTGACGATTTTGACGATGATGATGATGATTTTGATGATGATGACTTCGACGACGATGATGATGCAAAAAAGACAGCCATGTCAGACATGGGCAACATGGATGATGAGGAAGATAGAGGATATGGTGATGATCAATTCGAAGAAGATATCGATGAAGACCTAGAAGAAATTATCCGTCAACTTGAAGAAGATGAAAGCGAAGAAGGTGAAGATGGTGATAGGGAAGAGGGTATCAATACAAGTCGTACTGTACCTGGTGAACCGTACAATACTCAATTCACCGAAGGTAAGTACAAGCATAAGATGGAAGAAGACCTTGACGAGGAAATCAACCTTGATGAAGTAATCGCTGCTCTTCGTGAAGAAGACGAGGATGGTGATTTTGGAGATGATGTGAATGAAGCCGCAGAGGTAGCAGCTCAACTAGATCCTGCAGCTTTAGCAGCAGCATTGGGTATTCCCGTAGCAGCTACATTCCTAATCGTTAAACTTGCTAATTTTCTACAAAAGAAAGCAGATAAAGATCCTAATGGAAAAGCTGCAAAAATGCTAGATTTTATGAGAGGTATGGCAGGCTACATGAAAGAGGGTGATTACACACAAGATGAAACACCAGCAGCAATGGAAGAACTTGAAGAAGCCTACTCAGTAATCGAACACCTCCGTGAGAAAATCAACGAAGTAAATCTCTTAAATGCAAAACTACTTTACGTAAATAAACTCTTCAAAAAGCACAACTTATCAGAAGGTGAAAAAGTACGCGTAGTTGAAACATTTGATAGAGCTACTACAGTTCGTGAAACTAAACTTATCTTCACGACTTTATCAGAGTCATTTGCAACTAAAGCAACTAAGAAAACAAAAGTTATGGAAGGATTTGCTTCTAACCCTGTAAAGAAGACACAAATCTTAACGGAATCAAACTCAATCGTGACTAGATTCCAAAAACTCGCAGGACTAACAAACGAAGAATAAAAAATAATTTAAAAAAACAAAAAACCTATATGGAAAAACTAAATCTTTTCGAAGGCATGAACGATTCATCTCGTGCGGCCGAAGTGAAGCCGCTAATTAACAAGTGGTCGAAGACGGGTTTACTTGAAGGATTAAGAGGCGGTACTGAAAAATCAACTGTAGCTGTCCTTCTCGAGAACCAAGCAAAACAATTAATTAAGGAGGGTTCAGCTGAATCAGCCGGCCGTGGAGCTGCTGGGTATGAACAATGGCATGGTGTTGCTCTTCCGCTTGTACGTCGTATTTTTGCTGAAATTGCAGCAAAAGAATTCGTTTCTGTACAACCAATGAGCTTACCATCTGGTCTTATATTCTACCTCGACTTCAAATATGGTACCGATAAGAGACCATTCGGATTCTCTCCAGGATCAAAAGATCAAGTTGGTACTCTACAAGGTGTTACAACTGCATCAGCTGATCCATCAGATGGTCTTTATGGTGCCGGTCGCTTCGGATTTTCACAGAGATATACATCTTCTCTTTCCGTTACGCCAACTGTAGCAACTTTAACTGATCAAGCATTTGTTTATTTTGATGGTAACTACACAGCTTCCCTTTCTCAGTATAGATCAATAGTTGTAGCATTAACTAACCTCGCTAATCCAGATAGAGAAGCAGTACGCTCTTTTGTACCTATCTCAGGTTCAACAACACTACCAGTAAACGTAATTGGTCAGACTCCAGAATACATTCCAGCCTTTACAACAATCGTAGGTTCAAATGTACGTTTTGTTGTTAGTGCTAGTGCTCTTACAGATGCCACAATGACAACTGGGTTTAGAGTATCATACACAGTTCAACCGACAAATGACGCTCGTTCAGACTTTGAAATTGCAACAAACCGTGCATCCGATACAAGCGCGCTTGATCTAGATTCAAACCTTAACATCCCTGAAATTGAACTTCAAATGCGTTCAATTCCAGTGACTGCTAAGACTCGTAAGTTGAAAGCAAGCTGGACTCCAGAATTCGCACAAGATCTTAACTCTTACCACTCAGTGGATGCAGAAGCTGAATTAACAAGTATGCTTTCAGAGTATGTGTCAATGGAAATTGACCTTGAAATTCTTGACATGCTTATTAGCGCAGCTGCAACAACTGAATACTGGTCAGCTAGAACTGGTCAAAGTTGGAATGGGACAGCCTTCACAACTGAGGAATTTAGTGGTCAGGCTTACATTCAAGGTACTTGGTTCCAAACTCTTGGTACTAAATTACAAAAAGTATCTAACCAAATTCACGCTAAAACCCTTCGTGGTGGTGCTAACTTCTTAGTTTGTTCTCCAAACGTAGCTACAATCCTTGAATCAATTCCAGGATACGCTGCTGATACAGATGGCAACAAGATGAAGTTTGCAATGGGTGTGCAAAAAGTTGGTTCAATTACTAGCCGCTACCAAGTTTACAAGAACCCTTACATGCAAGAAAATACAATCTTGATGGGCTTCCGTGGATCTCAGTTCCTTGAAACAGGTGCTGTTTACGCTCCATATATCCCATTAATGATGACTCCTCTTGTATACGATCCACTTAACTTTATTCCACGTCGTGGTGTAATGACTCGTTACGCGAAAGTAGTAACTCGTCCTGAATTCTACGGTAAGGTTTACGTTGCGGATCTTAACAGACTGTAATCTGAATAATTAACTTTGAGAACCCCACCCATTCGGTGGGGTTTCTTTTTTATACGACTATTTATAATAAACACCGCAATGATATTAAGGGATCTACTTGAGGTTATTAAAGAGGAAGTTCAATCTGCATTGGAGGCGAATTCAGCTACAACGGGAGATACTGACGTATTTGATGACCTGCCAGCTGTTGACTTACATATAGATGACAATAACCAAATGAGCATTAGTATACAAGCAATGTTCCACAGCCCAGACAACGGAAAAGTAAATGTAATATTAACTAACCCACAAACTAAACAAAATATAGTAAACGCAATACAACAAGGAGCTCAAAAGCTATTTAGAAGCACAATTCACGGATTAGCTGGAGAACCTTTTGGACTAAAAGAAAAACAAGATATTATGAAACTTTCAGAACTCAAACAAATCATAAGACAGGAGATACAATCTATACTTACCGAAGCTAAAAAAGCAAAAAAGAAAGCAAAGCCGGATTTTCTTGATATGGATAAAGACGGTGATAAAAAAGAACCGATGAAAAAAGCTTTGAAGGACAAAGAAAAGAAAGCCGGTAAATAACCCGGCTTTTTTAGCCTTAAGCGAGGCTATCAAACTATTTATTATCAAAGACGTGTTCTTATGAATCAGGATCAAAAAGTAAGTAATCTGGAAAAGAGAAAGCCTAAAAATCCAGTGAAGTTTAATATAGACTTAAACGAGGAACAAAAACAAGCAAAGGCAGTAATATACGAAAACCCAGTTGTATTACTAAAAGGAATGGCAGGTTCTGGTAAGACATTAGCTGCATGTAATGTAGCTTTAGATATGTTCTTTAAAAGAGAAGTTGAAAGAATTATAATCACCCGACCAACCGTATCACGTGAGGAAATAGGATTTCTACCAGGAGATATGAAAGAAAAGATGGATCCGTGGTTGGCTCCAATCTACGCAAATCTTCAAATGCTTTATGATAAAGACAGAGTGGAGAAGATGGTAGGAGAGGGTGAAATAGAAATAGTACCCTTTGCGTTTATGAGAGGTAGAACATTTCCAAATGCATTTGTAATTGTAGATGAGTGTCAGAATATCACACACTCTCAAACAGAAATGATTATTGGTAGACTTGGTAAGGGTGGTAAAATGGTATTCTGTGGAGATATCACTCAAGTAGACTTGAAGACAAAGAAGGATAGTGGTATTAGCTTCTTTGCTAGACTAGAAGAGAATGTTCCTGGAGTTAAAGTAATTACTCTAAAAACAAACCACAGACACGAAATAGTTGAGCCTATATTAAAAGTATACTCAGACTTTAGAGATTAATAGTTACGTTGTTGTAGGGTTCCTTAACCTTTTCATACACAAAAACAATGTACCGCACAATCGCAGCCTTTTTACTTACAGGAATCTTAGCATTTCTAGAAGATTATACCAGCTCAGCAGTAATAGAAGATACTGCTAGATTTGAAATGTCTCAACCGAAACCTCTTATATTAAGAGATTCTACACAAGACACTGTCATAATACAACCTATTGTAGAGAATATTGATATGAATAAACAATATCAATATATTCGAACGATTAAGGTTTATTACAAAGATCGAATGGCAAAACCAATAGATCTTAAAAAAGGACCTCCTGTGGATGGCTATTGTTCCGACTCAACTAAACTTACATTCATAACTGTTTTCAGTGATACTATATCAAGGTATTCAACAAAGCATCTAAATTGTAGAATTTTAGGAGTGGTGAATTACACAAGTGAGGATATTAAAAAATTAAAGAAAGGTCCAACAACAGAGATTTGGATATACAATAGAGTTACCGAGAATATTTATAAGTACAAAGTGTACACAAATTATTTTCAAGATGTGATACCATAATGAGATTATTAATCTACATTGTATTCTTAATATACACTCAACTCCAAGCACAGTGTCCATTTATAAATTTAGGGCCTGATGTAATAATACCATGTGGAGATAGCTGTACAACAACAGTAGCTGATTATCTAGAAACATATAGAACAACAAGCTACACAGTAACGCAAATACCATACAATCCAGATCCATATAATGTAGGAACTCTTGTTACAACACCCATAGATGATAAATGGTCACCAGTATTAAATTTACCTTTTACATTTTGTTTTTTTGGTCAAACCTATAATCAATATGTAGTTGGAACTAATGGTATAATCTCTTTTAATCTAGCATACGCTAATCAATTTTGCCCATGGGCATTTAACATAGCTTTACCATCAACTAC